>FTCX01000225.1_pt1 | contig 17865 bp, 19 predicted proteins | sample 1639831 | NCBI WGS metagenome assembly FTCX01 (sample SAMEA3914869, study PRJEB12502) | metagenome | biome: forest; material: soil | place: USA | collected 2012-03-12 | depth 0.1 m
AGTATTTCGACTATCGATCCATCAGCGATGCAGATGAACAGACTCAGCTCGTCAAAGATGCCATCCGTCCATTGGAAGCCTTGGGCGACCTTGCCTGCGATGTTGTCGTGAAAGCGTGCGGGATATCCCTGCCGGACTCGCCGCCCCATCAAGTCCTCGATACGCTGTGACGGGGGCAGCTCATCGACCGCAAGATGGCTGATGAACACGCTCAGCTCGCGGACCGCTTCAACGGAACCCGCCGAGTTCAGAGCCTGCGTTCGGACGAAAGCCGTCCCGCGTCGGGTCGCGACAGCCTGCCAATCATCCGGCAGGTTGAGTTCGAGGATGCCATCGAGCCGCCAACGCATTTCTTCGACTGCAGCTAAGGTACCGGCGTTCGGCTGCGGGCGCTAGAGCCCGTCCAATGTGCTACGGCTTCAGCTGCGAAGGCCGCGCGCAGCGAGGTCTTCATCGGCTGCAAAGCTTTGTTGGGCGGTCCTCGTGGACGGAACTAGATTCGCCAACAACGCGAGGTAGATGCGTAGTGCGTTGGCCTTGCCGAAGGTTGGGACGACGATTACGCGGCCCGCGGTGGTCACGACAATCGGAACAACTGACCAGTCCCGAGACAGAGCGAGACGGACGTCGCGAATCGAAGTGAATGGGTATTCGTCTTGTTCGCTTCGGCTCCAGATTCGGAGGTATCCGACATCGACTCGCACACCGATTCGAGTAGACCGAAAGGCGCGTGCTGAAGTCACGCAGAGGTAGACGAACAAAGCGGCACTCAACCAGAAAGGCCGCGCGGCTCCGCGGGTTGCTAGGAAGAATACCGGAAGCGCCAAGAATCCCAGCAACGCAGCGAGCTCTAGCCACCAACGCCACCCGCGCGCTCGGACCTCCAGTGGCAGCTCGGGCTTCGGCACATTGATGCGACCGAGCACGAGCTCGAGCAGCTCGGAAAATCGTTCGAGCTCGGGCCAGAGGCGCACTCGGTGCTCACGAGCTCGATCGGAAAGCCACACTCCGCCGGCCGCCGCGGGTTGAACATACGCGATCTCGCTCCACCGAAGCATCGGGTGACCGGGGGCAAACGGTTGCGCAATACGGTCGTCATCGAGCGCAATCGTGAACATCGCGGGGTATCGAACCCAACGAACCAGCACCACGGTCGATGCGAGTCCGCAAAGCGCAACGGGAAGACCCACCAATGCGCGTGTAGGCGGCCCGGTCCAGGCAAGAGCGACGAACAACCCCACGAAAGCCATGCCCAACAGAGCTCCGCACAACAAGAGCCAGCGACGAAACTGATGAGGGACCGTGCGAGCTTGCATGCATTCAACCCGTAGTTCGCTCGACGATAACGTCGGACGGCTACGCGCGCTAGAGCGCTCTCACCGCAGCGTCGAACTACGAAAATGTCGAAGGGTCATCGCTGATCAAGAGTGGGCCGTCGTTCGGACACGTAATCCGCATCGTCGCCGCTCCGGTGGGATCGGTGCGCTTTTCGACATACCCGTGAATTGCGACGGTCGTACCCTCGCTGACGATGGCTTCGCGGACTCGCAGAGACCAACCGCGCCGCAGAAGCGCAAGTGCAGCCTGATGTTGCCCGTTGTCGGCGGCTCGCTCGAGGGATCGATGCAAGGCGTCTAACGAGTCAGCGTTTGGTTGAGTGATAAGCGTGGTCACAGCGATGCCGCCGGGAACGATTCGGAAGTGCAACGGGTGGACGCTGATGCTCGTATTGCCATCGTTCAACCAAAAGGGGATCCCCTCGTTCACATCAATGGGGCGACCGCCGTTCTCGCTGTCAACACCTTCGATGGTGAGGGAATAACACACGCATGGGGTGCCGGTGAGCGGAGCATGAAGAGTCGTCTCGCCAAAAGTTACTTTGCCGGCGAACTTCGTCAATTGCTCGCCTGTCGCTTGGGCGATATCCGTGCGAGGGGTTTGCCTCAGAAGCCGCCGCATGGGACGCCGAGCGAGCATTGCAACGAGCACGACGCCCAGGAGTCCAAAAATCAGGACCAGAACCTCCATCATCCGCGGCTGACACCTTCCAGAGTGCGACAGACGATTAAGGGGCCTGCGTTGTCGTCGACGCGGGGTCCGACTTTGCGCCGCGCGGTAAGCCGCAAACTGAGCATCTCCGTGAGAAGTATGTGATGGGCCCGCCGGGAGGCTTGATGAGCGAACTTCCGCAGCGCGGGCACGTCGGATTGTATCGAAACGATGCCCAAAAGATGAGCGGAGCCCAAAGGACGAGCGTCCAGCCAGGAATAGAATGATCTGCGCGAATGCGTGAGGCTACAAATGCCGCCGCGAACCACGAGAGCGGCGCTGCCACGGATAAATAGAAGGCTCGGCGATGGGTACGCCAGTGCGCTTCATAGGATTCAACGTTTTTGCCGGAGATCATTCGCGGAGCACTTGAGTTGGTGTCGGACTAGCGAAATGCTGGTCAGCTACCATGTCTCTCAGTCGGGTGGACGCCGCGCCGCAGCGACAGCTTTGAGCTTTGCAACATCGGCGAGGTCTTTGGGTCGACCGGACGCCTGTTTATTGTCGATCAGCGACTGCCAACCGAGGAAGCAGACCGGCAGGCCATCGAGCTCTGCTTGTATGCGCGACGTCCACGCATCCTCGAAGCCGACGCCTGATATAGAGGTCAACAGGTCGATCCGATTAGGCGGTCGCCCGAGTTGGACGACGTTACCCAGTTTGACGAAGTCATCGACGGACAACGAGAGATCGCCAAACCCAAACGCTCTCAAAACATCTAAAACTTGCTTCGCGTTCTGGACAGAAGGTCGAATCAAGAAGTCGATGTCACCCGTGAAACGAGGGTGGCCGTGAAACGCCACGGCATGCCCGCCAACGACCACAAACTCAACTTTGTGGGAGTTCAACAACGCGACAAACTCTCTCAAGTCTTGTTGAAGCTTCACCGGTCGACTCCCGATAGGCAGCAACTAGGTCCAGCAGAATCTCGAGGCATTCCTGCGGCGCGAGGCCGGCGTAGTACTCGTCGTCAGCGCGATCGGCGGCCTCGAAGCTGTGGAAAACCTGGAGTTCGCGCTGCGCCATTTAGTCAGCTTAGCACGTCGGCGAGCCTCGGATCACTCCTACAAGCGCTGGCCGAAGTGCCGGCGTTCGGCTAGTCGCAGCCCAGAAAGACCACGGAGAACGGTTCAATCCGCTTGCAGGCAAGAGTTGAGAGCGCCGCTAACAGCGCCACCCGATCGAGCGACACAATGTCATCTGCACGTCATCCGTCCCAACTTATTGGCGTTCAGTTGCGAGCGCCAGAGCGGACCGCAGGCGAAGACCAGCCTGATCGAGATCTATATCTGCTTCAACGCGACGAGTGGACCAGTGGACAGAGCCGTGCTGGGCTTGGAGGAGGCAAAGCTATGAATGAACATGAGCGGGCCATCCACGAACTGTACGAGCTGGCCAAGGCCGGGGCCTTGGACCAAGTGCTGCAGACCTGGCGGTCGGTTGGCCTTGCACGCGTATGCAGTAGATATCAGAAGGAGTCTTCCGGCTGGACGTTCTTGCACCAGGCTGCGTATTGGGGCCACGAGGCGGCGTGTCGCGAGTTAATCCGTGCCGGTGCGTCCCTGCGCGCGCCTTCACGTGAAGGACAAACTTCTGAAGACGTGGCAGCGGAGCGCCAACACGCTTCGCTAGCGGCGGTGTTGCGACGAGCCGGTCAAACTGGAGACTCGCTGTGGAAAGCCCCGACAGACATGACGCTGCTGCCGAGCAGCAGTCTTTGGGAGGATGCCGAAGAACGTCAATCCCTCGAGGTTAGGCGCGTTGCGTACGGCGGCGGTGTAGTCACGATTCCGCCAGGCGCGCGTTACTACGTCGATTCGTTCGAGCGCACACTCGTCGGCTGGCACGGGACCTATGACCCGCCGTGCGGGATGGATGGCGAGTCGATGCTCTGACGACTCGGCGTCAGCTCTGGAGTGCCAACTCAACGGCTATCGAAGGGCGACAAAGTAGATAACGAACCAACTCGCAATCAGCAGACCCCAAACAAGGACGACGAGCTTCAGCGGAGCAACACGTCGTTCCGGGTGGTGAGCATGGAGAGACAAGAGCATCATCGGCTCTCAGAAGTGCTTCCCGGAACCATCACCGTGGGGATGGTGCTCGATGAGCTGAAAAAGAAGCGGGCGAAGAGAGACTCGGCAGTTGGGACAAGGTTCTGCCGCAACGGATAGAGGAGCGGCAAAAGCCGGGACAGAACAACGAGCGGCCCGAGAAATCGGGCGCTAGGTGACGCGCCGCCCCGTTGGGATAGCGTTCCCGAAGTTGGCGACTGAGATACACGGAAAACTCGAGCTCGCCGCTCGAGCAGCGCAGCCATCCTCGTGGATCTTCTTCCAATGCCGCTGCGCATTTCGGACAGTGCATCTGCTCGCCCAATGTATCGGCGTTCAGCTGCGTGCGCCAGAGGTAGTGAAGCGAGCGACGAGCTCGTCAGTTGCGACGCGTTGTTGGGCGGCGGCGCGCTCGCGATGATGAGTTCGCGAGCTCGAGCTAGTGCGTCTTCGGAGGGTGTTTCTCGAGCCACTTCACGTCGAGCAGATCCTGTTCCCTCCCGGCGGCGCGCTTGTTCGCGAGCAGGTGTTCGTGAGACGGATACATGCTGGTCGGCGAATGTTGCGGTAATGCGCTGTATCCACGCCTCATCAAACCGGACACCGTCAATGACCGTGATGACACCAATTCGAATAGGCTCGACGCCGATCTGAAAAATGAGGCCGGGTCTCGAAAGGTCTTCGACGGTCAGGTCATGTAACGGTGCCCCGAAGTCGGCGAGCGCGGCGAGAACGCGGCGAGCGTTGTCAGGATCGGGTCTGACCCAGAGGTCCAAATCTTTCGTGGCGCGAACGAGGCCGTGCGCAGCGAGCGCATGCGCCCCGACAACGAGGAATTCAACGCCACGTGCGTTGAACGCGGCTAACAGATCTCTGAAGTCGGGGTTCATTGGTCGGATCCCGGTTCCAGGCGAGGCATTGACGAGTGAGCTCCCAGACTGCAGCGATGCGCTGATCAACGGTCGAGTTGGCCCAATCATCGTCTGGGACAGCCGAACCTGGTCGGATGACCCGGCTCGAAACAACTCTACGAACGGCGCGATCAGTCAAGGTACACGCGAGCCTAGCACAAACCCTGATAGAACGAGGCGATTGAGAGGCCGGTACCGACGGCGCTTCTGTGGCCCGAACAACGTACCGACGTTCAGCTGCGACCGACGAGGCTACCAGCTGCGCCGCCTTGGTGTGCAAGCATGTCAGTATCGCGCGTTCGCGAAAGCGGTTCGCATCTGGGCGACAATCTGCTCGCGCGTTTCGGCAATTAGGCCGCTGTCAGCAAGGTCAAGCGCATCCCACGCCCACCAAGCTAGAGCCTTGAGGTTTGGGTTGGCGATTTTGTCTTCCATCGCAAGGCTGTAGAGCGAGCTCGCGATTTGATTTGCTCGAGCTGGAGCCTTTTCTAGGGAATCGTGCAGCATCTCTATGACGATGCGCTGGCTGGCCGCATGGTCCGACGCGCCTGGGACACTTCTGAGGAGGTGTGCGACGTCCGGTGGATACAGATTCCGGCACGTTACGAGTTCACAAAACGACCAGTGGGGACTGGTTTCGCACTGGATAACATGGATAGCCCACTCAACGACCTCATCAACTGTAGCTGCGCCGATCTGTAGTGCGGTCGCAAAAGCTTCAGCCTGAATACGGGTCGTCACTGCGTTCATCTAATCCCCGGTCGCGTGCGTCTAAATTGTATTTGACCCGATCTCCGGCCGCAACCCAGGCGAGGCCACCGCTCATGTGGCTTCGCCTACTCCTCGCGACCCGCATAGACGACAAAGGATATCCGCGCACGGAGATCGGCGACCATTGCCACCGTGCTTGGCTTCACGAGGCAGGTGAATGAAAATGGATGGCCACCGGCGTCGAGCCCGATCGCGAAGTCACGTAGTCTCGCGGACTCCCAAAGTTTGCGGGCGGAGTCGGGGAGAGCGGAAACTAGGCGGGCGAGGGCTCTGATTGCGGCGTCTGCGGATCGCGGATCGCCGCCGAGCTCGAAGGATGCGCGATATTGACCCGTCTTGATGCGGCCGCAGTGAAGCGTCGTGCTGCCTGCCCGTTCCATTGCGTTGGCGAGCGCGCGGAGTGGTCGTGTGGAAACGACGTCCAAATCGACGTTGATGAAGCGCGTTCGGGTCATTGGCGTTCGCCTGATGACGGTAGCGGCGTTTTCACGCTTTTTCTGTACCCTAAAAAGCGTCGCCGCAAACCGGTGAGGCTCCCGCACGCAACCCAGCCGCCCTTCCCCCCAATCAAAAAAAGAAAGCCGTGATTCGCCGCCGCATTCCGGCGAATCACGGCTTTGAAATCACGACGTACAAAACACGAATCCCCGACTTCTTGCGAAGCCGGGGATCGAGTTGCCACGCTCAGGGCAGCGTGGAGCGAAGGCTCACTGAACCAGGTCTTTGAGGTTCTTGAGCGCGGTCGCGCGAACTTTTTTGCTCGCGGGCTTCGCGGGGATCGTGATCGGTTCTTTGGTGAAGGGGTTGATGCCTTGGCGCTCTTTCGTCGCCGGCTTCTTCACCACGCGGAGCTTCACGAGGCCGGGCACCACGAATTCGCCCGGGCCACGCGCCGAGAGTTGCTTGCGGATGAGCTCTTGGAGCCCCTCGAACACGCGACCCACGCTCTTCTTGTCCAAGTCCGATGCATTCGCGAGCTCAGCAATGACCTGAGCCTTCGTCAACCTTTTGCCAGCCATGCGCTTCCTCCTGTCAGAAATTTCGAAAAATTCGGGCGTCTGCGGCCCTCCCGCTTGCTCCGACCGGTTTTTTCCGGGCGTTTCAAGCGTCCAAGGCGTGGGCGAACCGATAACAGGGTTCTTGCCGGCACTTCAAGGGGAAAAATTACGAACGGGGAACGATCGAGCTTTTTTTCCATGGGGCCGGCGAGGGGGGCCCCGGGGATGGCATCCGCGAGGCCGGTTTAGCTACCCTGTCTCACCCTATCCCTTGTTCCATGCTGAACCGTGAACCAGTCATGGAACGGTGCGCAATTTTCTAGGAAAAGCGCGGGGTTAGGAATCATCTCTCCAGCCTTGCGCGAGCCCGAGAACGTGCTTTCGGGGCCTTGCGTGCGCGCTTCGCGGACGAGCTGCCCGTGGCGCGCGTGCTCGTTTTGCGAACGACTGCAGCCTTCGTAGTTTTTTCTGCGACGTGCTCGACGGCGCGCACCAAGCGCCGCGTCAGCGCGTCCATCTGCTTTTTTTCAGGGGGATTGGCGTGGTCGTAGCCGAGCAGGTGGAGCAAGCCGTGCGCGAGCAGGAAGCGCACTTCGGGCAAGAGCTCGCGCTTGCGGCCTTTGGCTTGGCGCGCCGCCGTATCGAGCGAAATCACGACATCCCCGAGTAAACGGACTTGGCCCGCCCGGAAGTCTTTGAGGGTGCCTTCGCCTTCTTCGAGCGGGAAGGAGAGCACGTCCGTGGGTTTGTCTTTCTGGCGATGCTCGCGGTTCAAGGCGTGGATTTCGGCGTCGTTCGTGAGCAAAACGCTGAGCTCTGCTTCGGCGAGATCGAGCTCGACGAGCATCGCGTCAGCGATGCGACGGACGATGGCGGGTGCGAGCGCGGGAGATTTGGGGGCGCGACGAAGGACGACGGTGGGCATGGCGAGATCGTTTGGCTGGGGGGAGCGCGGCGACGCGAGGGACGGCGCGGATGCGGGTTCGTGCGGTTCGCACGTCGCGTCGTGGTGGCGCGAGCTTAGGCCTTTCACGACAATCGTGCGCGCGCGGCAAGGGCGGTCCCGCGATTTCCCTTTCACGAGTGGTCCCGTGCGCGGCGTCAGTGCGAAGTCGCAGTGGGGAGGAGAGCGCGATGAAAGTTCTGCCCATGCTTCGAGCCTCGTTGATTGCCGCAATGGCCGTGATTTCTGCCTGTTCTTCGTTTTCGGGCGGGGCTTCGGGCAGCGCCGGCGGCTCCGGCAACGGCGGCGGCTCGACGTCGAGCGCGGGTGCGGGCGGAGCCAGCGCGGGCGCGCCAGGCAGCGGCGCTTCGCCCACGTGCACGGACGGCGCGACGTGCGGCGGCAACCCGGTCGGCGCTTGGCGCGTGACGGCTTCCTGCTTGCAGGTGAGCGGTCAGATCGACCTTTCGCTCGTGGGCACGGGCTGCGCGACCGCGCCGGTCACGGGTTCGCTGCAAGTGAGCGGCACTTGGACGGCCAACGCCGACGGCACGTACGCGGACGACACGGTCACGACGGGCCAAGAGCACATCACGCTCGCGCCTGCGTGCCTCGAAATTTCCTCGACGCCGGTCGACTGCAACGGCGCGGCGAGCGTGCTCATGAGCCTCGGCTACGCGACGTTCAGCTGCACCAAGGCGAGCGACGGCGGCTGCGATTGCAACGCGACGGTCAACCAAACCGGCGGCATGGGCGTGGTCTCGGTTTCGGCGCCGACGAACGGTGGCTACGAGGCTTCGAGCAGCGGGCTCACGATTTCCGGCGGTTTGAGCGACCTTTCAGCGTCGTTTTGCGTCTCGGGCAGCACGCTCACGTACTCGCCGCACCCGATGTTCCCGACGACCACCGGCTCGGTCACCTTGCAAAGTGAAGCCGCGGGCGGCGCGGGTGGCGCGCCGAGCACCGGCGGCGGCGCGGGCTCGACGTCGAGTGGTGGTGTGGGCGGCTCACTCGGCGCGGCTGGCTCGACGAGCGGCGGCGCGGGCAACGCAGCGGGCGCGGGCGGCAGCGCGGGCTCGGGCCCCGTCACCGGGCCATGTGATTTGTATCAGAGCGGCGGCACGCCGTGCGTCGCGGCGCACAGCACCGTGCGCGCGCTGTTCGGCGCGTACGCCGGCAAGCTCTATCAAGTGCGGAACGCGGCTGGTACGACACAAGACATCAGTGCCGTCAGCGCGGGCTCGGCGGCGAACGGCGCGGCGCAAGATGCGTTTTGCGCCGGCACCACGTGCGTGATCACGATCCTCTACGACCAAACCGGCAAGGGCAACGATCTCTACTACCAAGGCTCGGACAGCAAAGTCGGCGGCAAAGACAAGCCCGCGAGCGCGACCACCGAATCGATCAAAATCGGCGGGAAAAAGGCATATTCGCTCTACATCAATCCGGGCAACAGCTACTGGGTGGACGCGTCGAAAACATTGCCGACAGGCGCGGCGCCCGAAGGCATCTACCTGGTCACGAGCGGCAAGCACTTCAACAGTGGTTGCTGCTTCGACTACGGCAACAGCGAGACCGATCGCAAAGCCGACGGCAAGAGCGCGATGGACGCGATCAACTTCAGTAACAGCACCGCGTGGGGCAAAGGCGCCGGCTCGGGCCCCTGGGTGATGGGTGATTTCGAGCTCGGCGTGTTCGCGGAAAATGATTTGAACGCGAACCCGAACAATCCGAGCCAAACCAGCGCGTTCGTCACGGCGGTGCTCAAAAACAACGGCACGACGGAGTGGGCGCTCAAAGGCGCGGACGCGACGAGCGGCAGCCTCGCCACGTATTTCAAAGGCGCGCTGCCGAGCGGCTGGAGCCCGATGAAAAAACAAGGCGCGATCGTGCTCGGCAGTGGCGGCGATTGCTGCAACACGAACAACAACCTGAGTGACGGCACGTTTTACGAAGGCGCGATCGTCGCCGGCTACCCGACGGACGCGACCGAAAGCGCCCTGCAAGTGAACATCGTCGCGGCCGGTTACGGCAAATAGCCCGCATCGAGCGCGAAACGCGCACCGAGCAGGAATTTTTCGGCTGCGCTGACACGCGCGTCGCGCTCGGCTTCGCGTGAAGGCTCATTCAGCACGGTGGCCAAGGATTGCGCGCGGCGTTACGTTTCATTCGTATGGCTCGTCCGTCGCGTCCGCCTGGTTTCGACATGACGTATCGGCCGAACGAGAGCAGCTTCGGGCCGCCGTTCGCCGCGCGAATTCCCTCGATTTTGTACCTCACGCTCGCCATCGCCGGCGTCATCACGGTGGTGCTCGCCGAGCACAGCCCATCGAACAGCTGGCTTTACATCAACGTCGTCGAGCGCGGAGTGCGCGGCTTCATCTCGGCGCGCGTGTGTGCGGGCTTGCTCTTGCTCGGCGCGGTCTCATCCGTGCTTCGCACCGGCATGCGCGGCGTGCGCGTGCGCGGTGACGGCGTGGATTATCGTGATGTCGCAGCGCTCGGTTGGCCGCGCGCGCGCCGCTTCAAGTGGGCGCAAATCGATCGCATCGTGCTCGACATGCCGCACATCGCGCTCGATCTCTGGGACGGCTCGCGCAGCTTCTTGCCCAACGTCGAGGATCGCCAAGCGCTCGCCAACGTGCTCGAAAAAGTCGGCCACGCGCGCGCGATCCCGGTGCGCGGCGGCATGGGTCTCGATGAGCTGCCCGAAGCGAGTGAGTTCGAAGAGTCCGAAGAAGCGTGACTCACTCTGCGTTGCTGGGCGCTTCTTCTTTGGTTGAGGAGAGCCCCCAGAGCGCGTCGACCAGCAACACACCGAGCCCCATCATCGCCACGAACACGATCACGCCGAGCGCGCCTTTTCCGAGCGACACGATCACCGGCCCCGGGCAATAACCGGCGAGTCCCCAGCCCACGCCGAAGATCGCGGCGCCCACGATCAGCGGCGCATCCACGCCGGTGCGCACCGGTTTGGCGCCACCCGCGAGGCGCAGCCACGTCGCGTGCACCGCGATCGCGCCGAGCATCACGCCCGCGAGGTTCGGCGACCAATGCCCCGCCACGTCCAAGAACGCGAGCACGTTCCGCGGATCGGTCATGCCCGATAAGCACAACCCGACGCCGAAGATCGCGCCGCACGCGAGCGCAGAAATCACGGCCTTCGCGCTCACGGCAAGCTCCCCAGGTGAAGCACGTGCCGCACGAAGAACACCGTGATCGCGCCCGTCGCCATGAACGTGCAGACCGCGACGAGTGAACGCAGCGAGAGTCGACTCAGGCCGCACACGCCGTGACCGGAGGTGCACCCGTTGCCGAGCCGCGTGCCCACTCCCACCAACAAACCAGCGAGCGCGAGTGCCGCGAGCGGGACGCTCGGCGTACCGATTCGAGCAGTCGCCTTGCCGAACCAAGCGCCGACCAAGACGAGGCCGAGCAAGAACGCGAACCGCACCGCGCGATCTTCACCGTGAGCTCGAAACACATCGGCGAACACGCCGCTCACGCCCGCGATGCGCCCGTTGAGCGACCAGAAAAGCGAGGCGCTGAGGCCGATCAAGGCGCCACCGAGCAAGGCCAGGAGCATCGCGTCTAGTTTAGTGGAGGAGTCGCTAGCGTCAAGAAACGGCCGGATACGTGTTAGAACGCGCTCGGCCGAGGCGGAAAACGATGAATGCACGTGTGATCCTGGTCGTGATTTCTTGTGTGCTCAGCGTCGTGACCGGCCTCGTGCTGTCGCATCGCGCGGAAGGGGAAGCGCATGCGGGCGGCGTAAACAAGAAGCCGCTGATCGGGCTCTCGCTCGACACGTTGAAAGAGGCGCGCTGGCAATCCGATCGCGACATGATCGTGAAGCACGTCAAAGAGCTCGGCGCCGACATCTTGGACACTGCCGCGAACAGCGATGACTCGGTGCAAATCGGCGACGTCGAAAAGCTCATCACCAACAAGATCGATGTGCTCATCATCGTGCCGCACGACGGCAAGGCGATGGCCAAAGCCGTGAGCATGGCGCACGACGCGGGCATTCCCGTCATTGCTTACGATCGCATCGTGCGTGACAGCGACCTCGATTTGTACGTGAGCTTCGACAATACGAAGATCGGCGTGCTGCAAGGTCAATACCTCGTCGACCATTTGCCGACGCCCGGCAAAGGCAAAATCATCCGCATTTACGGCGCGAAAACCGACGACAACGCGCGCATGCTCAAAGAAGGGCAAGACCAAGTGCTCGCGCCGTACATCGCGCGCGGCGACATCAAAGTCGTGCACGAGGATTGGGCGGATGATTGGAAGCCCGAGGTCGCCAAGCGCATCGTCAATGCCGCGATCACCGAGCACGGCGGAGACTTCGATGCGATCCTGGCGAGCAACGACGGCACCGCCGGCGGCGCGATCCAAGCGCTGACCGAAGAAGGCTTCGCCGGAAAAAAGATGGTCACGGGGCAGGACGCGGAGCTCGTCGCTTGCCAGCGCATCATCGCGGGCACGCAAGCGATGACGATCTACAAACCGCCGACGGTGGAAGCCGTCAATGCCGCGGAGCTTGCGGTGAAGCTCGCGCTGCATAAACCGGTGATCGCCGGGCAGAGCGTGAATAACGGCAAAGTCGAGGTGCCTTCGGCGCTCAGCGAGCCGATCGTCGTCACGCCGGCGAACATGGAACAGACCGTCGTCAAAGACGGCTTTCACACGCACGATGAAGTTTATCGCGGCGCGGCCGCGAGCGCGCAGAAGTCGCCATGAGTGAGGCTTCGAGCATGGGCGCGCCCGTGCTCGCCACGCGCGAGCTGGTCAAGCGCTTCCCCGGCGTGACGGCGCTCGGCGGCGTGAGCTTCGATCTGCTGCCCGGTGAAGTGCACGCGCTGTGCGGCGAGAACGGCGCCGGTAAATCGACGCTGATCAAATTGCTCTCGGGCATTCACCCATTCGGCAGCTACGAAGGCACGCTGCTCGCGAACGGCAAGCCCGTCGCGTTCACGACGACGCGTGAAGCGGAAGAGGCGGGCATCGCCGTCATCTACCAAGAGCTCGCGCTCGTGCCGGAGATGACCGTGGCCGAGAACTTGTGCCTCGGACACGCGCCCGTGCGGCGCGGCCTGATCGACTGGGACGCGGTTTATACCCAAGCCGCCGCGGTGCTGAAAAAGGCTAAAATCGAGCTCGATCCGACCACGTTCGTGAAACACCTCGGCGTGGCTGAACGGCAATTGGTCGAGATCGCGAAGGCGCTCAGCAAAGATCCGAAAGTCTTGATCTTGGATGAGCCGACGGCCGCGCTCAGCGAGAGCGAAGTCGCGCGTTTGCTCGACGTCGTGCGCGATCTGCGCGATCGCGGTATTGCGGCGATTTACATCTCGCACAAGTTCGAGGAAGTGTTCGCGATCGCGGATCGCATCACGGTTTTGCGCGACGGCAAAAGCATCACCACGCTCGAAACCAAAAAAACGACCCCGGACGAAGTGATCCGGCACATGGTCGGGCGCCCAATCACGGAGCTGTTTCCGCGGCGCGCGAGCACGCCGGGTGAGGTGCTCTTGTCCGTGCGCGGGCTCAGCGCTGCGCCGTCACGCGGCAAACCGGCGCGGCTCAAGGATTTGAGCTTCGAGGTGCGCGCGGGCGAGGTGCTCGGCATCGGCGGCTTGATGGGCGCGGGGCGCAGCGAGCTCTTGCTCCACTTGTTCGGCGCCTGGGGCGCGCGCCTCGCGGGCAACGTGAATTTGGCTGGAATCGAGCTCGATTCGCCGACGCCGCATCGCGCGCTCGGCGCCGGGCTCGCGCTCGTGAGTGAGGACCGCAAGCGTTACGGCTTGTTCTTGGAAGCGCCCATCGGCTTCAATTTATCGCTCTCGAGTCTCGGTCGCTTGCAACAGAGCGGCTTGATCGATGAAGACCGCGAGGTCGCGCGCTCGCGCGAGTTGTTCGAGGGGCTGCGTGTGAAGGCGCCTGGGTTGCAGACCGCGGTGCGCTCGCTCTCCGGCGGCAATCAGCAGAAAGTCGTCATCGGCAAGGCGCTGATGACGGAGCCGAAGGTCTTGATGCTGGACGAGCCCACGCGCGGTATCGACGTCGGCGCGAAGCTCGAGGTGTACGAAGTGATCAATCGCTTGTGCGCCGAGGGCAAAGCCATCGTGCTCGTGTCGAGTGAGTTGCCGGAGCTGCTCGGCATGAGCGATCGCATCGTGATGCTCGCCGAAGGCCGCCTCGGCGGCAGCTTCACGCGCGCCGAAGCGACGCAAGAACGACTGCTCGCGGCCGCGCTCGGTCGCGCCGAAAAATCCGAAGCCTCGGTCTCCGCACCATGAAAACGACGCTGAAAACCGCCCTGCGCGACTATTCGATGCTCCTCGCCCTCGCGGCGATTTGGGCATTCTTCGGGCTCGAGCACCCGGTGTTCTTGTCCTCGCGCAACTTGTCGCTCTTGTTGATCGAGCTCTCGGTGACCGCGAGCCTCGCGCTCGGCATGCTGCTCGTGCTCTTGCCCGGGCAGATCGATCTTTCGGCGGGCAGTGGCGTCGGGCTCTCGGGTGCGCTCGCCGCTGTGCTCGTGTTTTGGCACGGCGTGCCTGCGCCGCTGGCGTTGCTCGCGGGCGCAGCGGTGTGCCTCATCGTGTGGTCGGCGATGGGCGCGCTGATCGTGCGGCAGCGCATTCCGGCGTTCATCATCACGCTGGGCGGTTTGCTCGTGTTCAAGGGTCTGCATTGGCTCACGATCAAAAATCAAACCGTCCCCGTGAGCGAGGGCGGCAAGGCCAACGCCTACTCGCTGCTCACGACGTACTATTTGCCGCCGGTCGCGAGCTACGCGCTGGCGGCGATCGTCGTCGCGGTGCTCGCGTTCGCGACGCTGCGCACGCGCGCGCGGCGCAAGAGCTACGGCTTTGCCGTGGCCGACAACGAGCACACGTTTTTGACGCTGTTCGTCGCGGCGCAGCTGATTTTCCTGCTCGTGATCGTGACCGGCCAATATCGTGGTTTGCCGCTCCCGGCGCTGATTTTGGGCGCGCTCTCGCTGTTTGTATACGTGCTCACCGCGCACACGCCGTTCGGTCGCTACCTGTACGCGATTGGCAGCAACGAAGAAGCCGCGCTCATCTCCGGCGTGCCGATTCAGCGCACGGTGATCCTCGCGTTCGCGCTGATGGGCGGCATCGTCGCGCTCACCGGCTTCATGCAAACGGCCTACTCCGGCGCTTCGACGTCGACCGTTGGCAGCTTGATGGAGCTCGACGCCGTCGCCGCGTGCGTGATCGGCGGCACGAGCTTGCGCGGCGGACGCGGCACCGTGACTGGCGTGCTCTTCGGCGCGCTGATCATGGCCAGCTTGCTCAACGGCATGACACTCATGGCCGTCTCGCCCGAGATCAAATTCATCGCGCGCGGCATCGTCCTCGCGCTCGCCGTGTGGGTGGACGTGAAGCTGAATACGGATTGAGTCTTCGCTAGCGCAATGAGCCCGTGCTGATCCGCGAAGCGGGCACCGAGCTCGGGCGACGTGGCGCGAGCGGGATGCGCACGAAAAAAGTCGTGCCGCGGTGACGCTCGGTCTCGAACGTGAGCGTGCCGTGGTGGCGCTCAACGACCACCGAGCGCGCGATCGCGAGGCCTTGGCCCGAGCCGCGACCGACCTCTTTGGTCGTGAAAAACGGGTCGAAAATTAGCGTGCGGATGTTGTCGGGCACGCCGTCGCCGTCGTCACCGATGCTGACCACGGCGTGCTCGGCTTCGACGAATGTGCGGATCGCGATTTTGCCGCGCCCGCCGCGCGCGCGATCGTGAATCGCGTGCGAAGCGTTGACGATCAAATTCAAAAACACCTGATTGAGCTCACCGATGTGACACGGCACGAGCGGCAAATCGCCCAAATCGAGCTCGATGTCGGCGACGTTCGCGTACTCGCTGCGGCTGACCATCAGTGTGCTGTTCAAGGCTTTGTTGAAGTTCGCCGGGCGGTGCTCGCGCGTGGTCGGATACGCGAAGTCTTTGGTCGCGCGCACGATGCCGGTCACGCGCTGCAGGCCGTCCATCGCGCGGTCGAGCGCCGCCGGCAGCTGATCGAGCAAGAATGCGACGTCGGCCGTCGCTTCGATGATCTCGATCTCGCGCAGCTGTTTGTACAGCTCGGGCATCGCAGCGGCCGAGCTCCGCAGCTTGCTGTAAGCCTGATGCACGGGCACGAGATCGGCGAATGCGTCACGCGCGAAGCGCACGCTATCGCTGATGAACTGAATCGGCGTGTTGATTTCGTGGGCCACGCCGGCCGCGAGCCGCCCGATCGACTCGAGCTTGTGCGCGTGCAGCAGCTCGGCTTCCAGCTTCTTACGCTCCGTGAGGTCGATCGCGACGCACACGACCGATTGCAATTCACCCGAGCCGAGCGCGGTGGCGGACAGTAAGACCGGCACGAGCGCGCCGCTCTTCGTGATCACTTCGCGCTCTTCGCGCAGCACTTCGTCGCGCCCCGGGAAGAAGCGGATCTCGTTCGGCGAAAAGCCGCGCGAGGTGCCGAACACTTTGTCCTGCGAGGCGCCGACGAGCTCGGCTTCGGAGTAGCCGAGCAAGCGCATCGACTCGGCGTTCACCGCCTCGATCAAATCATCGTCGCCGATCACGATGATCGCGCCGGGCACCGCGCGGAACAACTCGGCGAGGGACTCGGTCGTCGAGCGCAGCTGCTCGCTCGCGAAGAACGCCTCACGCGTGCGATCCTCGAGCATCCCTTCCAGGATCTGCACGCGTTGCTCGGAGCGCTCGAGCCGACGCGCGAGCAGCTCGGGGTCACGGCTCTCGAAGCGTTTCATCCCGGAAAATGCAGGGAAAATTGGCAGCTCGGCGCCCCTTCGCGCGCGCACTCGACCTGCGCTTGCGCGATCGAGACCTTGTAGAAATCACCGCAGCCTTCGATCAAGCCGGCGAAGAACGGGCACAGCTGACGGCGCGAGTTGTAGTGCAAAACCAAACGATCCGGCGCCGGATCTTCGTACGTGATGCGCGGCGGTTCGGCGTTCGGGAACAGCTTTCGCACCTCCACGTGGATGATGCCGTCCACGACTTTCAAGAACGACTTCGGGTGCCGGTGGTTCTGGGTGTAGACCGAGAATTTTTGCGCGAGCTTGGGAAACGCAAACCGGCCGAAGCTACGCAAGGCCTCCGCGTTGCCGAGGCCGAGCTCCGCCGTCGTTTTCTCGACGATCGAAACCAGGTTCATGTCTGGATAAGTGCCGGGACCGACGTACGGCACTTGGACGTGCGCGGGGCACAGCTCCATGATTTTCTCGAACCGCTCCGGTCCCCAACCCTCGACGATGAAGTCCTCGAGGAGATTGAATATCATGCCCTTCACGCCGCACCTCCGAGCTCTGCTCTCAGGCTATACGCGCGGTTTTCCCTGATTTCTAAGGCTGAGCGCCTGCGGCTTATGCTTTTTCGCGACCGGCCGTTGCACGAGTGGATGTCTTTTCACGCGTCCCGACCGGCGACGATCGTGCTCCATCAGGACGAGCATTTGCACGTCGAGCTTTTGCCGGGGCTGTGCGCGCTCGTGAACACGTGGTCCGGCTTCCTGCAAGGCCCGGCCTACCGCGAGCGGATGGATCGCTGTGTCGAGGTGCTGCGGATCGCGGCCGCGCACACCATCCTCGCGAACGTGCAGGCGCTGCGCCCGCTCCTCGCCGAAGATCAGGTGTGGACGAACGAAAACTGGGCGCCGCGCGCGGCCGCCGCCGGCTTGAAGCGCATGGGCGTCGTGCTCCCGACGACCGTCTTCGCCCAGCTCGCCGTCACGCGCATCGTGCGCAAGCTCGATCAAATCGCGATCCACACCGCCGAATTCGGCGAGCTCCCCGACGCCATGCGCTGGCTCGAAAGCCTCTATCGGTGACGACGCGGGCGTCGCGATACGAGTAGAGATTCACCGCCAAGACGCCGAGGTCCCGAAGAGCGCCGAGTTTTTGGGGTTCAGCGGTGTCGACCGCAGCGTCGCGCTGGGACTTCGGTCGAAGACTCAACTCGACGCGCCGTGCTGGTTTTTGTCGAAGATTCCCCGCGCTCTGCAAAACCCCCAAAATCAGGGCTCGGCGTCCTTCGGGATCTCGGCGTCTTGGCGGTGACTTCTCGACTCGTGCGACGCCGTTACACGG
>FTCX01000520.1_pt1 | contig 17858 bp, 18 predicted proteins | sample 1639831 | NCBI WGS metagenome assembly FTCX01 (sample SAMEA3914869, study PRJEB12502) | metagenome | biome: forest; material: soil | place: USA | collected 2012-03-12 | depth 0.1 m
GCCGAGCGGCGGTGGTTTGCGTGCCTACTGACCCCGTTCGCGGTCGGCGTCGAGGCGCGACGCGAGATCGCTGCTCTACCCCCGACGTCGACGGCAACCCCACCGATCTCCGATCTCATAAATGAGATTCTCGACACGCACGCGGACAATCCGCAAGCGCTGGCGGAAGAGTTCCAGGCGCTGGTAAGCCTGCTCCAGAAGCTTCTAGCTTCTGGAACAACGCTCGACATCGTCGAGGCCCGCCGAGTCAACCAAATCGCAGTCAAGGTAAGGCGAAGGTTGCTCCAAGACCATTCTTTCCATCGCGAGGTTCTCGCAGAATCGCGTCAGCGCCGAGCTAGCGCCGTCGACTGAGCTCGTAGTAGGAGGGGCAATGGTCGATCGCAGGGCACTCGACCTGCTGCAGGCAGCCCACGCATTCGCTGGGCGTCTCTCTTCTGGCATTGGCAGCTGGATGGCTCGCGAGCAGCGCATGGCGCCGGAGGCTGCCCTGTCACTCGCTCGTGTAGCCGTCTCTTGCGCCGACCACCTTAACGCCGAGATAGCCACAGAATTTATTCGGGTGTCCGGTGGGGAAGCGGCCGACTACGACACGATCCGTGGATTTAACGTGCGTGCTCTCGTTCTCGACGATCTAGAGCACCACGTCGAGCAGAGCGCGCACCGCCTGCTTCATCCAGTCTTGAGCCCTGCTGTCACCAGCCTCTTGAATGATTACGGCGTGGACGGCCAAGTCTTGGTTACTGGTACGCGCAAGCTTGTCTCGTACGAGCTCAGAACGTGGCGCGAAAATTACTTCGTGAAATTGGCGGACGCGAAAGTGCTTCGCAAGGCGAAGCTGCCTTTCTTGATCTTCGTCGTACCGAAGCCGCCCCTAGATTGGGCAGTCCACTACTGCCTGCTCTTTCACGAGATCGGACACGCGGTGTACGAAGTCAAAAAGGACAAAGCACTGAAAGAGAAGCTGCAAATCGAAGCTCCCTTCGTCGTCCCTTCACATGAAGAGGATCCGCTCGAATATCTCAAGATGTTCAGGCTGAAACAGAAGTGGACCGCGGTGATCGATCGCTGGCAAGAGGAGATCTTCTCCGATGTCTTCGGTCTGCTTTCAGTTGGGCCGGCCTACTTTCACAGCTTCTGCCGAGTACTTGGGTCGGACTCGGCACTCGAAAGCTGCACCTCGGCGCACCCACCTACGTATCTGAGAATGGCCATCATGGGAGAGATTCTTCAGCAGCGAGGATTGCTTGAGGCCGTTCCGCCGCTGATCTCCGCAGCACTTACCGACTACATCGCAGCCGCGGCTGCAACCACTGTGTTCAAGCAGCACGAGGACGACCAGAGCGAGGTGGTCGCAGGACATACAAGCGCACTGGTGTCTGCGCTTCGTGATTCGGTCTCGCCGATCATTGAGGCCGTTGAAACTATTCTCGGTGAGTCGGTTTTCACGAAGGTGCAGGCGATTGCAGACCTAGAGCGTGGACGCCAAATCGCAGAGTTGAACATTCCTGCGATCGAGGAGACGCCCATCCCAACGCTCACCGGTGCAGGCAAACCCCTCAGCGCCGCGAGAATCTTCGCGAGCAACTGGGCCGCGTACTACCTCTGTCAGCGCCTCGAAGGCTGCGATGCTACGCACCTCATGCACCAGCATGGCGAGCGGCTTTTGAACTCGCTCGATGCAGCGGAGGCACTCCGTGCGTGGGAGCACTCCGCATGACCGCTTTGAGCGCGGCCACGCTGAAAGAGCGCCTGACGCACCCGGACGCCGCCTCTCGATTGGTCGTGAGCCCGCTCTTGGACCCAGCGGCGCAACTCAGCGAAGCTCAGGCGGCGATCGACGTTCGCTTGGGACGGGTGTTCTCCTTGGTACGCCCTTGGGCGCATGGCGTCGGTGAGCAACTACAGCGAAATCGAGAGGACGGAGACCCACCGCAACCCTCCCTCGATACATTCGTCCTAGCATTCGGTCAGCCGCTGATCATCCACCCGCACCAATTCGTACTCGCGCGAACGCTAGAGATGGTCCGATTGCCCTCGGACTTGTTGGCTTACGTGATCGGACGAAGTTCATGGGGCCGACGCGGCCTGATTGTCGCGACCGCGGTGGTCGTCCATCCATGCTTTGCAGGACCCATTACGCTCGAGCTTCGCAATCTGGGCGAAATGCCGATCGCGCTCTATCCTATGGACAGAATCGCTCAGCTCACGTTCCACACGCTCTCCTCTGGCGAAGTGCCAACTGGCGGATCGCAGTTCACGGCGTCGTTCGAGCCAACCCTTGGGCGAGTTCGAAATCCGGATGAAGAGAAGCGATTGCGGAGAATGGTGGGGGAAGCAATGTCGTCGCCTCCAGGCTCCACACTCGAGCCTGAAGCCGCTAGCCCGGTTTCGAACAAGGCTTGATCGCTAAGCCTGCTCGCAACAAAACTTGAGCGGGCTCGGGAGACCGGACGACCTAAGGAACCGCGATTTGACGCTTGTTCTCGCATGGTACTCGAAGCCAAATTCGCGAAGCGTACTACACCTCGCGACTGACAGCTTGCTCTCCCAGTCGGGTAGTTTGCATGTCTGGCCGCATGCGACAAAGATCTTTCGCGTTTATCCAAGTCACAGCTACATCGCATACAGTGGCGATTCTCACTTTGCGCTTAGTGCCATAGCTGAGGGCATTGGAGTACTTTCGCTTACGGACGTTCTGAGGAGTGAGACCACTGCGCTCAAGGCGCGAGCGCGCGCACTCGGCTTCCACATGAGCAAGATCTTCGCCAAGTTCCCCAAAGCCTGGGGGCGCTCTGCAACGCTCCTCTTCTGCGGGCATGACCCTCACCATGGTGGAATACATGCGCAGCGCATTGACCTAGAAGGCGGTAGGTACGAGGTCAGCGACGCGCTTCCCGATGGCAATCGCTACGTGGCGCTCGGCAGCGGCGCATCATTCGTCTTGCCGAAGATCCCGCGGAGTTCTGATGCGCATTCACGCGACATCTTCAAGGTCTTGGTCGATGTAATGCGCGCACCAAGCCCACGCGACGTCGGCGGAAGTCCACAAGCCGTGGCACTATTTACGCGTCGGCTTCAGCCTCATGTTTCTGGATCCCAGGTTTCAGGCTTCAACTGGCGCGTCGATGATCGGTACGAGAGCACGCTTTTCGGTGTGCCCTTGCACTTCGCTAGCGACATGTCACCGGTACTGTTCCGCACCGAGTCGTTCGCTCGTACTCGGTATCTCAGGGCGGCTCGGCTCCGACGCTTCAACTGGTAGTAACGATGCTACGGAGGACCGCTTCCTGCACGCCATGGGTTTGGAGCGAGGATAATCTCCTATTATCCAACGCTCTCCCGCCGAGTCAGCTTCTCTGACGCGAAGGTAGAGAGCCCGCGCGTGATCGAAATCTCGGACGGAGCAGCCCGCCCGGAGAGGTGTTTGGCAAAGAGAACGCTCTCGCACGCCCGAATGGCTCGCGGAGATCGACAACCTGGGGAGGGAACACGCATGTGGACTACCATCGGCGCCGTGCAGGTTCTCCTTCCGATCCGGTCGTCTAAGCCGGGGCCAAAAATCCCGTCGCGTACGACGGCGTTCTTCGGAGCGGTAGCTCGCGGCTGGCACTTGTTTTCACTCGACGCCCCAACTGTGGCCGCCGCTTGGTGTTGTGCTTTTCTTTCGGTCGCGGATGCGCCTCTTCGCGCCACCGCCATGTGGTGCCCGGTCGTGTTCCTCAGCGGCGCCACTTGGTTGTGTTACGTGGGTGATCGAGTGTTGGATGCACGGTCGCCTTCGCACGCGAACGATCTGCGTGCGCGGCATCACTTCTACGGCGCGCTGTGGCGTGAGCGTCGCGGTCCGCTACTGGCAATCGTTGCGTTGGTGATGCTCGTTTCAGGCGGCATTGCTGTCTTGGGGCTGTCGAGCACGCTGTTTCGCGGCTTCGCGGCGATAACCTGCGTTTCGTTGCTGTATTTCGGTTGGATCCACTTGGTGGGCGGAAGCAGGGCTGCTCTTGTGTCGAAGGAAGGCGCGGTCGCAATCGTTTTCGCTTCAGCCTGCGTGCTCCCCGCGTGGTCTGCGACGCGCGCCGTGCTGCGCCTCCGTCTGGACGCGCTCGGCGTACTGTTTGGCGTGCTCTGCTGGTTGAACTGCGTTGCCATCGAGCGGTGGGAAAGCGACGGGGTGCTCAGCTCAAGCGCCCACCCCACGACTCAGTGGGGCGCGAGACACCTCACGTGGCTGCTGATCGCCGGTGCGGCTGCAGCCGGCGCGCTCGGACGCTTCGAGCGGGAACGCGCGAATTCTGGGATCGAAATGCTCAGTGTGTGCCTCGTAGGCGCGTTCATGTTGCTGGCGCTATTAGAGAAAGCGCGGCATCGTTTTTCGCCCGAGACGTTGCGCATTCTTGCCGACGCCGCGCTGCTAACGCCGCTCTTGTGGTGGGTCGCCGCGCGGATCGTGCGTTGACCCAGCAGCAAATCAAGGCCGCCAACTTCGATCGTCTGGCGCGCGTGTATGCGTTTTTGGAGCGCGTGACGTTCGGCAGCGCGCTTGCTCGACGCCGCAGCTGTTTTCTCGATGATTCTGCCGTCGCGAAAGCTCGCTCCGTGCTCGTTTTAGGCGATGGCGATGGTCGCTTCACAGCAGCTCTGGTGGAACGCAACCCGACGATTGAGGTTCACGCGGTGGACGCAAGCGCGGCGATGCTCGACGTGCTCCGGCGTCGAGTCGCTCGACAGTGTCCACGAGCGTCCGTGACGGTGCACCACGCGGATGCGCGCGATTGGTTACCGCCACCGCGCGCTTATGACTTAGTCGTCGCGCACTTTTTCTTCGATTGCTTCACGAACGCCGACATTTTCCGAATGATCGGCAGAATCGTTCCGACACTCGCACCGAACGCGCGGTGGCTGGTTTCTGAATTTGCGGTGCCGCCCCGCCGCGTGAGCGGACTGGCGGCACGCGTGGTCGTGCGCGTGCTGTATTTCTTGTTCTGGTCGCTGACGGGGCTCAGCGTAAAGACGCTGCCGGACTACGCGGGCGCATTGGCGTCGGCGGGCTTCGCCTGTGCTCGCGCAGAGATGGGGCTTGGCGGCATGCTGCGTTCGGAGCTTTGGCAGCGTGCGTGAGAAGACGCACGCTGGCGGCTTGCTGCTTGCTGAGATGTGAACGCGTCTGCATCGCCGTTCCATCGTCTCCCGGAGGTCTAGAACCAAAATGTCCAAGCGCCTGCCCAGCATCATCGCTTCAACTGCATTACTCTGCGCCAGCACTCACATAGCTCACGCTCAAGACGTCAATTCTGACGCTACTCCGCCGGATGCCGTCGCTCCGGCAGTGAAGCCGCCCGTTGGTGAGACTGGCACGTCCGAAGCGGCTCTCGGAACCAAGGATACGACAGGTGCCTTGGATCGCACGAAGACGACGACGACTTGGCCCAACGTGCCGCTACTCTTGACGAGCGTCGTGGTCCTCGGGGCCTCCTATGGCGCCTCGGTAATCGTCGCGGCCGAATCGGATCGAAAAGCCGACGACAAATTGAATATACCAGTCGCAGGGCCCTGGATCGACTTGCACGACCGTGATTGCGGAGCGACGCCGTGTGCACACAAGAACTGGGACAAGGCCCTGCTCATTGGCGACGGCGTACTGCAAGGCGTGGGCGCGCTGGGTTTAGTTCTCAGCCTTGTGGTTCCCCAATCTTCGACCAAGAACTGGTATCTAGTGGGCAATGAACGCTTCTCGGTAACTCCGAGCTTCGCGTTTGGAACGACCAGCCTTACTGGCGTCGGCAGTTTTTAATCTGCCGCGGCGCCGAAGACGTGATTGTGAGCGGCTCTGCTTCGCCATAGCGCGGCGAGGCAGTGTCGCGCGGTCCACACCGCGCGGCGCCCCGCAGCTTCGTCTGCTCACGCAGGCACGACCTGCGTTTGAACGTTCCCGCTCGGCGGCTTTCGACACCGAAGCGTGTGGCCCGACTCAGCGTAGTTTCTCGGCGGCTTGTTCCGCTCGCGCTGCGCCGATCGCGGTTTTCACGTGTTGTCGTTCTTCGGGCGGTGGGAGCACGGCGCTGAGCCCGAGCGAGTCGAGCCACAGCTCTCGGCACCAACCCTTCGTGTGATACAGGTGCTCGTCTTCTTGATCTTCAACGAGGTCGCACGCTGCTTCGAGTTCCGCCTTCGCGTCGCCCTCCAAATACTCGGCGCATTTCGAGAGTAGCTCCCAGTCCGCGTGGTCCTTGGTTTCGGCGAGGACCACGCACTCGCAAGCCACGATCTCAGCGGCTGCTGGATCCCCGCCGGACTGCGCGAGCTTCATGGCTTCGACGAGCGCGGTCCCGACGTGCCGGACGACCTGAGAGCCCGGAGTCTCTCGTCCGGGATCGAGACCTAGGCGAGCCGCGACCTGTTCGAGCGCTGTAACGTGCGTTTTCGTCTGTTCGAAGTAGCGCTGCCACTCGGCCTTGAGATCGTCGTTCTGCGCACATTCGAGCGCCGTTGCGTAGATCTCGACGCCTCCCTTCTCGTGCTCCAGCGACTGCAGCACGAGCTCGTTCAATTGTTCGATTTTCATGGGTTCTCCTCGAGTCGATGCTGATCAGACGGCGGGCGGATCCATTGCCCGCTCAAAGTGACGATGCCGCGCGATCGCCTGGACGAATTCGTCGAGGACGTCGGCGCAAGTTTCGTCGCGCCGTACCAAAAGCCCGGGATCGTCTTCTCCCGATGGCAGCGTCAAGAGCACTCCAGCTGCTTCCACCAAATCTGATCCGGCGCCGAGCGCGAGAATGGGCTTCGCGTGCCGATATTGATCCCTGATGAACTCAGCGGCGTGCCCGATGTTGCCGAGCGCCTTGGCTGCCGCCTTGCCTCCGAGCACGACGAGCGCATCAAAAAGTACGGCCGGCATAGTTTCGAACGTCACTTCGACTGCGAGCTCTTCACCACCTTCGCCCTCGACGTCGCCGAGCCGGGCGCCGACGTAGCGCGGCACCGCGCCGAGCTCGGTGAGCCCAGCATGCAACGCTTGCGCGGCTGCACCATCGACGCCGTCCGCGATCATGATCGCGACGCGGCGTGTGCGGATGCTCCCGTCTCCGGGCTGAGAGAAGATTGAGAGGGCAGGGGATTCAGTGAGCTCGGGCGCGGGGGGATTTTTGATCGCCTTGGGCAGTGGCTTCGGCAAATCAATGCCGAGTTCGGCGGCCAGCGTTTTCGCCAAGCCCGAATCGACGTTGGCGAGCATCGCCACGACTCGCTCGCGAATGGCTGGCACCTGGACTTTAGTGAGCTCGAACCTAAAACCTCGGACGATGTGCGCTTTCTCGATCGGCGTTTGGCTGTTCCAGAACAACGTTGCCTGCGTGTAGTGATCGGCGAACTTCTCCGGTTTACCGCGCAGCTTTTCCTCTTGAACTGGCTCTCGGAAGGAGGTGAAGCCCGCGATGCCGGCTTGAAACGGGCAACCACCCGCGAGCGAATTGGGCTCGTACGCGACCCGCCCTCGGTTGATGCCTTGCCGATGCATGCCGTCGCGTTGGTTGTTGTGAGCTTGTGCGATGGGCGCGTTGATCGGGATCTCATGAAAATTCGGCCCGCCCAGACGAGAGATCTGCGTGTCTTGATAGGAATGGATTCGTCCCGCGAGCAGCGGATCGCTCGTGAAGTCCAAGCCCGGCACGATGTGCGCAGTGCAGAACGCAACCTGCTCGGTTTCCGCAAAGAAATTGTCTGGGTTTCGATTCAAGACCATTTTCCCGACGGGCGTGAGCGGCACGAGCTCTTCGGGCACGAGCTTGGTCGCGTCGAGCACATCGAAGCTGAAGCCCTCCGCTTGCTTCTCAGAGAACATCTGGAAGCTGAGCTCGTACTCAGGGAAAGCACCCGACTCGATCGCCTCCCACAAGTCACGGCGATGAAAGTCCGGATCGGCTCCAGAGATTTTGACGCACTCGTCCCAGTCCAAGCTGTGGGTTCCCAACACGGGCCGCCAATGGAATTTCACGAACGTAGATTTGCCTTGCTCGTTCACCAAGCGGAAGGTGTGCACGCCGAAGCCTTGCATCATCCGATAACTGCGCGGCAGAGCGCGATCCGACATCGCCCACATGAGCATGTGCGTCGATTCGGGCATCAACGAGACGAAGTCCCAAAACGTGTCATGCGCCGTTGCGGCCTGTGGCACACCGAAATGCGGCTCCGGCTTGGCCGCATGGATCAAGTCGGGAAACTTCATCGCGTCTTGAATGAAGAACACGGGCATGTTGTTGCCGACCAAGTCCCAGTTGCCTTCGTCCGTGTAGAACTTCACTGCGAATCCGCGCACGTCACGCGCAGTATCCGTGGAGCCGCGCTCGCCGATCACGGTGGAGAAGCGCACGAAGACGGGCGTGCGTTTGCCGGCCTCCGCGAACAGAGATGCGCGCGTAACCCTCGCCATCGACTCGTAGCATTCGAAATAACCGTGAGCGGCGGATCCTCGCGCGTGCACGATCCGCTCTGGGATGCGCTCGTGATCGAAGTGCGTGATTTTCTCACGCAAGATGAAGTCTTCGAGGAGCGCGGGACCACGCAGGCCTGCCTTCAGAGAGTTTTGGTTATCGGCTAGGGGAACTCCGAGATTCGTCGTCAACACGCGCCCGCTCGAATCCGTCCGCACACGGTCGAGCGGCAGGTTGGCTGGGTTGTGCCCCAGATTTGGTTTTCCGGAGCCGACCTTTGCTGACTCTTCGGTCTCCGTCAGCGTGCTCCCGGTGGCTCTCGCGTCGCTCGCGCTCACCGTGATGCCCGCTGGCGGTTTGAGCGCAGCTCGTCCGTGCTCACTTGCTTTGTTGGCGTTGAACGGGATGGCTCGTGCAAGCTCTTCGACCGCGTCCATCTTTTCAACGAGTGCGTCGCCAGGTGCGACCTTTGCTCGGCGCGAAGGTCCGCCCACCGTCGACCGTGCACTCGTTTTCTTCCCGGATTCACGCGCGCGTTTGGGCTTTGCCGAGCTGCTCCCGCGCTGACCGACCTTCTTCGTCGCCATCGTAGCTCAATCCCTTTCGTTCGAATGGACATCCGCGCGGCGCATCGAGCGCTGCGTCGAATTTTCGCTAACGCAGCAGTAGCAGAGGCAATGTTGGATCTAGAAGAGACGATTTTACGCAGTCACCGCGAACCACGGACCGCGACGAGAATGCAGACACGCATCGACAGCGGCGAAGACGTACTTGCGTCGGGCTCTGCTTCGGCATGGCGCTGCGAGGCATTGAGCGCCGTCGAGATGGGCATAAATGTTCCCGGATGACTCGGTAAGGATGAATGCGTGCGCGCCGCATCACGCATTCACCCCAATGCCAACACGAACGATGCGGCGCGGAGCATTGCGCACTTCAGTCGAGCGGTTGATCGTCCAAACTGTTCAGGAACTTGATTACGTTCGCCCGATCAGTCGCGTCTGCGATGAAGAACGGGTGCGGATCGCTCGCCGCGCGAGTTGGATTGAGCAAAGCATCGAGTGTTGCGACCGAGTTGTCGTGGAGGAAGGCGGTCTTGCGCGCCAAATCGAGGAGGAGCGGCAGAGCGTCGCCCCGGGGTTGGCCGCGGTTGCTCGCTTCCGTAATGATCAATTTGTCGTCGAAAATGCCGGGCGAGTTCTTGACTGGAACGAGCGCAGTGATTGAAGCCGTGATCTCGCTTGCCGCAAGCGGGCGTGTTGCGAGAGCAGCGCCACCGTTGTACGCCGGCCAAAGCGTTGGGCGAGTGGGGGCGGCGGAGAAGAGATCCACCGTGCTGTTGAATGGCACGATGTTCTGCGGGACGAACTTACTCTGGTCATCGTTGTGGCAACCGGTGCACTGCTCGCGAAATACGATGCGCCCGCTCGCGATGCCTGCGGTGTCGGTCTTGACGCCTGCGGGCGCGGCCAGCGAATCGGTGTAGGTATTCAGATCTTTGGCCATCGTCTGATCGATCTGAATGCCGATGAATGCCTCTTCGTGCAAAGCGCCCGCCGGGAGCCCTGTGGTGATGCCCGTTCGAGCAGCTCGGCCAACGAACGGATAGCCGTTCTCTCCGCCTGCCGGGACGCCGATCGCTGCCAGAATCTTCTCGTAGTTGGCTTCGATTTCCAAGCCAGCGGCGCCGCCGCGATCGGACAAGAACGTTTTGCCTCCCGGCGTCGTGATGTCCGTCGGATCGAGCAGCGCGGTGTACACGGTGTTGTTGAAATCCTGCAGAAATGCGATCGAGCCGTCACTGCCCCACGGCGCAGCGAGGTCGGTGCGGAAGAACGGCGTGATGTGCATCGGCGCGCCGTTGCCGTCGATCGCGTCGTCGAACATGCCGACGGGATAGAGCGTCGGGTCGTTCAGATATGCGTCCACCGCGCTCTCGAGAGCGGGCAGATCAGCCGCACTAAAGGTGGCAGAAGGCGCCGGAATCAGACCGACACCGACGCCTTTGCGCGACACGGACTGATGATTGTTCGCCACCAGATCCAACGCGAGAGTGGGATAAAACGCCGCGGAGTGATTGGCCAAGGCAACTGCTGCTCCGACATTCAGAAAGTGATTGGTGGGGCCATCCACTCGTTTACCGATGCTGCCGCCACTCGGCATCGAGAAGACACTCCCGTCCGTGATGCTGTGGCAGAGTGCGCAGGTCACGCCGACGCTTTCGCCCGCGTACACGTCGGTCGTGTTGATGGTGATCTTGCCGTCCAACGGCGTCGTGATGTTGCGCGCTGAGAGGCCGAGCACCGCGTTCATCTCGATCAAGGCGACGGTCGTATCGACGCTGTTGAGCGCAGTTTGAGTGGTCGCGTCTGCGCCGCCTTTGATCGCGGTTATTTCTTTCGCGAGCTCCGTTTTGAGGTCACCCGTCGGGATCGAGTCGATATCGACGCTCAGGCCTGCTTTGAGCGCCATCAGCGGCGTCACGGCATTCGCGATGATGCCTTGTGGAAGCTCGAGCGTGCGTGTCCAAAAGCCCTCGTTTCCGAACGTCTCGAAACGAAAGATGGTCTGTCCATTCGTCTTCGAGCCGCCGGAAGGATGCACGAAGTGGTTCGTCGTTGCCGAGTCATCGGACGGCCCGGATACGCCGGGCAATCCGGGAGCGCCCGCTTCGCCGCTTGCGCCCGCGGATTCGTTGCCCGCAACACCAGCTCCTGCCCCGCCACCATTTGCGCGTCCGGCGGAGCCGGCGCCGGATGTGCCTGCGGCGCCACCGGAGCTCCTTCCGCCGGCACCGCTCGCGCCGGCAGCGCCGGCATGATTGCCGCCGATACCCGCGCTGCCTCCAGTGCCGGTGGTGTCATCGCTGCTCGAACATGCGTTCACAGCAGCCGCGCACGTGACCAATAGCATCGCGGCGGAAATGAATGGACTCGATTGCTTACTAAGGATCATGGCTCTTTTCCTGAAAAAATGCGTTCGGCGATCACGTCGACGCGAATGACTTACGAGCTTCGAACCGGACGGCGCCGCTGCTGCACCTTCCAAGCCATGCGGGTGCGTGCGATCGCTCGCGGCGGGCTTACAGTGCGGCGCGTCTCGCTCCTTGACTGCGCTCTGTGATCGACGCGCCGGCAAGCGCAACAGCGACGCGCTTACGTTGTTATCGGTTGCTGGTAGTTCCAACGCGGACACGTATCCGTCCGCCTTGGGGCCGCACGTCACGCCTGCGACCCGGACGTTGAGTGAGCATTCGCCGATTCAATGAGCGCACAAGCCGCCAAGCCAAGCCGATTTGCTGCGCGGTTCGACCGCCACGCGCGCCGAGGCTCGGCTACGGTTGTCCGCCTCCACCGCTCGAGCCGTAAATCTGCCCGGTCGCGAAGCTCGCATCGCTCGCTGCCAACTGCACGTAGATGGATGCGAGTTCGGCGGGTTGTCCGGGCCGACGAAGCGGCGTAGTCGAACCGAAGTTCTTCAACTTTTCCTGGGTCGCGCCGCCGCTCACCTGAAGCGCGGTCCAAATCGGCCCCGGCGCGACGCCGTTCACGCGAATGCCCCGTGAGGCGAGTTGCTTCGCGAGAGACTTTACGAAGTTCATCGTCGCGGCCTTGGTCTGCGCATAATCGTACAAGTCGGGAGACGGATCGTACGCCTGCTCCGACGCAGTCGCGATGATGGTTGAGCCACGGGGCAGGTGCGGAACAGCGGCTTTGATGATCCAGAAAGGAGCATACAAGTTCGTTTTCATCGTCCAGTCGAAGTCGGCCGTCGTGAGATCGAGAATGGACGCGTGCGTTTGTTGTCGTCCGGCGTTACTCACGATGATGTCCAGGCCGCCCAGCTTTTGCACTGCCCGCTCGACCAAACGTTGGCAAAATGCTTCCTCGCGGAGATCGCCTGGGATGGGTGCGCCGACGCGTTTTTCGGCTTGGATGAGTTTGATGACTTCGGCGGCGTCGGGCTCTTCGGCGGGAAGGTAATTGATCGCAACGTCGGCGCCCTCTCGCGCGAACGCAATCGCTGCCGCTCGGCCCATGCCGGAGTCGCCTCCGGTGATCAACGCTTTACGACCCAACAGTCGCCCAGATCCGCGATAGCTGTTTTCACCGTGGTCCGGGCGCGGCGTCATTTGGCTCGCGAGGGCGGGCCACGGTTGTGACTGCTCCTGAAATGGCGGGGCGGGGTATTTCGTGGCGGGGTCTTGCAACGGGGCAGCGGTTGCGTTGCTCGACGTTGCATGACTACCCGAGGCTGCGGCAGCACATCCGTAGTGAGTCACTGCGACCGCGCCGACACCGGCACCGATCCCGGCCACGAGTCCTCGGCGAGAATATTGTTCTTCGTCTTTTGTGGTCATCGCGGTTCCTTGAAAACGTGTGGTGGCGCTGCGGAGCTCAAAGCTCACGAGCTACGCACGCTCTCGAGCGCGCGTAGCTCGTGCAAGACTGTCAGTGGCCGCTCGATCCCGAGCCCGTACTGCCCGAGCCCGGACCTGCAGAACCGCTCGAGCCGGGCCCGCCCGTACCGGTGCCAGAAGAGTCGGTCGTTCCGCTGGTTCCGGAGCCCGTCGAACCTGTGCCCGGCATGGTCGATCCCGGGGTGCTGGTGCCCGTCGTGCCGTTGTCCGTGCCCGAACCAGTGTTGGTCGAGCCGGACATGTTGCCAGTGTTCGCGTTGCTGGGGTCGCTCGCCCGACGGTCGCTGCCGCAACCGACGATCGCCAAGCTCAAGGCACCAATCGTCACCGCTACGTTGAGTCGAATCATCTTCGTATTCTCCTGAACACGCCCCAAAAACTGGGTCGTCGTTGTCCCCCCTTCCTGTGCAGGTGCCGTACCCGGGCGGCGCGTAGATTGACGCACGCTCAACTCCAAAGACCGATCGAGCGAGTCCCGCTCGGTGGCGTCGCCTCCTCGCGCCAAAGCTCGGCGCGGTAGCGCTCGAAGCAGCGAGCGCCGCCGCGAAGCCTCATCAAAGCTCCTTCAGCGATTGCCGCCGCAATTGCCGGATCGCTCTCGACCAACGGGAGAATGACTTCGCGATTCCAAGTTTGCGAATGCCGCACGTCTAGCGCCGCGTGCAGCGCAAAATACTTTCGTGCCGCGCCGCCGATCCCGAGCCGGCGCAACCCGTGGTTCACGAGCTCGGCTCGCCCGGGTGCAGTGAGCTCGATGACTCCGAGCGCGCCGAGCGATTGGTACGCATAATGTCGCGCTGTGGCGAGCGCGACCATGAGGTTGCCGAGCGCGAGCGATTCCCAAACGATCGGCTCGGTCGGCTCGAGCTGGATGGCGGAGAAGTTGTGGGGGCACTCGCCGTCCGGTTTATTTGGCTATTCGCATTTGCTCGGCGGATTTGCAGGCGGACAAGCCGAATACGTGCGCGTCCCGTTCGCCGATGTCGGTCCGATCAGGGTACCAGCGCACTTGAGCGATGAGCAGGTGCTCTTCCTCTCCGACATTTTTCCGACCGGCTACATGGGTGCCGAGATGTGCAACATCCAGCCGGGACAAGTGATCGCGGTGTGGGGCACGGGTCCCGTCGGACAGCTCGCGATCGCGAGCGCCCGATTGCTCGGCGCGGATCGCATCATCGCGATCGATCGCTTCGACTCCCGCTTGCAGTTGGCGATCGACAAAGCGGGCGCGACCGACATCGTCAACTACGAACGTGTACGAAGCTTTGCTCGAGCTCACTGGTGGTCGTGGCCCCGACGCCTGCATCGACGCGGTCGGTCTCGAAGCGCATACTCACGGACCTCTCTACGCGCTCGATCGCACGAAACAATTGCTGAAAATTCAGCCGGATCGTGCGCTCGCATTGCGGCAAGCGATTCGCTGCTGCGGCAACGGTGGCACGGTTTCGGTCGTCGGCGTCTACGGTGGTTTGATCGACGACTTCCCAATGGGCGCGGTGGTCAACCGCGTGCTCACGATTCGCTCCGGGCAATGCCACGGGCATCGCTACTTGCGTCCACTGCTCGACCATATCGAGCAAGGCCACATCGACCCGAGCTTCATCGTGACTCACCGCTTGCCCCTAGAGCGAGCCGCGGACATGTTCCTGCACAAGGCCGACGGCTGTGAAAAGGTCGTGTTGAAGGCGGCGTAGTCGCGGTTGTAACTAGACTCGATGCCGCGCTAACCGAATGCTGAAAACGCAACCGTGTCCGGGCTTGTTTTCTACGTCCAGCTCGCCGTTCATTGCTTGGACGGCGCGTTTGGCGATCGACAGTCCCAATCCGCTGCCCGTTTGATTACCCGCTCGCCGTTTCACATACGGCTCGAACATTTTCTGGATATTTTCCGTTGCCAAACCACCGCATTCATCTTCTACCTCGATCACCGCGAGAGCTTCTTCGCCTCGAGCTCGTAGCTGTACGGTGGCACCGGGACGCGAGAACTTCACCGCATTGTGCACGAGGTTGGTCACGGCGGAACTCAGCAGCATTTCGTCCGCCTCGACGATCAAGCTTGGCTCGACCTGCAGCGCGAGGGAGATATTTTTGTCCGGGATGGCAGCAGCCTCGATGTTCCACAAGATCGATGCCAGGTGCACCGGCGCAAGCACCGGGGCCACGCCAGCATCGAGCTGAGCGCGGGCCTGGGACTGCCCGATCAGCGACTCCATCTTGATCAGATTGCGCCCGAGCACGTCAGCGGTACGCCCGTTTGTATCCAACCCGTTCGCGCGTAATAGCTTGAATGCAAGGCTCGCGTTCCCGAGCGCGTTTCTGAGCTCGTGCGTGATGAACCCGACTTGCTCGGTGATGAGCGTCGATTCTCTGGTTTTATCTGCTCGCGAATAATTCTCGATCGATGTCGCCACACCCGCATCCAGACAAGCATTGAGGCGTTTATATTCTTCCGCGGAAATCATGAGATCGTATTGCTCACCGAGTTTGCCGACGGATTGGGAAATCGCCGCAAACATCACTGGGATCTTCGTGACTGGCAGCCCGGCTTTTTGCCGATCCGCGCCGAAACGTGCCGCTGCATCGCTCGTTGCGGGCAAGGGTGACCGCGAGTCGCGTATCCCGGCGTCACGCCGAACGGCGTGGAGGGTTTCGTCGAAAAACTCAGCGAGATATTGCGTCAGGATTTCGGTGTCACCCGACGCAGTGAGTCGCGCCGTGCACTCATTCAGGATTTCTGAACGGTAAGTGTTCATGAATTCGTGCAACAGCATGGCTCTCCTCGCTGGCGTTCTCGACGTCCCGTGTCGCGGCGTTCGCGGCGACCGACGATGGGCGACGGCGTCCGTCCTGAAATCACCGTGGCATGTATGGGACGAGGCGTCTAACGACTCGACGTGGCGAGATCCATCTGTATCGCACGACAAGTAGTCGCGACTGCGTGATCTCACGCACCCGTGCTCGAGCGTCTAGCTCTCGTCGGGCTATGTCTCGCTCGTTTCGTGGAGGCACACGTCAGCCAGTCTTAATGGCGATCGAGCTCAATTCAAATTTCGCGAGCCGGTAGCGGAGCTGATCCCTCGTGAGTCCAAGGAGATCCGCTGCTCGCGTTTGGTTATTTCCGGTGATGAACATGGCTTGCTGCAGAAGATTCCTTTCGACTTCAGATAAATTGATTCCGGCACGCGGAAGACGAAGGGCTGGCTCGTCTCGTAGCAATCCCGCGAGCTGAGCTGCTTCGACCTCGCCGCTTGCGGTCGTTTGTGTCAGGCGCGCCACCAACGCGAACAGCTCGGTGACGTTTCCAGGCCATCCGTGCTCCTGGAGCGCCTTCAGCGCAGGCGGGCTGAGGACAATCGGCCGCTCGCCGCGTTCCCGCGCGGCTCGTTGGGCGAAGTGGTCGAAGAGCTCTGACAAGTCTTCGATCCGTTGGCGCAAGGGAGGAAGCTCGATGTGGGTAGCGAGCTGAGCCAGCAAAGGGGTGATTATCTTGGCCGCCATCGGTTGCGTCACCGAAGCAACCAGTCGCATCTGTAAGTCCCGCTGATCGAGCCAATTGACTAGATCAGCTTGAAGGCTTGCCGGAAGTTCGGCGACGTTCGATGCGTAGAGTGTCAGACCGCTTCCGTCCAAGTTTGCGTTGCGAGCGCGGAACGTGGCGATCCGACGCTTGAGATCGACAACCTGGTCTACTCGCGCGATCTCGAATAACTCGCCATCTGCATAAGTCTCGCGATGAAGCAACTGAGCGTACAAGCGCTTGCCGGTGCCCGCTTCACCGATGAGCAAGACCGGGGCGCGTGAACGCCGAGCCAGCTGCGCAAAGGTTGCCCGAATTCGTCGAACTGCTTCCCCGCTTCCGAGCAGGGCGTCAGGGACGCAAGATGCGCCTGCCTCTGCTTTCTCGTTTGGCTCCGGCGGCGGTGGCCGGCTCGAATTGAATCGACGAGCCCTCGTGATGCTCGAGCGCGTCATTTCGGATGTGCGGCTGACCAACGGCAATTGCAACCTGCACAGAAGCTCGAAGGCGATGGTGGGCAGCTGGAGCCCTTCGAGAAATTGTTCTTCTAGGCCGTCGACTTGTCGCATTCCCGAATGTTCACGCGCCGTCGATGCGTAACCACGAAGCGCAGCGGTTACGACCAAATCGAGGCTGTTCGAGTCAACGTGGAGTAACTCGGAAAGTGGCGTGGGATCAGCGGCCAGAAGCAAGTCATCGTCTGATGATTCTGATGCGCCATCTCGAAACGTGCACCCGACGATACGCACCAGGCAGTCCAATGCGTTTGCCAACTGCGAATGCGTCGCCGGGATCGCGTCGCTGCTGGTTAACGCGATCGCATCGCTCAAAATCGCGTTTCTCGCGGTGCCGACGAACCTCGGGAAGGACATGGATCTCCTCGTTGGGTTGCGAGTCGGCCGCAGCCTATCGGCCGGGGTGCCTTCGGGTCTGTCCGTCGGCTCACCTACGCCATCGCGCCCCGAACGCTGGCGCGCTCGCTGCATGGTTACGCGTTGACCACCGCGTTCGTGGCGATTCCACCGAGTCGAATGCGCCTCGAGCCTTCGAACGTGGTGTTGCTCGGCGTCAGCACGTTTCAGCTGACACGACTCATCGCGAAAGACCGCGTCGTCGCACCCTTTCGCGCTCCGTTTACGAAGTATCAAGAATCGTCGGGTGCCGGCCAGGTGAACGAAGAAGCTCGTGGGACTGGCCTGCAAAAGGCATTTGGTGAGCTCGTCACGTGCCCGTATTGCCTCGCACCTTGGGTGGCCTCCACGCTTTCACTCGCGTTCATCGCAGCGCCGCGAAAAACACGGTGGTTCGCTAGCGTCGTCGCCATCGCGGCGATCTCCGACGTTTGTCAGCAAGTCTACGCGGGCCTTCGCAAGCTCTCGAAGTGATGAGAAAAGAAGGCCCCTGCTGCCGCCTTCACGATGCGACGGCTTTCGGTTCAGCGTCCCAAGAGAACGTCGGCCACGACCATCCCACACGCAGGACCTTAGGCAAC
>FTCX01000517.1_pt1 | contig 17792 bp, 5 predicted proteins | sample 1639831 | NCBI WGS metagenome assembly FTCX01 (sample SAMEA3914869, study PRJEB12502) | metagenome | biome: forest; material: soil | place: USA | collected 2012-03-12 | depth 0.1 m
CTCGCGCTCTTCGCGTTCAGCTGAGCCTTCAACGGGGAAATCGAAGATGGGAGTCGCTTATCACGCGCACGCGCGCTTTTCGGACGGTCACGGCAACAAGGTCACTGTGCCCGCCCCCGTCGATGCGCACACCCCGAACGCGCCTTGGTGGTTCGATTGGATCGGCGCGCACGCTCGCGAGCTGAAGCAAGCCGGGTTCACCGCCATTCTCTACCCGCCCGTGTGCAAGACGCAGAGCGGCCATTTCCCGACGGGTGATGGCTACGGCGTCTACGATCAATACGACCTCGGCTCGAAGAACCAATGCGGCTCGGTCGAAACGCGCTTCGGCTCGCGCGAGCGCTTGCAGCGTTCGATCGCGATCGCACACGCGTGCGGGCTCGATGTCTATGTCGATGTCGTGATGCACCAGCTGAGTGGCGGCTCGAACGGCACCTACCAATACGTGGGCGCCGACGGCAAGACGTCGAACGGCCGCTTTCCGAAGCACCCGAGTTGCTTTCGCGGGGATCCTCCGCGCCGGCCCGAAGATCCCGTGCCCGATCCGCCGGATGATTTCGCGTTCGGGGACGAGTTCGTGTACGTGAATTGCCAGCCCCCCGGCTACACGACGAGCGGGATGATCTCGTTCGGTGACTGGCTGACGCGCTCGCTCGACATCCAAGGCTATCGCGTGGACGACACCAAGGGCATGGCCGTCGCGTTCGTGCGCAATTGGCTGGGCTCGCAAGCGATGGCGAGCCGCTTTTGCGTGTCCGAATACTTCGACGGCAATCCCGACGCGCTCAATTGGTGGGTGCACGATAGCGGCATGGGCGGCCGCTCGTCAGTCTTCGACTTCACGTTGCACTGGGCGCTCCAGTCCATGTGTGATGATCCAGGCTTCGATATGAGGAAGCTGAACGGCGCCGGCTACAGCGCGCGCGACCCGTTCAACGCGGTCACGTTCGTCGATAACCCGGACACCGATCTTTCGCCCGGGCAACCGATCATCTCGAACAAGCTGCTCGCCTACGCGTTCATCCTGACGACGGAAGGCTATCCGTTCGTCTATCACAAGGATTACGCGGAAGAGCCCGGTTGTTACGGGCTCAAGAAATGGATCGACAATTTGGTCTGGATCCACGAGCGGCTCGCGAACGGTCAAACCGTGACCCGCTGGAACGAGGCCAAGAGCATCGTGCTCGAACGTTTGGGTCCGCCAGGCCTGCTCACCGCGATCAGTTGTGATGTTTGGAACGAGACCCGCGTCACCTGCCAAACCGCCTTCGGCGCGAACACTCAATTGCACGACTACACCGGTCGGCACCCCGATATCTGGACCGACGGAAACGGCCGCGCGACGTTCACGATTCCGAGCAACGCGTTCGGCGGCGGCCAATCGTATTTGTGTTTCTCGCGCGCCGGCCAAGGTGATGCGATCGGCCTCGCCGAACGCACGACCACGCAAACCTTTTGGGGCGCCGAAGATCTGGATTTGGCGCCCGTGCCGATCTCGGGGCAAATGCAAGCCGGCCGAGTGTGGTGCGCCGCGCACAAAGGAATCCAAGCCTCCCTGCGCTTCTCCGCGCATCAACCTGCGGATGCGCGTTTGCTCCTGTCCGTGCTGGGTCCGGACGGCAAGAGCATCGGCAGCGCGCAGTTCGGCGCGGACGCAGCCGCAAAACCCTTGCACGTGACGAGCACCGAAGCCGGTTGGCACACGTTCGAAGTGTCTGGCCAAGGGTTGACGGCGCCCGCGGCCTTCGAGCTCGACGTCACTTATACGGCCACTCAATCACTCGCAGGCTGAGCCACGCTTCACACGAGCATCAGGGGTTTTCGATGAGCTTCGCTGTCACCACTCGCGGTTATGATTTCATTCGCTCGGGCGTCAACAACCAAGAATCGATCTTGACGCCCGAGTCCGTCGCAAAGCGCGGCATCAAACGCCTCTTCGCGCTCGCCACGCCGGATGATACGCGCGGCTGTGATGCTTCGCCGCTGATCGTCCCCGGCGTCGCGCTGCCCGACGGCAGCACGCGCGATCTCGTGCTTCTCGCTTCGATGGGCAATTGGATCTACGCCTACGATTGCAATAGCGGCGCGCTCGTGTGGAAGCGTTTGCTCGGCACGCCGATCGTGAGCACGGCGGCGATCGATAGCTACGTCGTCAACCAACATTGGGGCATCGTCTCGACGCCGGTGATTCAGCACGGCGTGATGTACGGCTGCTGCTGGATCAGCCCCGACGGCAGCGCAGCGAAAGGGCAGCACTTTGCGTTCGCCATCGACATCAAGACCGGACACGACGTTCATCCGCTGCTCACGCTCGAAGGCACGACGTATCCATCGCCCGCTGCCGGGCTTCCGGCGCACGGTTTTCGCGCGGCCGAACGCAAGCAGCGCTCTGCGCTCGCGATCACCGGCGGCGCGCTGATCATTCCGTTCGGCACCGTACAAGAGACGGCGGCAACGGCGCGCGGCTGGATCATCGCGATCGATTTGCAGGCGTGGAAAGTGAGCGCCTCGTGGATCAGCACGGTGCGCGGCAGCGGCGGCGGCATCTGGATGGCCGGCGCGGGCCCCGTCGTGCTCCCGAACGGCGATCTTGCGTTCCTCTCGGGCAATGGTGAGTTCGACGGCGTGACGGACTTCGGCGAGAGCTTCGTGCGCGTACGCTACACGCCGGCGAACGGCCAGACCGCGGCGCACTTCTCGATCATCGATTGGTGGACGCCGTGGACCGACGACGCGCGCACCGGCGGCAATCCCGAAGGCGAAGGCCCGCCGCAGCCCACGAACTTTCGCGGCATCGCGCACCTCGCCGCGCGCGGGCAACTCACGACTGGCATGGCTTCGGATGAATGGGGCGATATGGATCTCGCCTCGGGCGGCATCGTGTACGTGCCTTCGCTCGATATCTTGGCCGGAGCCGGCAAAGATGGCGTGCTCTACGCGACCAAAGCCTCGAACATGGGCAAGACGCGCCCGGCCGATCTCGCGCCGGGACCGAACCTCGCGAACTACGCGAAGCTCGCCTTCCCGCCCGTCTTCTTCACGTACTACCCGCCGAACCTCGACCCCGCGCCGCAGCAGATCGAGACGCTCAACACGCTCTTCGCCGATCGCACGCACCACCAACACGGCGCGCCGATCTGCTTCGACAGCCCCGAATATGGTCCGATGCTGTTCAACTGGGGCGAGAACGAAAACGGCCGCGCGTGGCAGCTCAGCGCCGCGGGCTGCAAATACCTCGCGTGCACCGCCGAGGTCGCGTCGCCCGAATCACCGGTGCCGCCCGGAGGCATGCCCGGCGGCATGATGAGCCTCAGCTGCAACGGACAACAGCGCGGGACCTCGATCTTGTGGGCGTGCGTGCCGTATCAAAACGCCAACGTCATGCGCTCCCCCGGACGCTTGATCGCCTACGACGCGACGAACTTCCGCAACGGCCTACTCGTGAAGTTGTGGGACTCCCAAGACTGGAATCAGCAATTTTCGCACAACAAATTCGGCAGCCCCGTCATCGCCAACGGCAAAGTCTTCGTGCCGACGTATGACGGCGCGGTGCTGGTGTTCGGGTTGGCTTAGTAGGTCATTATCCACGTGCTGGTTTGTCGGCCCGCACGACCGTAAGACCGCTGAACGCACGCGAGGCAAGCGCAGAACCAACAACATCACCGAGCAAAATCAGAGGATTCTTTTGGTCGTTCGAACCGAACTCCAAGTCCGTACGGGCTATTTCGGCATCGCCCAACACGACACTCGACAACAGCTTTACCGGCGTTGCGCCAACGATCCATTCGTACTCGCCGCAGGCATCGCAACGTTTTCCAAAGCGTGTCTTTCGCGCAGCCGCGTCGAATGCAACGACCTTTTTAGGCCTTATCGTCGACAATCCCCGATCGAGTGAGACGTATCGAATCCCCTCTGGAAACATCGCCTCCAAGAACAGACGAACATCCTCCTTCACGACGACGACCCCATCCACGCTGGTCGACACATCAAGACGAGGCAACCGACGGATCGCGATCGCAGCGAGGTTCTGCTCCCACTTGTTGATGAGCTGCCCGCACACAGGACAACGACTGACGTCGCTCCCTTTGGGAAGGAAAATGTAGTCGTTGTATTCGATCGACAGACGTTGCATCTGGGCGACCCCAGTCGTAGCTCCAGCGTAGCGCGGGGTGCTGCTGGAAAAAAACTGAAGCGAGACACAAGCTAGTTTCAAGCCCTACGCGACTGCTCGCCCGCGACCTACCTCCAGTCGAAACCGGACAAGAGGGGTCTGGATGGCTTCAGAGCATGAAAGAGTGGCTCCTACCCGACAACCATTCGGCGCGGCACCGCGGGCGATGGGTGGCCGATTGTTGCATTTTCAAACCGAGTCTGCGTTTAACAGCAGCGATGGAGCGATCCCACCGGCGAGACTCGAGACCTTACTGCGGCTCCGCAGGTTCGGCGACGAAAGAGTCTCCCGCAACGGCCCGGAGTACTTCCTCGACGTCCTGACGAATGAAAAGCAGTTGAAGACCTCCAACCCGAAAGATGGGAGGCAGTGATTCCGGCAGAGAAACTCGCACTCGTGACTTTGCCGGCCATGGCCCGGTCCGCTCGGACTTACCAACTCCAACTACGCCGCTGGGATCTAGTTCCCAAAGCTCCCCAAGAGTAGCCGACAATGCAGGATCGCGTGGACGATCCAGAATGTAGTTTTCTGGGCTGCCGTTAGACGGCATCTGCGGCGGAGAATTGGTGTTTCGATCCCAGCTTTCCCGGTCTAGCCCAACAATTCTGGCCTTATCTACGGATCGAACGGAGACCGGCCCGAAACATCGTTCGAAGGCCCTTCGCACCGCCTCGGTGATCAGCACATCTGACCGTCGAGGAAAGGTGATCACGGGCAAGAACGGGCCTGTTCTTTCCAGTTGGATCTTGCCGTCTGGAGAGCCGCCCACTTTCAAGCTGACCGTCCGCAACGATTGGTTCTGCTCAGCCGTGGAGTACACAGCGCGCACCAAGATCGAGATGGGCTACCTCATCGGCGCCGCGTCGGGCTGACGCAGTCGCGCGCGCACCGAGCGCCAATTGCACCGCCGCAGCGCGCGCTTGGACGCCAATCGTCGGGATATCGTCGGGAATCCGCTACTCGATCTTTTCGCCAGGCTGAGCATTGTGAAATGCCAAGACAGCTTTAACGATCAGATCACCACCTGACCGCTGAAAGCCAAAGAAGCGGTCAAATTCCAAATCTGACTGAACGATTTCTATGCCGCGATGTAATTCGACACGGAAAGAGAACTCTCTTCGTTCCTCCCCATCCGCGATAGTCACAGTGTATCTACGTGGTTGAGCGGTCTCGATGCAACAAAGAGTTACAGTCACGGGATGACGGCCCTCCCAGTCCATGCTTGTTGAAATGCTTGCATTGTCATTTGATACACAGTGCCACCTGCCCACGGATCCCGAATGATTAAGTTCGCACCCTCCATGCCGTCTACCACGACAAGGTGGGAGAGTCCGCCCGCGCCCGACCTCAATTCGGCTCCCCATGCTTCACCCATGTCGACCAGCTTGGACAGGTTTTCTGGACCAACGTAACCGCCTCGCATACCGATTGCCGACGCAAGTTGTTCCACGGTGGTAGGCGCGCCAATCTCGGAGATCAATGACTCCTGTGAAATTCCTGATAGCATCTCACCGCAGGCTGCTCCGCAGGAAACTGGTGTAAGCTGACCTACAGCACCGCCGGCGGTCTCCCCGATGACCGGCCAAGTGCCCCCAGCGCCGACTTGTTCCGCAGTCGATGCTGTCTGCGCTTCAATTGACTCCAGCGCCGACGCAATTTGCGGCTCATTGTCGCATGCTACCTTCGCCACGGTCGCGCCAGCCCCCGCGACCGTCGCTGCTCCGCCGCTGGTAGCCGCCGCAGTGGTCACGCCAGCTCCGGTGGTAACCGTCGTCGTCAATACCGTGCTTCCGCCACCGAACAGAGTCTCCAGCGAGCCCACTCCGAGCAACTCACCAGCGACGCCAGCGGTCGCGAAGCTCAACGCCGCCGCAGATGTGCCGAGCGCGAAGTTCTGCATGGTTTGCGCGTGCGCCAGGAACCACATGTCCGCGTCCCGACCGGACGGGTCCCGCCATTTGAATGGATTCTGCCCGGGCCAAGACCACAGCGTACCCGTCCGGGTTAGGAAACCGTACTCATCCGGCTGCATGAACGTCGCCAATTGCGGCGACCAGACGCGCGCTCGGAAATCATAGAACCCGGGCCCGATGTCGACGAACCAATGACCCTGCCAGCGGATGGGTTGATCGTAGCGTTGGCTTTGCGCGACTGGATATGGTGTCGACGTATCCGTCGTGTTGAGTTGTCCGAACGCCGAGAAGCGATACCCTCCGAGGTCACTCGCCAGCGTCGTGCCGCCGCTGACCGCTTTGCCGCCGCGGAGACGGCGTACGTTACCGATCGCGTCGACCTCGAAGTACACCGACGAACGCAAATTGTCGTCGTACATCCAGAGTGGGTGATCCACCGAGTCCCAGAGGATGCGACGAAGCGCTCGGGGCTTGGCATTGTCAGACGTAGGCGGGATCAGGGTCGAGACGATGCTCGCACCTTCGTAGGTGTAGTATTCGCTTGACCCGGTCGAAGGTGTGCGAGCGACGCGCCGCGATCTCGCATCGTACGTGTAGACTTCGTGAGCGCTGCCCTGCGTGACGCCGGTCAGCGTGGCGCGTTTGCTGAATGAGAACGTCGCACCGTCGAATCCGGTGACCTGGCCGCCGAGATCCAACGTCACTGCTTGACCGGCATGCGACGCGGGCACGGCTGCCCCCGCGGTGCCGCTGCCGCTCAATTGGGGACGTTGATCGTCTACTTGCGTGTCGACATTCTTGGTCAAGCCGCCGAGCGCGTTGTATTCGTATTCTTCTTCGAGCGTACGCGTTCCGCCAACTGGGGTGCGCCAGACGCGCTTCACTCGATCGAGCAAGTCATATTCGACCTCGGTGTGACCCTCCGGATCATCCAGCGTTACCGGGTTGCCCACGAGATCGTAGGTCGCGGAGTAGCAACGCGCGGTGGCTGGCGCGGGGTAACCGTCGTAGCAGCGTGAGAGCAGGCGACCGTCGCCGTCATAACTCTGAGTGCGAAAGTGGCCGTCCGGATAGTCGACGCGCGTGTTGCGACCGATGGCATCGTATTGGAATCCGAATGCGCCTTCGTGCTCCGGCGTAGTGCCGCCGAAATCAAAGCTCAAATCGTCCGTCTTCAGGAGCCCACGAGCGTCATACGTGAGCGTTTGGTTACCGGAACCGTTCGTGATCGTCGTCAGTTGCCCGTTGGTCGGGTTGTACGCGTAAGTCGCCGTGTCCCGGGTCGCAAAGAACGCCAGCCCGTCGTAGGCGACCGAAGTGATGCGTCCCGCGGTGTCGCGCGTGAAGGTGTAGTCAACGGTGCTGGTCCCCGGAACATCCCAGCCGTTCGCCGTAAGCGCATCGAGCTCTGTATTATAAGTTTGTTGCTCGTCCTCGAAGCGCCCGGGATAGTCGGACTCGTTGAAGAGGGGCAGCAGCGACCAGTCATTGTTCGGGATGTACCCGACCTCCTCTTGGCGAAATGCAGCCTGCTCGGACGAAGACTGCATGATCTGCGTGCCCGCGAACGGCAGCCCCACGCGATCATCACGCCGAGCCAAACGCATCGCCGAATCGTAGAGCCGCCCAAAGCTGAGGGCGAACGTGGCATCGCGATAGAATTCGACGCGTGCGGGAGTACCGCCTGCACCGAAGTAGTTTTGGCCGAGCTGATATTGACCATCGCCCAGAGGTGCGTTGAGATCGGTTGTCGCAGGGCTCGCAGTCGGACTCGATGTCAGGATCGCCGGGCCAACGAACGCGCCACTGTTGGGTACAGGGTAGCCGTACGTGACGAGACGACCAGCCGGATCGATTGCCGTTTTTAGCCTTCCGAGCTGATCATGCGCAATGGATGTCTGCCGCTCGAGTGGATCTAGCAATGTCTGCAGCTGGCGCGCAGTGTCATAAGTCATGACCTGAGTCGCGCCCGTCGGATCGGTCGTCCGCGCGATCAAACCGTCGGCGTTGTAGCTGAAAGTAAATTGAGAGTTCTGAGGCAGATCCGGCGTATGAATCGAGGTTAACAGGCTCCCATCCGAACACCCGCAGCCGCTCTGGCCGTAGCCCAGCGTCGTTTGGTTGCCGAGCGCGTCTTGCACTACAGTGAGTCGATTCGCACCGTCAAATTGATAACTGAGCGTAGTAGTGCCATCGCTATGCGTTGCGAGGTTGCCCGCGGCGTCGTACGTCCGTGTATCGGTACCAGTAATATTGCTCGCGGTTGCGAGATTTCCAGTCGTCGGGTCGTAAGTGAACGTCGTTGTCACCCCGTGTGAGGTGACCGTGCTCGGTTGGCCGCTATCCGTCCATGTGTACGTCGTCTGCCTTCCTGTCGGATCACCAGCAACCAGATCGGAGACCCGTGATAGGCGTCCGGTCGCCGGCTCGTAGTCCAGGCCGAAGCCGTTGATCCCCACGGAAGTACCCGAGACGAACGGGGCGGACGCGGGTCCGTAATCCTGCACACGCCCGCTCGTGTTGTAGAAGAAGCCGTTAAGGGGTCGCGCGGCCGTCTCCCCCACCATTGGCGGGATGCCGGAGAGCGTCGGACGCCCGAAAATGTCGAAGAGAGTACCGGGCGTGACCGGCGTGCCGTTGACGTTCGTGCTCGAGATACGAAGTAGATTGTTCCTCGTAGTGAACGCGTCGAGAGCTTCCGAATTCGCTTGCAGGACGGGTGCGACCAGGCTTCCAGCCAGAATCGCTTGCGCATCATAAGTCACGTTGTCCGCGACGTACGTGTTGCGTTCGACGTTCCCCGCTGCGTCGACAACGACGTTGTGAGTGACCCCGAGGTTGTCCGTGAACGTACCGCTGAAGGAAGCCGAACCATCCGCGGCGAACTGCGCGGGCTGCATGAAAGCAGCCGAAACTGTGCTGACGCCGCCACCTGCGCGAGTCGCCTGATTGAGCGTGCCGTTGTCGTTGTACGTATAGTTGCTCGACTCGTTGTTCGGCGCGGTCGCCACCGTCATCCGATGCTTGTCGTAGGTGAATTGGCGCTCATCGCCGTCCGGCAAGAGGATCGTGCCGAGATCGCCGTCGCTGTTCACGCTCAGCTGCGTCGAACGATTCCCGGCGTCCGTGATCGACTGGAGCTTCCCGCCCCCGTCGTAGCGGAACTGCATGCGGCCGCCGAGCGGATCTTGAACGTTGTCGATTCGATCCGTGCCGGTCACGTAGTGGACGCTGAGTAACGATTCTCCTGTCCGCCGGCCGCGGCTCGTGAGGAGCGCGCGCTCCTTGCTCGCGTCAGCCCAACTATAGGTCTCGGTGAGCTCCGAGCTCGTGTCGACGAGGCTGAGTCCCGCGTCACTGATAGTGACGGTGCGGGTCGGCTGGTACTCACTGGCAAGGTTTACGTCCACGCGGAAGAAGCTCGTCCCCGTAGTCGGCTTCATCACCAAGGATGTGGGACTCAACGCGAAGAACGAGCCGTTCTGGAACAGCGCTTGAGTCGACTGGTTCGAGATGTCTGCGTCGAGAACCAGGAAGCGCGCGGTCTGCGCTTGAGGGTCGTACGTTGCAGCCCCGTACAAAGTCACGATGACCAGCGTTCCATCGGGAGAGAACGCGAGCTGCACCGGCTCGCGCAGCGGGAACGTCGGGCCCGGGAGCGCCGCGCCGAGCGGCGAAACCACGTTGCCCACGCCGCTGCCGATCGCGCGCTGAACGGCGCTGTTCACGCCGACGGAGCCGTCTGTTTGCGGGAGCAGACGGAAGACGATGTTGCTCGCTTCGCACGCAACATAGAGGCTGCCGTCAGCAGCACCCGCGAGCCCGCGCGGAGCCTGGAACGCGACCGTACCGGCGGCGCCCGTCGGATCTGCGCTCACGTCCCCGCCCGGCGAAGCCGTGAACGCTTGCAGAGTCGGCGAAGCGTCTGCGAGGTTGGTGCGATAGATGAAGTTGTCGGTCGAGTTCGTCACGTAGGCAAACGTGCCGAGCGTGGCGAGACCGGGACGATCCGTGCCGCTAGTCGGCACGGAGAAGGAAGCAATGGTTTTACCAACGCCGCTTTGATCAAAGACGATGAGCCCGCTGTCGACGATCGCCACGAATTGGCGGCCCGCGGGCGTGTACGCGATCGCCAGCGCCGTTGGGTTACCGGTGAAAGAAGCGCTGAGCACCGTCGTGAGCGAGCCGTCATCGTTCAGCTTTTGAAGCTGGTGCGACGGCGTGAGCACGAAGCGCTCTGCAGTCTTCGGATCGAGCCCCATCGCGTAGCGCGATGAAGTTAGATTCTGCGCCAGCACGCTCACGAAGGGATGCAGCAGGAACGATTCACGTTGGCCATCGCCGCTGACGAGGTCGGCTTGCCCTTGATCCGGCGCGACGTACGCTTCACCGATCTCGCTCACGCCCCAACCCGCGCCGTAGTTCGACGCGCGACGGTGATAGACGAGCTCGTAGGTTTGAACGTGAACGAGCGGCCCCGGATCTACTGGTGCCGGGATCGAAGCGCTCAGCCGGCTTTGAATCCCGAAGCCAGGCGTGCTCAACGCCGTGCTCGCACCCCCGCTCACGCACGAGGTCCCTCCGCTCGAAATCACCGGCGTGTACGAGCGATCGACGGGAAAGTAACCGCCCGCTGGGGTGGTGCCGTCCGCGTTCATCGGGAAGTCGATCGAAGAGATACTTCCGGTGCTCAATGCATTAGCGCCAAGAGTCTCTTGAACTTCGTGCGTCGAGCCGAGCGCGGCGATCTTGAGGTTCAGCGCGCCGAAATCGAAGGGCAGCGACGTGCCGAGCGAGCAAGATTGGCCGCCGGCGCCGCAGCCCGCGGACTGGGCCGCCGGGCTGCCCGAAGGAACGCATTGTTGGATCACGCTTCTCAGCGCGATGCCGACTCGTAGCCCAGTGGGCCCTGAAGCTTGGAACGATTGCGGCTCAGTCGAGCCGTACTCGACCGAACCCGCGAGCGAGCTGTCGTAGTTCAGCGTGATGCCGTACGTTCGCCCTTGTCGTTGATAGCGTGCCGCAGCGAATTCCTGACGGAGCGCACCACTGCCGTAAGACGAACTGCTACCGGGACAACCGTGCGCGCGGGTTTTATTCGGATCACCGCCACCGATGACCTTGGTGATCAGGACGCCCGGAGCTTCAGCAGCATTCGCGTCGTAGTTCGTGAAATGCTTGATCTGGGTCGAGAAATTCTGCCCGTCCCACGTGGCGAAGCCGGTGTGCTCCCAGCGCGCGTTGGTCTCGTTCACATACCCGACGGGGATGATGAGCGTGGTCGGCGCATTGCGGTAATTCTTGAACTTCAAGGTCGCGGGGACCGCGAACTGCGTGCCGTCTGGCTCGAGCACGACGCCGTACATCGTCGCGGTCGTGTCCGGCAGCGGGAACGGGAACTGCTCGCGCGTGCTGATGGGCGAGATGCGAATTGGCGTGGGGCTCGAGAGAGAGCCGGCCGGCACCGTCAGCGACACCAAGCCCTGAGAGTCCGTCGCGGTCCCACCTTCGGGCCCGATCATCGTCACGTTCGGGTCGCCGGCGATCATCAGCAGCGTGCCAAGATTCACGGCATCGCCCGGACGCAAGTAGGCTTCACGTTCGATCGGGATGAAGCCGCTCGCCGAAATCTTCACGAGCACGTGCTCGGGTGGCGTGTGCGGCGGAACCGATTCCGGAAAGGTCGTCAAGCGGGCGCGAAAAGAGCCGTCCCCCTGTATGGACACGCTCACGTCGTTGCGCGGCGCACCGATGGTCGGAATATCGCCGACTTCCAGCGAGTAACCGGTGACGGGCCCGCCCGCAGAAGTCACGAGACCGATCAGCGACGCTCGCGTTTCGTAGCGACCACCAGAGGTCACCGACAAGCGATCACAGCCCGGCAGCAGCGTGTGCGAAACACCCGTGACCGGATCACACGAGTCGCTCGTGCACGAGTCGCCGTCGTCGACCGTGGGCGGCGTGCCCGCGGCGCACGTGCCGGAAGCATCACAAGCTTCCTGGCCGTTGCAAACGTTCGCATCAGCACACGAAGTCCCGACCGCGAGCGGCACGTGGGACACCCCCGTCGTCGGATCGCACGAGTCCGTGGTGCACGGATTGTTGTCGTCGACGGTGAGCGAAGCGCCCGCAGCGCACGTACCGCTGCCGTCGCAGCTGCTCGTTTGATGGCAAGCATCCACAGTCCCGCACGCGGTTCCCGCAGCTACCGGCGTGTGCGAGACGCCTTGTACCGCGTCGCAAGTATCCGTCGTGCACGGATTGCCGTCATCGATCGTCGGCGCCGACCCAGCTGCGCAGAACCCAATCGCGTTGCACGCTTCGTGACCGTTACAAGCATTCCCGTCGTCGCACGAAGTGCCTTCGGCGACCGGAGTATGCGAGACGCCGCTTGACGGATCGCAGGCATCCACCGTGCACGGATTGCCGTCGTCCACGGTAGGCGGAGTGCTCGCGGAGCAGCTGCCCGACGCATCGCACGTCTCGTTGCCGTTGCAGGCGTTGCCGTCCGAGCAGGACGTTCCGACTGCAACCGGATTGTGATGCACGCCGGTCTGGGGATCGCAGGAATCAGCCGTGCACGGATTGCCGTCGTCGACCGTCGGTGCGGCGCCCGCAGCGCAGCTGCCGTTCGAACATTGTTCGGCGCCGTTGCAAGCGTTGCCGTCGGAGCATGAAGTACCGTTGCTCACCGCAACGTGCGTGACGCCCGCAGCGGGATCGCACGCGTCCGTGGTGCAGGGATTGCCGTCATCGACAGTCGGCGGCGTGCCCGCCGCGCAGGCGCCGCTGTGACACGTCTCATCGCCGTTGCAGGCGTTGCCATCCCCGCACGAGGTACCGTTCGCGACCGCGACGTGCGTCACTCCGTGCGCTGGATCACAAGAATCGGTCGTGCACGGATTGCCGTCGTCGACCGTCGGCGGCGCGCTGGCGACGCAGCTGCCCGAGGCATCGCACGTCTCGCTGCCATTGCAGGCGTTGCCGTCCGAGCACGAGGTGCCAACGGCAACGGGATTGTGGTGCACGCCGGTCTGCGCATCACACGAGTCCGCGGTGCACGGATTGTGATCGTCGAGCGTCGGCGCGGTTCCGGCGGCGCACGCGCCACGCGAGCATTGTTCCGCGCCGTTGCAGGCATTGCCGTCCGAGCACGAAGTCCCGTCGGCAACCGCGACGTGGGTCACGCCGTTCACCGGATCGCAGGCGTCCGTCGTGCACGGGTTGTTGTCGTTGACGGTGGGCGCGGTACCGGGCGTGCAAGCGCCGCTGCGACACGTTTCATCACCGTTGCAGGCGTTGCCATCACCGCACGAGGTGCCGTTCGCGACCGCGACGTGCGTCACTCCGAGCACCGGATCGCATTGATCGAGCGTGCATGGATTGCCGTCGTCGACCATTGCTGGCGTGCCGGCGGTGCAGGTGCCGCTACCGTCGCAGACCTCGACGCCGTTGCAGGCATTGCCGTCCGAGCACGAAGTGCCAGCAGCGACCGGCGCATGTACGACGCCCGTCGACGGCGAACAGCTGTCAGCGGTGCATGGATTGCCATCATCCACGACGGGCGGCGTGCCCGCGGCGCAACTGCCGGCGGCAGTGCAAGTCTCAGCGCCGTTGCAACCATTGCCGTCCGAGCACGAAGTGCCGGCAGCAACCGGCGTGTGCGTGACACCGGCGACGGGATCGCACGCATCGGTCGTGCAGGGATTGCCGTCGTCGACCGTCGGCGCTTGACCGGCTGCGCATTGCCCGGTGGCGCTGCACGTTTCGGCGCCGTTGCAGGCATTTCCGTCGGAACAAGAGGTGCCGGCGGCAACCGGCGTGTGCGTGACGCCGGAGCTCGCAGTGCAAGCATCCGTGGTGCACGGATTGCCGTCATCGATGATCGGCGCGGTCCCGGCGACACAAGCGCCGACGCCGTTACACGCCTCGACGCCGTTGCACGCATTCCCGTCCGAGCACGAAGTGCCCGACGGCAGCGGCGTGAACACTGGTTGCCCCGCCGCGTTGCACGAATCTTGAGTGCACGGATTATTGTCGTTCGCCGTGCACGTCGTGACGGTGCCGGAGTCGCGCACGATCTGCGCGCCTGAAGTGACGAGCACATCCTGCCCGATCAGAATGCCGACGACCTGCACGCCGTTTTGCACGGCAACCGTGCCGTTTTCCGCAAAGAAACGGCCTCGAACCGTGATGCCTGAAGGAAACAAAACCGCCGGCTGCGCCGTGAGTGACGAAGTGCCGTTGTTCGCGGCCACGAATACGTCGACTTGATCTGGACCGATCGCCCCACCGACAGGCGCTCCGATGAAGCTACCCGTCGACTCCACGAGCCGACCCGACAAGCGGATCTCGCAAGCACTCAGGCATTCGAGTCTTGAGCTGGAGCCGAACGTGATCGCGTTGAATGCGTAGACGCCACCGGTGAGCTGAACCACGCTGCCGTTCACGAGCGTCAGGTTGTGGTAGTTGCCCGCGGCGAGCTGGCGCGGCGAACTCGAGCTGCTCGTCACATCGAGCGTGCCTGGCGTGAAGCTCGGGAAGTTGGGCACGCTGACCGAGACCGGAAGCGCGAGCGACGGAAAGCGTTCGCCGCGCACCGTGCCGGTGCCCGCGAGCGTGTTGAAATGCGCGTCACCCGTCACGACGGCGCCCGACTGAAGCTCGATGCTGTCCGCGCTCAACGTGCCCGTGAGCTGCGCGCCGGAATCGACTTGAGCCGGCGCTTGCGAGCCGATGAACGCGCCCGTGGCGTGCTGAATCACCGCCACATCACCGACGATTCCCCCGCCCGATTGCAGCTCGAAGCTGTTTTGAGCCACGACCGCTTGCGTCGGCCAATTCGGCCCGGTCACCCACTCGGGATCGACGATAATCGGATACTTCAAGCCAGCGGCGTCGAAGCTCGCGGTGAGCTCGTTGCCTTTGAGCTCGAGCTCCACGCTGCGCATGGCTCCCGCGGAATCCACGGCAAATGCCGCGTTCGTTTGGAACGCGACGCGACCGCTCGCATCGAGCGCTTCGATGCGCCCTTCGCGCTGGCGCAATTGCATGCCCGGCGCGGCGTTCAGCGAATAGCGCGCCCTCGAGCTCGCCGCCGGAGAGCGCAAGACGCGCAGCTCTTCGAGGCGGCTTTCTCCGAGTGAGAGCATGAGGTCCAGGTCACGCTCGGCGTTCGCGTAGACGACGGTGCTTTGCTCGACTTTGCCGGGTGTCGCAGCGCGTAGACCGAGCGGCCGAACATCGAGCCAAGTGTCCGCGTCTTCGTCACGCGAAAGTCGCACCGATTGAGCGAGCGTGCTCGGCGCCGAAACGGAGAACGAGCCCGCGTGATGCTCGGGCGCATTTCCGCTCGTCGACGCCAAGAGGAAGGCTTCACCGTGCGCTTCCACCGAGCGCGCCGATTCGAGCCGCGCCTGGATCGCGGGGATCCCGTTCGCGATCCTGCGCGCGCTCAGGGGCGCCGGCGCACTCAACGACGAAACAGCGCTTTTCTTGCTGGAAGAAGCGTCAGAGCACGCAACTGTGAGGATCGCGCCCACAGCCCAAACCCCAAACCGATACACCCGTCCCATGTTCATCGCTCCGCTCCCCGCGCTGACCCACGGTCAGGCGTGTCGCTCTAATAACTCAGATCGCCCGACGCGTGCTCGAGAAAAATCGCGAGCGGACATTGATCGGGACGAGCTCGACGGGTGCGTGCTTGGTGCGGATGAGGAGCAAGCAGTGGACTCTCCAGCCGCACTACAACGCAAAGCTCGAGGAACTGTTCTGACTACTCACAGACTCTTTTGCGCAACCACGGCGCGCGCCGAAACAAACCCGTGAGCTTCCGTCGGCCGCTCCTGCCGCGCGCGAGCGACTCAATCACACGTGCCCGAGCACGGGACGAACGTCCCGGAAGTGCCTTGAATCGTCGCAGTTGCTGCGGGAAACCCAGTGGTGGACGCGGAGACGGTGATGGCGCCCGCGCCGGTGGCTTGCACGATTGCGTAGGCGATGCCGTTGAAGGTTTTGCGGGCGGTGCCGCGAAAGGATTCTTGCGTCATGCTGCCGCTGTCGACGGCGATGATTTGGCCGGGGCCACTAATGCTGAAGGTCACGCTCGCGTTCGCGCTCGGCACGACGTGACCGGATTTGTCGGCGACAGTCGCGGCGACGAACGCGACGTCGTTCCAATCAGTGAGCAGTGTCGCGCGGTCGCTCGTCAGCAGGAGCTGGGTCGCGTTGGTTCCGGTCGCGGGCGCGCTCGTCTTCGGCGCGCCCCAAATGGTTTGCCAGGAATAGCCGAGCGAACGGACGGCACCGAGCGCATCCATCAGCCCAGGGCTACTGCCGACGGTCGGCCACTCGCCGTCCGCCTCGCCGAGGTAATCCACGCCCGTCCACATGAACTCGCCGATCAGGCCGGGGTTCGCGGTGACCGTGGCCCACGTGCTCGTCTCCGTGCCCATCTCGGTCAAAACCCCGGACTTCGACGGTGAATTCGGGATCGCCGCGAGGCAATCATCGACGTGATAGTTGTCGCCCCAGACGTCGAGCAGCGTGTTCGTCGCGGCGCCGACGTCACCCGCCGTGCCGGGTTGGAGCAACGCTTGCGTGTCCGAGCGCGACGCATCGAGCGCGTGGCTGATCGCGATCATCTTCGTGAGAATCGGCGTGCGCGTCGCGAGCGACTCGTGAATCTCGTTGCCCATGCTGTAGAGAGCCACGCTCGCGTGATTGCGATCGCGCGCGATCATGCCGGCGAGATCGACCTGACCCCAAGTCGCGCCCGTGGCGATCCCAGGCACCGCGGGCATGCCCGTCGGCGCCGTCGCGGTCTTCGCGAAGTACGCGGCGTAATCGCCGACATCCGTGTATTTGTGGCCCGTCCACACGTCGGCAAACTCGTCCAGCACGAGGAAGCCCATGCGATCGGTGAGATCCAGAAAATCCGGGCTGGGTGGTTCGTGCGCGGTGCGGAGCGCATTGACGCCGAGCGCTTTCAGCTGCGCGAGCCGCCGTTGCACGGCACGCTGCGGCGGCGCAATGCCGAGGCCGTGGAACTCTTGATGGTTGGCGACGCCCTGAAACTTCACGCTCTTGCCGTTGAGCGTCATGCCGCTATTGAATTTGATTTCGCGGATACCGAACGTCGTTATGTCATCATCGACCGCCGCTCCGCCGACGAGCACGTTCGTCGTCAGTTGATACAAGTTCGGTGAAGTCAGATCCCAGAGCTTGGGATTCGAGACTGGCACTTCGAAGCTAAAGGTGACGGAAGCGCCCGCGGCGATCTGTTGAGCGGGTGCCGAAACCGGCGCGAGAGCGGCGCCGCCGAGCGGGCTCACGGTGCCTTGCACGGAGACGCTCTCTGCGGTCGTGCCGTCATTCACGATCGTCGTCGAGACGTGCACGGTCGCCGAGGTAGCGGTTGGCGCGGGCGTGGTGACGACCGTGCCGTATTGCGCGACGTGCACCGCGTTCGTCCCGAGCACGCGCACGTGCCGATAAATCCCGGCGCCCGCGTAGTAGCGCGAAGCCGGTTGAAGCGACGTGTCCGTCTTCACCGCGATCACGTTTTCACCGCTCGTCTTCACGCTGCTCGTGATGTCGTAGCGAAAGCTGACATACCCGTACGGGTGATTGCCGATGTGCGTGCCGTTCACGTACACATCACTGTTCGCCATCACGCCATCGAACTCGACGAATACGCGCTGACCCGC
>FTCX01000680.1_pt1 | contig 17577 bp, 15 predicted proteins | sample 1639831 | NCBI WGS metagenome assembly FTCX01 (sample SAMEA3914869, study PRJEB12502) | metagenome | biome: forest; material: soil | place: USA | collected 2012-03-12 | depth 0.1 m
GAGCTGCGCTCCCCGCGCGGCGTGCTCGAGACGCTCGTCAGCAGCTCACCAGCTGGCTCGCCACCGCTGACGGAAATCCTGCCCAATCGCGATCCCGGCATCGAGCTCGATCTCGGCGATCCCGGGCCGCGCCCCGGTCTCGCGCCGCTCGCCGCGCGAGTGGCCAAGCTCGAGGCCCAAGCGCGCCAAAGCGGCGCCGCGAGCTTCGAACAGAGCTCGCTCGCCGCGAGCACCGAGGGCTCCGGCGGCGTCGCGCTGAGCCTCGGCATCGGCTGTCACGAGCTCACCGTGCTCGATGAAGCTCCCGTCGCGCGCGGCGCGCCGCCGGTAGACTTGGATCTGGAGCTCGTCGACAACGACGACAGCCCGCCGCTCGCGCTCGACCGCGCCGAGGACGCGGACGCGAGCGTGAGTCTGTGCGTCGGTCAGCCGCGAAACATCGAGCTGCGCTTCGTCGGCGCGACGCCGAGCGGGCACGTGCTCGTGACTCACGCGCGCTCGGATTTCCCGAGCGGCATCCCGCTCGACGTGAGTCAGGAAGCGCGCGGCCGACTCGCGCGTTTGGCGGAGCTCGCGCATTTTCGCCCGAAGCGCGGGCCGATTTATCGCGCGCTCGGCATCCAAGGCACGACCGAGCTGCCCTTCGAAGTCGAACCCGACGCGTGCTACACCGCGCTGCTCGTCCCACTCCATGGCGAAGCGCAGAGCTTGTCGCTTTCGGTGATCGCGCGCGCGACCGGACAAGCCCCGCGCGGCGCGCAGGATCCCGCAGGCAGCACGGTCGCGTTCTGCGCGCGCGGCGCGACCCGCGCGATGTTCGAGGTCGACAGCCGCGGCGCGAGCCTCGCGTGGCTCGTGGCAGCGTGGGAGACGGGCCGCTTGCCGGTGGGAGCTCCGGAGCCATGAGCGCTTCGCGCAAACGAACCGCACTGCTCGTCGCTGCTTTCGCATTCGCGAACGGCGCGTGCGCGCGCACGCCGACCGTCGCTCCCGCGCGCGCGCCGACCGCGCAATTCGGCAAAATTTCCGGGCCGCCGAGCGCCAAGGGTTGGTTTCATCCCGAGCGCGCGAGCGAAGTCGTCGCGGTCGAGGCCGGTGTCGCCGGCGATCGCATCGCGAGCTTGGTCGAAGTTCCCGAAGCCGCTTGCGTCGTGCTCATCGCGCGCGGCACGGACACGATCGAAGATCTGGATCTGCTCGCGTACGGCGAAGACGGCGCCGTCCTCGGCATGGACGAAGGTCCAGACAAGACGCCAGCGCTGCTCGTCTGTCCGCCGCACCCGGCGCGGCTGTACGTCGCGGCGCGCATCGCGGCAGGTCACGGCCTCGTCGCGCTCGGCGTCGAGCGCGTCGCGCCGCAAGATGCGGAGCGCGCCGCAGCGACGTATCACGCGCGCCATCGTCAAGGCGAGCCGGACTCGCGCCTCGCGTCGTGGCCTGGCTTGGCCGAGCGCATCGCGGCGCATCGCGAGCACCTGGGCGGCACTTGGCAAGACGTGCGCCGCGTCGCGGTGCCGCTCGACGCGCGCATCCCGACGCTCGTGAGCGCGACCGTCGAAGAGAATCGCTGTCTGCACGCGCTCGTGCTCGCGAGCGACGAGCTCTCGCACGTCGAGCTGTCCGCGCTCGATCAAAATGGGCAGGTTTTAGGCCGCGCCACGGCACTGGGCCGAGATCGCTCGCTGGTCGTGTGCTCGCCGTTGCAGGTCCCGGTCACGTTCGAGTTTCGCCCGCAAGGTGGGCGCGGCGTGGCCGTGCTCGTCCTTTCGCAAAGCGAGCCCGGCAGCTCCTCGGAGATCGACGATGCGGTGCGCGTCGACGTTTACCCGAGCGGTACGCTGGACGAGACGCGACAGAAGCACGCCGCGCGGCTCGACGGACTCGGCTACGCGAAAGCCAAGCTGCTCAAGACCGGCACGCTCGAGCCCGGTCGTCTCGACAGCGCGACCTTCGCGCTGCCCAAAGGTTGCTCGCGCGTCGATGTCCTCGCCGGCGCGCCGATGCGCGCGATGTCCGCGCGGCTGTGGGCAGCGGATGACTCGTTGATCGCGACCAGCGACGATCGCGCAGCACCGGTGCTCTTCGCGTGCTCTTCCGGCGGCCAGGTGCGGCTCGATACGGAAAGCTTGGCGCGCCCGGGCCAGTACAGCGTCGAGCTGCGCGCGGAGCCGGATGCACCAGTAACCCTTCAGAGTTATCCGCTCGCCGCGAGCCGGCTACTCGCGCGCATGATCGAGCGCGGGCTCATCCAAAACAGCGCTCAAGCAGGCAAAATCACGCACCATTCGCTCAGCCCCGAACGGCTCGAGACGGAAGCCGTGCTGGTCCCCGTGGGTCGCTGCATCGAGCTCACGCTCGCGGTCGGAGCGAGCGCCACTGGCGCCGAGGTGCGGCTCGTGAATAGTGACTCGGGCGAAGAGCTCGCGCTCGCGCGCGGCACGACGGTAGCGAGCGCGCGTGCGTGCGCGAACGATACGCTGCACGTGCGCGCCGAGCTGCGCGTCGCTGCGGGTCAGAGTGATGGCTTGAGCGCCACGCACTTGCTCACGCCGGCGCGTTGACGCGCGCTCACTGTCCGAGCGGCACGACTTCGCGCGGTGAAGTGGTCTTCACCGTGCCGGCGGCATCTACGATCTTCAGCTCGGTCCCGTTCGTCGAACGCACGAGGCGCGGCAGCCACGGATCGGACGGACTCTCCGGACGCAAGAGCACGAAGTCTCCACGATGCAAGTCCACCGCGAAGCTCGACGGTGGCTCTGCGGCGAGCGACGAGAGCGGCAAGGTCGTCGGCGTGCGCGAGCCCGCGAGCGTCACGGTCACGCCGTCTTGCTCGAGCTCTTGCACGTACGCGGTGAACCAATCAGCACCGACCTTCGCGAGCACGCGCTCGTGCTTGTTCGGATGCCAGCCCGGCTCTTGTTTCGGGTTCCCGGCGTTGACGGCGTTCCGCTTGAACTCGCGCTCGGCCTCGTGCTTCGCGAAGTAGCGCTTGAGGTTGAGCTCCGTCAGGGGCGAAGGCGCGAGCGCGTGCGAGCCGTCGAGCTCGAAGCTCGTCCCGGTCGCGTCCACGGCGGTGAACGTGGGCGCGGCGGGCGCGGCGCGCTCGATCCGGCACGGCAACCACCCCTCACCTTGACTGCAGACGGCGAACGCACCGACGCGTGGCTCATAGAGCGGTGGCGGGAGCCGATAAATATCGCTCAAAGCGACGCTCGCCGAATCACTGCCGTCCGCGTTTTGGACGCGTAGGCGCCCGCCATCGGACGAGAGCACCCGGCCCTCGAAGAAATGCGCGGCCGTCGATTCGACCAAAACCAAATCGCCGCGCAGGATCGCGGGCGGCATTTCGGGACTCGGGGCCGGCTCGCGCTTCGCGCAGCTGGACAGAAACAAGCCGAAGGCCGGGATGATCAGGGGCAACAAAAGCAGCGCGCGCGCCAGCCACACCGAGCGAAAAAGCCCGGGGAAATGCGCGGCGATCGCGTAAATACTTTGAAGAAGCACTTGGCTTTTGTCCTACTGTCGCGCCCTGGCCGCTCGATTGATTCCGGCCCGCAGCGCCTCACTAGCACGTCGAGCAGCGCTCGAATGCAGTAACTCGAGCCATCCCGACCAGTCACTTTTCCGAGGAGCAATGCCGATGACCAGCGCAGCCGATCCGATTCTCGCCCAGGGCGGGGGCTATGGGCCACCGGGCGGCTACGGCGGACCACCTCCTGGAGCTCCGCCTGGCGGTTACGGTCCTCCCGGCGGCCCCGGCGGTTACGGTCCTCCCGGCGGTTACGGCGGAGGCGCTGGGGGTTACGGCCCGCCCGGTGGCCCCGTTCCACCGTACGGCGCCCCACTTCCTCCGCAGGGCGGTGCCCCGTTCGGTCAACCAGCGGGCGGCCCGCGACCGGATCTAAAAAAACAAGCCACGACCTGGCTCATCGTTTCGATCGCGCTGTTCGTCGTGTGCGGGTGTTGCTTCAGCTTGAGCGGCACCGCCTTTTGCTACATGGCGATGCAAGCGGTCGACGCGGGCAACATCGAGGACGCGCAGAGCAAACTCAAGTGGGGCAAGATCCTCACGCTCGCGGGCTTCGGCGTGGGCGTGATCGTGAGTGTGATCTTGTTCGCGATCTATGCGGCAGAGATCCTCGCAGCCATCGGCTCAGTGCATTAACCCGATTCTGCGAAGCGCGCGCAGAACGCGGACAGGATTTCGTTGAACTGCGCGGGCTTCGTCAGGTTCACCACGTGACCTGCGCCTTCGAGCACGTGGAGCTCCGCGTGCGGCAAGAGCTCCGCGAGTTCGCGACACGGCGCGAGGCTCTCGGGATCATCGGAGCCGGCGATGATGCACGTCGAGATCGACAGCTCGCGCAGCTTCGGCGCGAGCGTGCGCGGTGAAGGCGACGTCGCCAGCACCTGCCGCAAGATGTGCGCGAGCGCTTGTGGCGAATGCTCCAGAAACCCCTGACGGATCAAGCCTGCGCCTTTGGGATCGAAGCGCGATCGTTCACCCCAAACGAATTCGGCGCCGGCCGCATCGAGCCCGCGCGCATCGATCGCCTGGGCGAAGCCGAGCGCCCACGTGCGTCGCTTCTCTTCTTCACCCGAGCTCGGGTACGAAGCGAGCACGAGCGCGCGCACTTGCTCTGGCCGCGCGAGCGCGAAATCCAGCGCGAATTTCGCGCCCAAGCTCAGCCCGCCCAAGATCACCGGCGTCCCCGCGGCCTCGACCTGAGCGCGCAGATCTTCGAGCAGCGCGGCGGGCGTGTACGCTTCTGCGCCCGTCGGAGCTGGGCTGCGCGCGTGTCCGGGCCAATCGAACAGAGTGACGCGAAAGTGCGCTTCGAGCAGCCGCGCCTGCATGCGGAAGTTGCGCGCGCTGCCGCCGAAGCCGTGACACAAAATCAGCGCCGGGCCTTGGCCGAACGTCTCGGAATGGAGCTTCACCACACCTTCCGAAGCTCCGATTTTCGCCGTCGTCAAGCGAGTTTCGCGCGCGCCTCGACGCGCGACCTTTTTTCCGATCCCGCTCGCGCGCCGGAGGTGTATGTGATTCGAGTGAGCCGGCCTGACCTGAACCCCGCGCAGCACAGCGCCGTGATGACGCTCCAAGGTCCCCTGCTCGTGCTCGCCGGAGCGGGCACCGGCAAGACGCGCGTGATCACGTATCGCATCGCGCAGCTGATCAAGCACGGCATCGAGCAAGAGCGCATTTTGGCGGTGACTTTCACCAACAAGGCCGCGCGCGAAATGAAGGAGCGCGCGCTGCACTTGCTCGGCAAACGTCCACGCGGCACGAAGCCCCCGGAAATCTCGACCTTTCACGCCTTGTGCGTGCGAATCCTGCGCCGCCACGCCGACCGTTTGGGCTACCCGAAAGAGTTTGCGATCTACGATCGCAGCGATCAAGAAACGCTCGCGCGCGGCGCGCTGCGCGATATTCGCGTCAGCGCGGACAAGCTGCGTCCGGGTGACCTGCTCCACCTGATCAGCGGCTGGAAGAGCCAAGGTATTCGCCCGGATCAGGCCGAGCAAGTCGCCGAAGGAGAACGCGAGGCGCTCGCCGCGAGCGCTTATGCTCGCTACCAAGTGCAGCTGCGCGCCTGCGGCTCGATGGATTTCGACGATCTCCTGCTCACGACCGAAGAGCTGTTCGATAAGCATCCGGAAGCGCGCTACGCCGAAGCGACGCGCTTCGATCATTTGCTGATCGACGAGTATCAAGACACGAACGGTCCGCAGTATCGGATCGTGAAATCACTCGCGGATCGACACCGCAACTTGTGCGTCGTCGGGGACGACGATCAGTCGATTTACGGCTGGCGCGGCGCGGACGTGACGCACATCTTGAATTTCCAGAAGGATTGGCCCGACGCCAAAGTCGTGCGGCTCGAGGACAATTACCGCTCGCGCGCGCCGATCATCGAGACCGCGAACACGCTCATCGCGCACAACAGCGCGCGCCACAAAAAAATCCTGAAGCCGTATCGTGAAGGCGGTTTGCCGCCGCGCATGCTGCGCATGGAGAACGAGAATCTCGAGGCCGAGTCGGTGATCGCCGAAATTCGGCAGCGCATGGAAGGCGTGGACGAGTCGCAAAAATGGCGCCCGAGCGACATCGCGATCTTGTTCCGCACCAACGAGCAACCGCGCGCGTTCGAGCTCGAATTGCGCCGCGCTCGCATTCCGTACGTGCTCGTCGGCGGCATGTCCTTCTACGATCGCAAGGAAGTGCGTGATGTGCTCGCGTACCTGCGCGTGCTCGCGAACCCGGCGGACGAAGTCTCGCTCTTGCGCGTGATCAACACGCCCGCGCGCGGCATCGGGGCTTCCACGATCGAAGTGCTGATGCAGGTCGCGGTCGCGCAAGGCAAGCCGCTCTGGGCGATCTTGCCGCAAGCCGAGCACGTCGAAGACATTCCGTTCGCGGCCGGCAAGCGCGTGGAAGAGTTCCGCAAGCTGATCGAGCAATTCCAACGTCAGCTCGAAGAGAAGCGCGGCTCACTCTTCGAGTTCGCGCAAGAGCTACTGAAGACGGTGAACTATCGCGCAGAGCTCGACCGCGTGTACAAGACTCCTGGCGACATCGAAGCGCGTCTGGCTTCGATCCAAGAGTTTTTGAATTCGATCGCGCTCTACGAACAGCGCACCGAAGGCGCGACGCTGGCCGGGTTCCTGGAAGAAGCCGCGCTCGCCGGGCGCGAAGATCAAAAAGACAGTGATGACAAACGCGAGCGCCACGCCGTCACGCTGATGACCTTGCACAGCGCCAAGGGGCTCGAGTTCCCGCACGTGTACATGGTCGGCATGGAGGAAGGCTTGCTTCCCCACCAGCGCTCCGTGATCGACGGCAAGAGCATCGATGAAGAGCGGCGGCTGTGTTACGTCGGCGTCACGCGCGCGCAGGACACGCTCACGCTCACGTTCTGCAAAGAGCGCATGAAATGGGGCAAACCCCGCGCGCAGATCCCGAGCCGTTTCTTGATGGAAATGCGCGGCGAGACGGAGCGCGCGAAGAAAGCCGCGGAGGCGGCCGTCGCGCTGTTTCGTCAGCAAGAGCAAGCTTCACAAGACGCCGAGGCGCGCACCCAAGCCAAAGCCGCCGCGAAGAAGAGCCCCGGGCGAGCGTCGGCCGAACGTCGCGCGTCGACGCGCCGTTGAGCCGTTACTCTTTGTCGAGCGCGTGGAGCTCGGCGTCGAGCTTGTCGTCCCACTGATCGCGGGCTTCCGAGCGCTTCGTCTTCGGGCCGGTGCTCTCGGCGCTGCGCTTGCGCCAACGACCGAGCATCAACACCGAAGCGACGCCCGCGCCGCCAATCACCACCGACAGCCCGAGAAACACATTCTTCAACTGACTGTTCGGCTGCACCGCGAGGATCTTCGGGCCGTAACGATCGACGAAGGACGCTTGGATCACGTCCGCGGATTCTCCGTTGCGCAGGCGCCTGCGGATCTCGTGCTTCATGCTGCGCGCGATGTCGGAGTCGTGGATATCGATGGTTTGAGTCCAGCAGCAGGGCGCCATCAGCCGCCCCTCGATCGCGCTCGCGCCCGGCACATCCCCTTGGATGTCCGCGCCGAAGTCGTTCTCCGGCGCGACGGACGCCGACGGCGCGGCGAGCGACGGCTCGTCCGCGCTCGCAGCCGCAGTCAGAAACAACCCGCACGTCACGGCGGCGACCGAAATCGCGAAACGCCGGGAGAGCCTTCGGAAATGTTGCATGGCTCCCGGAGTTCTACTCCGAGCAGAGCGCGGTCGCACGCCCCCAGCTCGAGTCCGCGGCGCGGCCCGACCACCGGCGAAACCCGCCGCAATGGCCGAAGAAGTACTTGCCGCCCGGCCGACATTGGCCGACAAGCACCCACAATGGCACAGGATGGCGCCGAGCTTACTTTTGACCCGTTCCCTTCCGGGGTTTCCCTGGAACACGTTCCGGACTCTACGTCGCTGCGCGTGAGCAGTGATGTGACGCACGAGAGCGGCATTCCGCCCGCGCGCATGCGGCTCGACTCGGTCGCGTCGAGCGAAGAACGCCTCGAGCTAGCGCTCGCCGGCGTGAGCCGCACGGAAGTCAATCTCGGTCAGCTGCTGCGCGGCTTGAAGCACCTTGCGGCCGGCGCCGCGGCAGCGCGCGAAGCCAACCTGGAGCTCGTGCACGAGCTCGACGAGCTGCGCGGACACCTCGCGCACGTGAGCGAAGAAGAAGCATCACTGCGTTACCGCACCGCGCAGCTCGAGCAGCTGCTGGATGTCGTGCGCAGCGAGAGCGCGCGCGAACGTGAGTTTTTGATCGAGCAACAGGATCTGTTCCTGGTCGAGATCATGACCGACCACGATCGACAAATGGCGGAGCTGCGCAAGAACGTGCTGGACGCCGCGAATCGTCGCGCTGAGTCGCGCGAGCTCGCGGAGCTCACCGCGCAGCGCGACCAGGCGCGCGAGTACGCGCTCCGCTGCGAGCGCCAACGCGATCTCGCGTGGCAAGAACTCGCGCTCGGCCACGCACCGACGCTGACGCCGAACGAGCCGGCGGAAGCTGCTCGCGCGCCCAGCAAGTCGGGCGCCACGGCGATTGGCTCGATCGCGCTGAAGGCGGTCAAAGTCGCGCCGCTGCCGGACACCGAGCGCGAGCCCACGGGCTACTCGCTGACCCGCGAAGAGCTCGAATAACGTTCGAGCGTTCGGCTCGTCGTCGAACGGCTGCAGGCGCGGGCACAGCGGGCTTGCCGCGCGCAGCTCGTGAATTTGCCCAGAAATCCGCGTTGAGCGCTTGACCCGACCGGACCTGGAGCCTAAAGTTTCACGAACTTTTGAAACCTCAAACAAGAGGCTGATGACGCACCCGCCCTCCGAACCCGTGACCCAAGCGGAGCTCGAAGTCGCCGACACCATCGGTCGACTGATGGAGTTCTGGGGGTTCAAGCGCCCGATGGGTCGGATGTGGACATTGCTGTACCTGTCGCCCTCGCCGCTCGGCGCGGCAGAGCTCGGCGAGCAGCTCAAGATGAGCGCAGGCGCCGTCAGCATGACGCTGAACGAGCTCTTGAAGTGGGGCGCCGTGAAAAAGACCTGGCGACCGGGTGAGCGGCGGGATTTTTACGAAGCCGAGACCGGCATCGGCAAGCTCGTGCAGCGCGTGCTGCGCGAACGCGAGCTGGAGCTCGTGCGCCAGTTCGGCGATGCGCTCGGCAACGCCGAAGCCGCGTTGCCCAAGAGCGGTGACGGCAGCGCGCTCGATTTCAAACGCACCCGCATGCACGAGCTGCAGCGGCTGTCGAAGCTCGGCGAGACGCTCTTGACCGCGCTGGTCGCGGGCAAAATGGTCGATCCGACCCCCATTCTGAAAGTCTACGGAGAATGACCAGCGAGACGACTGCCCTCGTGAAAGAGGGTTCCGGCGCGATGTTCGACGGCATCGCCGCCCGCTACGATTTGGTAAACCGCGTGATCTCGCTCGGCATCGATCAGAGCTGGCGGCGGAAGACCGTGCGCGCACTCCAGCTCGGCAGCGGCCACCGCGTGCTCGATCTCGCGACGGGCACGGCCGATCTCGCGATTCAGGTCGCGCAAACCGGCGCGCGCAGCCAGTGCGAGGTGGACGTCGTCGGCCTCGATCCTTCCACGAAGATGCTCGAGGTCGGGCGCGAGAAAGTGACGCGCGCGCGGCTCGACGAGCGGGTCACGCTCGTGCAGGGCGACGCGCAAGCGCTGCCGTTCGCCGACGACGAGTTCGATTCCACGTGCATCGCGTTCGGGATTCGCAACGTGCCGGACCGCGGGCGCGCGCTGCGCGAAATGGCGCGCGTCGTGCGCCCGGGCGGACGGATCGCGATCTTGGAGCTGTCCGAGCCGCGCTCGGGTCTGCTCGGCGCGTTCGCGCGCTTCCACATTCACACGGTCGTGCCGTACGTCGGCGCGCTGCTTTCGGGTGTGAAAGAGTATCAATACCTGCAGCGCTCGATCGCCGCGTTTCCGCCGGCGCAAGAGTTCGCGGAGCTGATGCGGAGCTCGGGCTTGAACGTGCTCGGCGTCCACGCGCTCACGTTCGGCGTGTGCCACCTGTACGTCGCGGAGCCCGGACGGCCTTCATGAGCGGACACGTCGAGCTCGGCGCGCTCGCCAGCCGCGAGCCGGAAAGCAGCTTCTCGCCCGATGAGCTCGCGACGCGCATCGAGCACGCGCTCCTGAGCACTCCGGACGACGGACGCCTCGCGATCCACGCCTGGCCCGTGCCGCGCGTGCCCAGTGAACGACTGCTCACGGCGAACGCGAGCGGCGATGCTCTCTTTTGGGCGCCCCCAGGCGAAGCGGAGATTTGCGCGCTCGGCGCGGCCTGCGTGCTCACCGCGAGCGGCGAAGATCGCTTTCAGAGCATCGAGCGACAAGCCGCGGAAGTGTGGGCGCAGCTGGGCGCGAGCCCGCTCGAACGAGGCTTGCCGTCGCCTTGTTTTTTAGGGGGGTTCGCGTTTCAGTCGGGTCACGCCGAAGAGGCGCCGTGGCGCGGCTTCGGGGAAGCGCGCTTCGTCTTGCCGCGCCTTTCGTACCTGCGCACGAGCGAAGGCGCCTGGCTGCGCATCATCGCGCGCGCGCACGAAGCGCGCGATCCGAGCCTGCGCGATGAAGCGCGCCGCGCGCTTCGGGCCCTGTTCAGTCCGACCGCACCAGCGAGCCCGGAGTCGACGCGCGTGCTGGCACAGCGTGAACGCTCGCCGGAAGCGTGGGCGGAGCTGCTCGGAAAAATCCAAGACGAAATCGCGGCGGGCCGCGCGCAGAAGATCGTGGCCGCGCGCCGGGTGAGCTTGGATTTGAACCACACGCTCGACCCCGCCACGCTGCAAAGTCGCTTGCGCGAGCACGCGCCGGAATCGACGCGCTTCGCGTTTCGCGTCGCAGGCGCCACCTTCCTCGGCGCGACGCCCGAGCGGCTCGTGCAAAAACGCGGCGCCGAGCTGTTCACGGAAGCGGTGGCCGGCTCGATCAGCGCGGATGATGCCGCGAGCGCGACGCGCTTGCTCGAGAGCGGCAAAGACAGCCGCGAGCACGAGCTCGTCGTGAGTGACATCTTGCGCTTGCTCGGCCCGCTCACGAGCGAGCTTTTGCCTGGAAAACGCGAGATTCATCGGCTGCGCACGGTGCTCCATCTGCGCACGCCGATTCGCGGTCAATTGCGCGAGCCGAAGCACGTGCTCGAGCTCGTCGCGAAATTGCACCCGACGCCCGCCGTCGGTGGTGTGCCGACGCGCGCGGCGACCGACTTCATCGCGCAGCACGAGCCGGACGAGCGCGGTTGGTACGCGGGCCCGGTCGGTTGGTTCGACGCGCAGGGTGACGGGCGCTTCGTCGTGGCGCTCCGTTCGGGTGTGATCGAAGACAAGCACGCCGAACTCTACGCCGGAGCTGGCATCGTGCGTGACTCGCACGCCCCGAGCGAATTCGCCGAAACGCGCTGGAAGCTCGCCGCGTTGCTCGGCGCGCTCGGAGTCGCCGAGTGACCGCGGCGCTGCTCACCGAATGGTCGCGGCTCTTGCTCGGCACGCTCGCGCGCGCTGGCGTCGAGCAGGTCGTGGTGAGCCCGGGCTCGCGCTCCACACCGTTCGCGTGGGCGGCGCTGAACGAGCCACGGCTCACTTGTCACTCGCTGTGGGACGAGCGCGTGGCGGCGTTCTTCGCGCTCGGGCAAGCGCGGCTGAGCGGCAAACCCAGCTTGCTTTTGTGCACTTCCGGCACCGCGGCAGCCAACTACTATCCGGCGCTGATCGAAGCTTCGCTCGCGCGCATTCCCGTGCTCGTGCTGACTGCGGACCGGCCCTTCGAGCTGCAGCACTCGGCGGCGCCGCAGACGATCGATCAAACGAAGTTGTTCGGCGACAGCGCGCGCGCCTTCTTCGAGCTCGGCATGCCCGACGAATCGAAGGGCGCGCTGCAAGGGCTCGTACGCGGCGTGGCGCACGCCGTTGCGCGCTCGCTCGCGCCCGAACCGGGACCGGTTCAGCTCAATGCTCGCGCGCGCAAGCCGCTCGAGCCGAGCACGGCGACCGATCCCGCGTCGCTCGCCGTGCGACACGCGGTCGACGAATTGCTCGCTGCGGGACCGACGCGCGCAGCGACGTCATCCGCACACGCGGACATCTCGCGTTTGGCCGAGGCATGTGCGCGAGCGGAGCGCGGCTTGATCGTCGTCGGACCGCACGCCGCGAGCGAGCGCGAGTCGCTCGGTGCGGTCGCGCGCTTGGCCGAGCTCACGGGCTTTCCACTACTGTGCGAGAGCGGCAGTCAGTTGCGCATCGGTGGGCACGCGCCGAGGTGCGTCGATGCGTTCGAGTGGCTGTTTCGCTCGGAAAAACTGCGACACGAGCTCATGCCCGATTTCGTCTTGAGCTTCGGCGCGCCGCCGGTTTCGGGCGCGTACGAACGATTCTTGCTGCAGAGCTACCGCGGGCCGCGCTTCGTCGTGGCCGAGCACGGGTTTCCGGATCCGCACGGGCTCGCGACCGAGATCCTGACCGCGAAGAGCGGCGACGTCGCGGGCGAGCTGTTGACCACGTTCGCCCACGCGCCACTCGCGCCGCGCGCAGCGCGAGCGAAGTACGCGACGCTCGTCGCAGAAGCCAATGCGCAGGCCTGGCGCGCCGTCGAACGCCAGCTCGCGCGGGAAACCGACACGCTGAGCGAGCCGCGCGCCGTGCGCACGTTGCTCGAAGCGTTGCCCTCGCCGTGCACGCTCGTGCTCGGCAACAGCTTGCCCATTCGCGAGGCCGACGCTTACTTGCCGGCGTCGACGAAAAGCGTGCGCGTGCTCACGCAGCGCGGCGCGAACGGGATCGACGGCTTGATCGCGGGCGCCGCCGGCGCTGCGAGTCTTTCGACCGAGCCGACCGTGCTCGTGCTCGGTGACGTGAGCTTCTTGCACGATGTCGGCGGCCTGGCTGCGGCGCGAGCGACGCGCGGCCCACTCGTGATCGCCGTGATCGACAACGGCGGCGGGCGTATTTTCGAGCAACTGCCGCTCTACGCAGAGCTGCAAAAAAATCCAGACAAGAGCCGATTTTGGCTGACGCCGCCGAACGCGGACCTGAGTCACGCCGCCGCACTGTTCGGCCATCACTACGAGCAAGTGACGCGGGACGGCGAGATCGCGCCGGCGTTCGCGCGCGCGCTCGCACATGGCGGCGCCAGCGTGCTGCACGTGATCGTCGAAGGGTCGAGCGCGCGCGCGGCCGAAGCGAGCGTCGTCGCCGAGCTCGAGCGCGCGGTGACGTCGTGACGCTGCTGTGCTTGCACGGCTTCACCGGCAGCCCGAAGAGCTTCGATTTTTTGCCGCCCGAGCTCGTGCGGCTTACGCCTGCGTTGGTCGGCCACACCGGCTCTACGGCGAGCGACGCGATCGTGCGCTTCGAGGACGAGGTGGATCGCCTGGCCGCATTTGCCGAGGAGCCATTGCACGTCGTCGGGTATTCGCTGGGCGCGCGGCTCGCGCTCGGCCTCGCCGTGCGACACCCGGAGCGCGTCACTCGACTCACGCTGGTGAGCGCGCACCACGGCCTCGCGACGGAAACCGAGCGCACCGCGCGCCGTGCTTCCGACGCCGCGTGGTGTGAGCTGCTCCGAACGCGCGGGCTCGCGGCGTTCATCGAGGCGTGGGAAGAGCAGTCGCTTTGGACGTCTCAGCGCCGGCTCTCGCCCGCTCAGCGCGCCCCCAAAAAAGAAGAGCGTTTGGCGCAGTCGCCCGCGGGGCTGTGCCGCTCGCTGCGCGTGACCGGTCTTGCCGAAATGCCGAACTACGCGCCCGCGCTCGGCGAGATCCGCGCGCCCGTGATGGTGCTCGCCGGCGAGCTCGATCCGAAATTCTGCGAATTAGCGCGCTTTTTGGCCAAGAATTTAGTCCAAGCTCGACTCGAGATCGTGCCCGACGCAGGCCATGATCTCTTGCTCGAGCGGCCCGACTTCATTACCGAAGTGATCCGACGAGGGAACCCGACATGACCGACATTCAATGGACCCAAACCTCCGGCTTCGAAGACATCATTTACGAGAAGTCGAGCGAAGGCATCGCCAAGATCACGATCAATCGTCCGGAAGTGCGGAACGCATTTCGCCCGCAGACGATTCAAGAGATGGAGCGCGCGTTCGCGGACGCGCGTGACGACAGCGACATCGGCGTCGTGATTTTGACCGGACAAGGCAAAGATGCGTTTTGCTCCGGCGGCGATCAAAAGGTGCGCGGCGTCGGCGGCTACGTCGGTAAAGACGGGATCGCGCGCTTGAACGTGCTCGATTTGCAGCGCCAAATCCGCACCTTGCCGAAGCCGGTGATCGCGATGGTCGCGGGTTACGCGATTGGCGGCGGGCACATCCTGCATTTGGTTTGTGATTTGACGATCGCCGCCGACAACGCGCGCTTCGGCCAAACGGGGCCGAAGGTCGGCAGCTTCGACGGCGGTTACGGCTCTTCGTACTTGGCGCGCATCGTCGGGCAAAAGAAGGCGCGCGAGATTTGGTTCTTGTGCCGTCAGTACGACGCGAAGCAAGCGCTCGAGATGGGGCTCGTGAACACGGTCGTGCCGTACGAAAAGCTCGAAGCGGAGACGGTGCAGTGGTGCCGCGAAATCCTCCAAAATAGCCCGCTCGCGCTGCGTTGTTTGAAGTCCGCGTTGAACGCGGATTGCGACGGTCAAGCCGGTTTGCAAGAGCTCGCCGGCAACGCGACGCTGCTCTTTTACATGACCGAAGAAGGCCAAGAGGGAAAGAACGCCTTCCTCGAGAAGCGCAAGCCTGACTTCAAGAAGTTCAAGCGTTTGCCCTGAACGCGGAGACGATCATGAGCGCCGTCACTGTCACTGCGCAGCAAACTCCCTCGGTGAAGCCGGGCTCGCTCGGCGCGTGGGTGCTCGCGAGCCGACCGAAGACGTTGAGCGCCGCCGCGGTGCCGGTGCTGGTCGGCACCGCGTGTGCAGCGGCTTCGGGTCCGGTGCGCTGGGCGCCCGCGCTCGCAGCGCTGCTCGGCTCGCTCTTGCTCCAAATCGGCGCGAACTTCGCGAACGACGTGTTCGACTACGAAAAAGGCGCCGACACGCACGAACGTCTCGGCCCGACGCGCGCGGTCCAAGCCGGCTTGCTCAGCGCGAAGAGCATGCGCCTCGGCATGACGCTGGTGTTCGCGCTCGCGCTCTTGCTCGGCTTTTACCTGACCGCGGTGTCGGGTCCCGTGATCCTCGCGATCGGCATCGCGTCGATCATTTCTGCGATCGCGTACACCGGCGGCCCGTACCCGCTCGGGTATTACGGGCTCGGAGACGTGTTCGTGTTTTTATTTTTTGGGGTGATCGCCGTGTGCGGCACGGCCTTCGTGGAGCTGGGCAAAGTGCCGCTTTTGTCGATCTTTTGCGCGATCCCCGTCGGTGCGCTCGCGACCGCGATCTTGGTCGTGAACAACTTGCGCGATCGGGAGACGGACGTGCGCGCCGGCAAGCGCACGCTCGCGGTGCGCTTCGGCCGTGACTTCGCGCTCGGTCAATACCGCGCGCTGATCGCGGTGAGCTACTTGGTGCCGGTCGGGCTCGTGCTCGCGCGCAGCGCCGGTCCCGAAGCTCTTTTGCCGATCGCTTCACTCCCGCTCGCGCTCAAGACCGCGCGCAGCGTCGCCACCGAGCACGGCCGCGCGCTCAACCCACTGCTCGGCGCGACGGCCAAGCTGCTCCTGATTTTCGGGGTCTTGTTTTCGATCGGGCTCTGCGTGCGCAGCGTGCTCGTGCACTACGGGCTCACCGGAGTCCGGTGACGCTCCGGCTCTCGCTCCGCTCGACCCGACGGAGCCTCGCGCGGCCGGTCGAGAACGCGCGGCGACGCTGGCACGAGCGGGCAGCCACCATCATCACCCTCGAAAGTGATGCTGCGCGCGGCTGCGGTGAAGCTTCGCCGCTGCCTGGATTCAGCCGGGATTCACTCGCCGATTGCGAAACGGCGCTGGCAGCGCTCGATCCGCGTTCGCTGCCCGAACGGCGCGCGCCGGGCGCTTCCGTGCCGGCGCAGCTGGCACGCGCGAGCTCGGCCATTTCAGCGTCGGTTCCCGCGGCGCGCGCTGCGCTCGAATGTGCGCTGCTCGAGCTGTGGGCGAACGCCGAGGATGTGCCCGCGTGGGCGCTACTCTCGAGCGAAGCCGAGCCTGCGCCGAGGCGCGTGTGCGCGCTCATCAGCGAACAGCCCGAGCAATGGCTCGAGCGAGCCCTCGCTGCACGCGCGCGAGGGCTCGGCGCGTGCAAGGTCAAAGTCGGGCGTGACGCGGCACGCGAGCTCGCGGCGCTCGCCACGCTGCGAAGCGAGCTCGGCCCGAGCTTCACGCTGCGCCTCGACGCCAATCGCGCCTGGTCGAGCGCCGAGGCGCGCGCACACTTGCCGCGCTTCGCGGCCTACGCGCCGGAGCTGATCGAAGAGCCGTGCGCCGCGCTCTCCGAAATTCTCCCATCTCCCATCCCGCTCGCGCTCGACGAATCGCTCCTCGATCTCCCGTCCGACATCACGCCGGCCACGACGCTCAGCGCCTCGGGAGTCAGCGCGTTGGTGCTGAAGCCCGCGCTGCTCGGCGGCATTTCGGCCTGTTTCGCGTGGGCGGCGCGCGCACACGAGCAAGCGCTGGGCGTGATCCTGTCGCACACGTTCGACGGCCCGCTCGGGCTCGCGCTCTCGGCTGCGCTCGCGCTCACGCTCGGCTCGATCGAGCGCGCGCAAGGCATCGACCTCGACGGCGCCGGCGAGCATCACGGGGCGTTGCCCTATTTCGCACGCGGCGAGCTTCGCGCTTGGCGCGAGCCTGGGTTCGGGGAGCTCGGAGCGAGCCCATGACGACTTTGTCCGTGTTCGATGCCGCGCGCGAAACGCCGGAGACCGAAGCCCTTGTATGCGCAGCCGAGCGACTCACGTTCGCCGACCTTGCGACGCGCTCGGCGTCTCGAGCCCGCGAGCTCACCGCGCTCGGACTCGAGCCCGCGAGCGCGCGGCCCGCGGCGTTGATCGTCGACAACAGCGCCGCGCAGTTCGAGCTACTGCACGCGCTGATCGCGCTCGGCGTGCCGATCTTGCCGCTGCATCCACGGCTGACCGCGCCGGAGCGCGCGCAGCTCGTCGCTGCGAGTGACGCGCAGCGCGTGCTCGATCCCGCGACGTTCGCGCCGTGCGAGATCCGCGGCGCACCGGCGTTCACGCCGCACGCGGTGCCCGGGACACAGCCACTCGCGTTCGTGCCGAGCTCGGGCTCCAGCGGCACGCCAAAGCTGGTCGAGCTGAGTCGAGATGCGTTCCTCGCTCTGGCGCAAGCCGATGCCGAGCGCGTGCCGCCGGAGCGGGGAGATCGCGCGCTTTTGTGCTTACCGCTGTCACACGTGGGCGGGCTCTCGGTGGTGCTACGCAGCGTCTTCGCTCGGCGAACGTGCGTCGTTTTCGGCGCGCGGCAGGGGCTATTGCAAGCGGCGCCGGAGCTCGCGCGCTGGGTGCGCGCGGAACGCATCTCACTGCTTTCGCTCGTGCCGCCCGTGCTCGCGCGGCTGCTCCGTGAAGCGCCGGATTTTGCGCGCGAGAGCGCGCTGCGC
>FTCX01000659.1_pt1 | contig 17574 bp, 17 predicted proteins | sample 1639831 | NCBI WGS metagenome assembly FTCX01 (sample SAMEA3914869, study PRJEB12502) | metagenome | biome: forest; material: soil | place: USA | collected 2012-03-12 | depth 0.1 m
AGGCGCGACCTTGCATTCGGCACGCCTGGCACGCCTGGCCAACGCGCGGCAGCGCGTGACGAGCGCGAGTCTGTCGCTGGGCCGCGCAGTCCGTCGAGCGTCTACACAGCGAACACTCGAACGGACTTCAGAAATTGACGCCTGGCAACACGTTGATGATGCCGAAGACACGCAACAACCACAGCACCAACACGATGATCACGACTGCTTGAAGCAACCGCAGGATCTTCGCATCCATCGGGATGAAGGATTCGATCAACCAGAGCAGCACACCCGCGACGACCAGCACTAGAACCACGTGAAGAAGCATGCGTCCCTCGGTGCAAGTCACGCGCCACGGGGACCAAGTCACCAGTGGCGTCGCAGTTCGGAGAATTCGAGCGGCTCGCGCTTGTTTCGCGAAGCGCGGATCGGAAGGCGAATGCGCATTCGCCCCAGCTGTGCGGCATTCTTGCACTTATAATTTGCTGCAAATGAGTTCGCGATGGCTTGCTGCTCGTCGCTCGGGGGGGCTACGAACCTAAGCATTCTTAGAGAGATTGATGGATCGCGCCAAAGAGCCGTTTGCACGCGACGCTCATGAATCCGCGATCGTTTGGCTAGTCGACGACAGTCCTTTCCAAACAGAAGCGGGACGACGAGCGCTCGCACCTTCCTTCGACGTGAAGACGTTCGTCGATGGCGCGGCGATGCTCGAGCAACTGGCGGCCGGCCCTGCCCCGGATTTGCTGGTGCTCGACTGGCATATGCCGAACCTTTCAGGGCTCGAGATCTGTCAATTCGTCCGACAGACGTGGGATGCAGCCTTGCTGCCCATCTTGATTCTTACCGGGAACGCTTCCGCAGAGACGGTCGTCGAAGCTCTCCGAGCCGGAGCGAATGATTTCGTCCTGCAACCCGCAAGGGACTCGGAGCTACGCGCGCGCGCCACCGCGTTGCTGCGTAACAAGACACTGCATACCGCGCTCGCCGAGACGGAGCGCCAGCTGCGCGTAGAAGCCGAGTTCCGCGAGCGCTTCATCGGCATGCTCGCTCACGATCTGCGGCAACCTTTGAATACGTTCGTGTTGGCCAACGAATCACTGATGGGGCTCGGGGAACCAAACACCCTATTGCAGGCACAACGCCGCGCAGCCGAACGCATGCGGCGAATGGTGAGTGAGCTACTCGACTTCGCGCGGAGCCGACCCGAGAGCGGAATCCCGATCCAACGTGAGCCAGTTGATTTGGCTCTGCTGATCGCCGAGTTGCTTCAAGAAATACGCATTTCCCACCCCGATCGGGTGTTCGAGCTTACCGTTGATGGCGCTTGCTTCGGGCCTTGGGATCGCGATCGGCTGGCTCAGCTGTGCGGCAATTTGCTCGGAAACGCGATTGAGCACGGCGCGGCAGGCGCCTCGATCGGCGTTCATCTCCAGCGCCAGGCGGATTCGGTGGCGCTCTCCGTCTCGAACCGAGGAGAGCCGATCCCTGCGCACGCACTCGCGACCGTGTTCCAACCTTTTCGACGTGGGCCGGGCGCTCGCACGAGTGGCGGAGTCGGTCTTGGGTTGCACATCGTTTCGCAAATCGCCCGCGCGCACGGCGGCGATGTGACGGTCACGAGTGATCACGAGGCTACTGTCTTCCGAGTCACGCTACCGTTAGACGCGTGACATTTCCGGCGAGCGCTCTCGCTGGCCGTCTAACGCGCGCCGGCAAAGCCGACGATGCGTGCTACCGCAGCCACTAACTTTTCCGAGTCGACTGGCTTTGCCAAGTGTTCTTGAAAGCCGGCTATCAAAGCCTGATTTCGATCTTTTTCAGAGCTGAAGGCGGTCACGGCAAGCGCCGGAATGGCGCGAATATTCGGACCAACCTCGCCGCGGCGCACCTTGCGGATCAACTCGTAGCCATCTTCGATCGGCATTCCGATATCGGAAACAATGATGTCGAGCGGTTCTTTGGCCAACACGCTCCGCGCCATTTCTGCCGAATCCACACGTTCAACAGCAGCGCCCGCGCGCTCCAGCATCAACGCGACGAGTTCGCGCGCGTCTTCGTGATCATCCACCACGAGAACCCGTAGGCCGTGCAGCTCAGCAGAAGAATTGCGGCCAGTCGCTTCTCGTGGTGCGGATGACATCTAACCGTAACAATAGCTCGCGCGAGGCATTCGGTCTAAACGCAATCACGATCAGCGAGGCTCAAACACGGCCTCGCTGGGCAACGACGACCGGCTGCGCTCGACTCAACACCACCCTGAAGGGTAAGAATCGCTCGAGCGCGCGGTTGCTGAGCCGCTCACCGAAAGCGCGAGAGCGGCCAGACCTGCTAGAAATCTGCGCGAGCTCGCCTAGCTCGACGCCTGATCATCAGCGAACGAGCGCGCGCTGCTGATTGCCTCACCGGCCGCAGACGAGCGCAACGTTCACGAACGCATCATCGGCTGGGCGTGAATGCTGTAGCTCTTTCACCGGCATAGGTCTTTGTTGCAAGCAGCCGCGCGAACGATGAGAGGCGCGCCCGGCTCCTCGCTCGGCAGCGCCCTGCAGATCCCGAGGAGACAATCGTTTCCGAGCCTGCTGCGCGCGAGAGCGCCACGTGGCACGTTTGTAGAGAGCAAGTCGCGTCGCGGCGCCTGCTCAGTAGAAGAGCAGGCCGTGATAGCCTCAGCGAATGTCGAACCAGAATCAAAAACAGCGCGTGCTGGTCATCGACGACGATCCTGACTCGGCCGAAGTCATGTGCTTCATGCTCGCTCAATCAGACTGCGAGACACGCGTGGCTCACGTCTTCGGCGATGCGCTCCAAGCGGCACGCGAGCTCAAGCCAGAGGTTGCATTGATCGACATTGGGTTGCCTGATGTTGACGGCCACGAGCTACTCAACGCGCTGCGAGCAGATCCCGCGCTCACGCATTGTCGCTTCATCGCCGTTACCGGCCATTCGCGCGTTGATCTCGAGCGACGGGGCAAGATTGCTGGGTTCGACGCTTATTTGCGCAAACCGGTAGCTCTCGAAGTGTTGAAAGACGCGGTCCATGGATCAACACTGATTGACTCGCACAGCGCGTGCTAGGTCGCACGCACATTCTCTTAGCCGAGGAGGCGCCGATGAACATCGTCTTGTGGATTCTCCAGAGCGTTCTCGCGCTCCTCAATCTGGTCGGCGGTAGCTACAAGGTGTTCAATCCGGAGAACGTCGCAAAACAGATACCGGCGCTCCCGACCGCTGGTTGGCGGGCGGTCGGCATATTGGAGCTTTTGGGAGCGCTACTCCTGGTCGTCCCGATGCTCATCAATTGGATGCCGACACTCACCCCGCTTGCAGCCGGCGTACTGGGATTCGAGGCATTGGGCCTGGCTGCTCTGTACGCGAGCTACTCGCGAAAATTGAGTCCGGCTAACCCGTTGGTTTACGCGATCCCAATGGCGCTCCTGGCGATCCTCGTCGCGTACGGGCGGTCTTCGGTCAGCCCGGTGATCTAGACTGCGCTTCCAGAGTCAGCGCAGAACGGCTGAAATCGCCCAGCCAACCAAAGCGATCACCAGAACGACAGCCACGACCCCGACCCAAACGCCAGCCTTGAAGATGCCTCCCACAATGGCGCATCCATTCAAAAGCGACGCGAGGAGTACGAGAGAGAGAGGCGCAGAAGCGCTTGCACGGGTGATGCTCATCCTTGAGGCAGTTGCAGATGCCATGCCATCTGGATGCGCGCTCGCCGACTAAGGGGCGGAGTCGCACCGAGGAGAACATGAAAAACATCGACCCACGCAAGTAAAGACGCCATCAAGCGCTCGCGAGGTCCTTCGTCAATGTGGTCGTTCGAAGCGTGCGCGCGTAGCAAAAAGCCGCTTTCCCTCGTACTTCGGCGACGCCGTTGGTGTTTGATCGCATCGCGCACGCTCGTAGCGTTAGAGTCGCGGGCGATGGCCGAAAACCCGCGCTCGGCGACTGCTCCAAGGCCGCAAACAGACGAGAGCGCGTTTCTGACCGGGACGATCGGCGAGCTGCTCCGCGCGGTAGACTGGAGCTCGAATTCACTCGGGAACATCGCCGCGTGGCCGAGCGGTCTCAAGACGTTGCTCGCGACGATGCTGCGGGCGCGCCATCCGATGCTTCTGTGGTGGGGTCCAGAGCTGATCCAATTTTACAACGAGGCATTCGTCCCGAGCCTCGGGGTTGGCAAGCATCCAACTGCACTCGGGCAACGCGGGCGCGAGAGTTGGGCCGAGGTGTGGCCGGTCGTCGGTGATCAAATCGAACGGGTCGTGGCTCAGGGCGAATCATTCTGGAGTGAGGACGCACTCGTTCCGATTTTTCGGAACGGCCGGGTCGAGGAAGTTCATTGGACCTACGGCTACTCGCCAGTGATCGGCGATCGCGGCGAAATCGCAGGCGTACTGATCGTCTGTAACGAGACCACGTCGCGCGTCATCGCGGAGCGACGCCTCGACATCATCCGGCACTTGGTCGAAAAAACGGCGCAGCGCTTCGATGTGCCCGGGGTCATGGCGGCGGCGCAGCGGGTCCTCGAGACCGCAACGTACGACGTTCCCTTCTTGGCGAGCAGTCAGTTGGTCGATGACAAGCTCAGGCACCTCCAGCACTCGACGAGCCTCGACGCGTCACACCTGAACGAGCTCGGCGAGCTCGCTCGTCAAGCGGACGAGTCTGTCCAAGTACATCCATTTTCACTGAAGTTGCCCTTTCCCGGCGGTGCTTGGACAGAGCCTGCTTCACAGGCGGTCGTGCTCCCCAGCAAGAGCCGACGTGGCTTGAGCTTGGTGCTCGGCATCAGTCCGCGCTTACCGTTCGATCGAGCCTACTGTGAATTCCTCGACCACGTCGTCGAGCAAATCGACGTGGCGATCGGGCGCGCGCGCGCGGTCGAAAACCAAGGCGGGATCGAGAAAGAGCGAAGGAACTTGATGCTTCAGGCGCCGATGCCCACGGCGCTGCTCACTGGCCCACAACATCTGTTCGAGCTCGCCAATGCACCTTACGAGCAGATGGTTGGACGTCAGGTGATGGGAAAAACGTATCTCGAGGCCTTTCCCGAGCTCGAGGGCACAGCGCTCCCCGGCATCCTGGACGCCGTGTACACAACCGGCACACCTTTTGTCGCTCCCGAATTGTTGGTGCCCCTAGATCGGAATGGCGACGGCGCGGTCGAAGACGGTTACTTCAAATTCAATCTGCAAGCGCTCCGTGACGGAGACGGTCAGGTCTACGGCATCGTGGCCGTCGCGTTCGACATCACGGAGCAAGTCCGCGCGCGCAAAGCGCTCGAGAAAACCGTGCTCGAAGCGCGCGAAGTCTCGCGACAGCTCGAAGCGACGAGCATTGCAAAGGACGAATTTCTCGCCATCATTTCGCACGAGCTCCGCACGCCGCTCAACGCGATCTTGGGTTGGGCCCACGTGATTCGTACCGACCCGAGCTCGGAGTACCTCGAAAAAGGCTTACCGATCATCGAACGAAACGCACGAGCTCAGGCACAGCTGGTCGAAGATCTATTGGACGTATCGCGAATCATCTCCGGCAAGGTCCGGATGACCTTGAAGCCCGTGGATCTGAACTCCGTCGCGAACAGCGCCGTTGAGGCCGCACAACCATCTGCCGCGGCAAGAGGCGTTTCCCTGAGCATGAGCGTTGGCCCCAATCTCGGCACAATCGTCGCCGACGAGGACCGACTCCAACAAGTGATTTGGAATTTGCTGTCGAATGGCGTGAAGTTCACGCAGTCGGGCGGCCACGTGACATTGCGGCTCGAGCGTTTGGATACTTCGGTGCGGATCACGGTTCGAGACAACGGGGTCGGTATTCCTGGGGCGTTGCTGCCGCGCGTATTCGATCGGTTCAAGCAGGGCGATAGCTCGACGACACGCGCTCACGGTGGTCTCGGCCTCGGACTTGCGATCGTTCGTCATCTCGTGGAGCTCCACGGCGGCACCGTTCGCGCGCAAAGCGAAGGAGAAGGCAAAGGCGCTGTCTTCGAAGTCGATCTTCCCTTCCGCGCCCGCTCGACCGAAACCGAAGCATCCGGTGTCACCGAGCGGAGCTCTCTTAACCCGCCGCATTCCCCGCCCGGCCAACGCCTCACGGGCGTTCTCGTCATGGTTGTGGACGACGACGACGACGCCCGCGAGCTAGTCGCCACCGTCCTGACGGGCTCCGGTGCCGAAGTTTACCAAGCCAATTCAGCCGCCGATGCGATGGGGTTGCTTGCGACGAGACCGGTCACGATTCTCATCTCGGACATCGGGATGCCCAGCGAAGATGGCTACGGCTTAATCGATCGCATTCGGTCGAGCCAAGCCGTGCCGGCCATCCGCAACCTGCCCGCCATAGCCGTCACCGCCTACGCTCGAAGCGAGGATCGCAACAAGGCCCTCGCGCATGGCTTTCAGGAACATTTGGTCAAGCCAGTCGAACCCCACGACCTAGTAGCGGCCGTCGCGAGACTGATCGGACTGTAGTCAGACCGACGGTCGTCATCGCAATACCTGCTCAAAATACAAACATCCCCACCGCCGCTGCCACCATGATGACGACGGCGAACGCCACAACCGCGAGCGACGCCCCCGAACTCGCCTGTCCCTGCATCAAGACCGGATCGCGCGCGACCAACACGACGCCAAACAGAACCACGGGCGCAAGCAACCCATTGATCACCGCGCTCAAAAACAAGGCTCGAATCGGGCTCACCTGCGCGAAATCCAGCGCGATACCGACGACGGTCGACAGCACGACAATCGCGTAGAACTTACGAGCATGCGCGGGCTGCTCGGTCAGCCCTGAGCGCCAGCCCAACGTCTCGGCGAGTGCGTACGCGGATGATCCAGTGAGCGTCGGGATCGCCAGCACGCCGACGCCGATCAGGCCAATTGTGTACAGCGCGGCCGCGGAATTGCCCGCAAACGGACGCAATGCCTCTGCGGCTTGGCGCGAGGTTTCGATCTTCGTAGCGCCGTGAGCGTGTAGCGTGGCGGCCGTTGTCACGATGATGAAGAACATGATCAGGTTCGAAAACAGCGTGCCGATGCCGACGTCCCAGCGGCGAGAGTTGAGCTCTTCAGCGGTTGCGCCGAGACGAGCGCGGAGGCGCGTGCGGCCGATGCATTTTTCCTCTTCGACTTCGAGAGACGCCTGCCAGAAGAACAAATAGGGGCTGATGGTCGTGCCTAGGATCGCTACGACCGTTGCCACCGCTTCACTGCCGCGCGGGAGGCTCGGGACGAAGCTGTCGTGGATGACCTGCTCCCAACGCACGTGCACGCTGAAAGCAGTGACGACGTAGGCGAAGAGTGAGACCGCGAGCCACTTGAGTGCGCTCGCTAGTCGGCGATACGGGAGCCAAAGTGTGGCGGCGCCGATCGCGAGGCCAAAGACGACGACGTAGACGTGGGAGCTCCAGCCGGTCATGAGCGAGGCTGCGTCAGCCATACCGGCGAGATCGGCGGCGACGTTGATTGTGTTCGCGATGAAGAGGGACACGCCCACGAGCACGAGCACCCAGCGCGGGAACTTTGCACGCAGTGCCCCCGCGAGGCCGCGGCCGGTGACCATGCCGATGCGCGCACACATCATTTGAATGACGGCGATCAGGGGCCAGGTCAGCGGCGCGAGCCACAAAAGTGAGGTACCGAACTGAGCTCCCGCGATGGAGTACGTCGCGATGCCTGAGGGGTCGTCGTCAGCTGCCCCCGCAACGATGCCCGGACCGAGAGTCGCCAACAATTGCTTCGCTCGAACCAAACCGCCACGTCGCTTCGGCTCGACCAGCAATTTCGCGCGAGCGGTCGAGCTCATGGGTTCTGCATTACGTAGGCAAGGAAGGAAGAGGTGCGCGTGCGGTGACGCGATGCATTCGTTGTTACTTAGACATGCATGAAAAGTGCCGGGGCGACGCCACGACAACACGCGTCACCCTCAGCGTGACCGTGGCGTGCTGAGTGCTTGAGCCGTTCACTTCGATGGCGCGGGCGACGCGGACGGTGTGACGGGCGCAGCTTCAGCTTCAGGCAATGCCCGATCGACGAGGCGTTGGACATAGCGCCGCACGAGGATGCCAGTCGCGGCGAGGGCCGCCGCGCGGATGGCCTTGCGAAGAAACGACGGCCGCTGGTCCACGAAGAGCTCACGGCGGGGTGGCCTCATCACTCTTATGCCGAGCCCCACGACGAGCAGACCTACAGCTCCGCCAGCCACCCACGGTAACTTCGATTCAACGGTGGCCAGCGACGACGCGCCAGCGGACTTGAGCTCCTCAATATCACTCACCAACGCGTCACGCGCCTCATCCACACGGTCGTCTTTTGCCGCGGTGTTCATTTTAGGGCCTCCACAATTTCGCGTGCGTCGTCCGCCGCTCGCCCGACCTTGGACAGCCTGTTTCGCTTCAAAGTGGACGCTCCGAAAAGCGCGAGCGCGACAGCAACGAGCAGAAACGCAGCCACCACGAGCCAAGCCGCTGAAGCCGCGTGCAGTCGAAGCACGAGCAGCACGCCCAGCGTAGTCAGCGCCGCCTCGAAGATCATCAGCCCGGCGAACACGTAAGCCGCGCCGCTAGCCAGCGCGCGCGCTTCACCGATCAGTTCCTTTTTTGCGAGCTCGAGCTCAGCACGTCCGAGCTCGAGCGCATGGTGCATGGTCTTTCCGAGCAGGCTCGCCACTCCGGCGCTCTGCTCGGTTGCGAGTTCCGTGGTTGCCATGACGGATCGGAGTGCAGCGCATGTGCCAATGCGATCGGTCGGTGCTCTAGTCGCGACTGGATATGTCCGGCTTACCCAACAGAACCCTCAGAATGTGATCAGCATCACGCTCGCGAACTCGAGAGGATTGGAAAACACGAGCACAATACCGACACCGCCCCCAAGGCTTCCAAGGCTCCTCGAACCGTCCCATCGTCTTGTTTCGCTCGCGTCGTTCACGGCAGTTCGGGCAGACAATCCGAGGAATCATTCGCGCCTTCAGAGGATAACTTCGCAGCCGTTTTCGCGCGAGGAAAAGCCGCCCTGCAATCGCTCATCGCGCGTGCTGCTGTGGCGAAAAAGCTGTGGACCTGCTCGGCTCTTTTCCCAGGGCTCGCGAGCCCGCTACTCGGTCCTCGTGCTTCGATCCGTGAATCCGATGCCCACGCGAAACGAGCTCAACGAGCGATCGTACGTGAGGAGCGTCTCCCCGTAGCCGGTGAAGATCTGCCCGTATAAGTAGGGCGCGAAGCGCCAGAAATCGCCGTAGCGCGGGCGCCAACGCGCATCGAGCTCGAGACTAGCGGCTCGTCGGAGTGTGCCCTTTCGCGTGTGCGCGGACAAATCCCAGTCGCCAGCCCAGCCCTTCCCCGCGTCGGCGCCGATTCCGAGCGACAGTTCACCGTAGCCTTCGTACCGCACGATATGTGGATTGTCGATGACGCCGAACGGTGGCGCCCAAAGCTCGAGCGTCGCGCTGACGTAGTTGCGTGCCGAATCATAACAAGCGAAGCGTGTCTCACCGTAGACGCGGTTCCAGCCGCGTGAGCGCTCGCCACCTTCGCCGTTTGACTCGTGCACGACCCCACCTCGCGCGAGGAAGAAGCCACAACCGGTGATCGGATCGTAGCGATTGGGAGCAAAGAAGTAAGTGTAGAAGAGCTCCGGTGAGTAGTCGTTCTCGAGGAACGGTTGCGAGGGCTGATAGATATTCCACAGCGATTTTTGACTGAATGCGAAGTAGACCGCGTGTGCCGACCGATTGGGCCACACGTCGAACTTGGCGCTGAATTGAAACTTCACCTCTTGTGCCGAGGTGAAACCTGTCAGGAAGTAGTTGTCCTTGTAGAAGGTGAGGAGATCGAGCTGGGGAATCACCGACTCGTGTTTTTTTCCGGTGGGATCCGGGGGGCCCGGTTGCGGTTCATCCGACGCCAATGCACACCGAGCCGTCAGCGCCAAGAAAAGGATGGCGCTCGACGCGATGCCTCGAATCAGCAGCAACGCACACCTGCTACACGATCACGAGCTCTTCCGACGTTTCTTGGGGTTCGCGCGTTTCGCCGGAGATTTCGGCACTCGAGCGCCAGCGGCGCGCGCCTCCGAAAGACCAATCGCGATCGCCTGCTTCCGACTCTTGACCTTCTTTTTCGAACGGCCCGAGGTGAGCGTCCCCGCTTTACGCTCACGCATGACCTTGGCCACTTTACGGCTGGCTTTCTTGCTGTATTTCTTCGCGCTCTTTTTCGCAGCCATGTAACTCCGTTCGAGAGAGACGTTCGCGCCGGACCAAAGCAAGGCTCATACCTTTGGCTAGGACCGATGTGCCCGGTCATCGGTCGAGGATAGAGTGGCAAGTTGGCGCAGGCGTGGCAGTTGAGGTGACTCAGTTCGGTCTCACTCGCTCATTCGATCTGCGCCACGCCCCCTTTTGCTCGCGAGGTACGCACTTTGCTTGGAGCAATCGCTCGCCGAGGCCCATGCGCATTCAACCTCTGCACCTCGCGCACGAACTCAGAGCACTAGGCTTCGATATCCATCGCCGACAGCCGCTCGTCTTGGCGTTTGCGAAGTACATCGAATTTCGTGATTCAGCGATGCTCGATCGAGTGCGCGCTGAGATGCGCGGTCTCGGAGCCGCGCTCTTTTTGGTTTGGGACGGCCACGTATTTTCGTTTCGCCCCGATGACGAGCTCGACCAAGTCGGCAACCGACGCGAAGTTCCGCCGTCCGCGCTCGAAGCGCTCCGCGATGCCTGCGAGATCCGACGCGATGCGAGTGATCTTTCGATCATTGTGGTCGGTGGAGATGGCGATCCACTCGTGCGTCACGACGTCGCAAAGCCCGATGGGCTAGCAGCCCTGGCTGAGGGCCTGACGGTGGCCGGCAAGAAATCGCTAGAGACACGCTACTCGCCTCAGTTCTCCCGACGTGAGGTCGTGTTGGCGAGTCTCGTCGGGGCATTCGCCCTCCTCGCGCTCGACGGCTGCCACCACGGTGCGCCAACGCCACCGCCTGTAGGCACCGCGCCGTCGGTTCCAACCCGAAACCATAAGATCACGCTCAACGTGAACGGAGTCGCACATGAGCTCGAAGTCGAGCCACGAGTATCGTTGCTCGACGCCCTCCGAGAACGCCTTGACCTGACGGGCACCAAGAAGGGTTGCGATGCTGGGCAGTGCGGGGCGTGCACGGTGCTGGTCGACGGCAGACGCGTGAACGCATGCCTCACGCTCGCGATCATGGTTGGCGACGCACCGGTGACCACAATCGAAGGGCTCGCCCAAGGCGACACATTGCATCCCTTGCAAGCCGCGTTCGTCGAAGAAGATGCACTTCAGTGCGGCTACTGCACGCCTGGGCAAATCGTGAGCGCGCTCGGATTGGTCCGCGAAAACCGCGCGCACGGACGCCGAAGTGCGCGAGCACATGAGCGGCAATATCTGCCGCTGCGGCGCCTACACCAACATCGTCGCGGCGATTCAACGTGCACGCGCGGCGAGCCTCGGGTGACTCGATGAAGAATTTCGACTACGTGAAGCCGCAAACGACGGCAGACGCGATCGCCCGCGGCAGCGCGAGCGGAGCGCGGTTCATTGCCGGCGGCACGCTCCTGGTCGATTTGTTGCGTTTGGACGTGGAAGCTCCGGATCTCGTGGTCGACTTGAACGGTCTTCCGCTCCGAGAAATCGAAGCGAGCGATAACGGCCTAAGAGTCGGTGCGCTCGTGAGCAATTCCGATCTCGCCGTGCATCCAGCGGTCATGCGCGAGTACCCCGTGCTGTCACAGGCCTTGCTCGCCGGCGCTTCACCGCAATTGCGAAACATGGCCACTTTGGCCGGCAATCTACTGCAGCGAACGCGCTGCTCCTATTTTCGCGATATCGCAGTCGCGACCTGCAACAAACGCAACCCAGGCTCTGGGTGCGCCGCGCTCGAAGGCCATTCTCGGATGCATGCGCTCGTCGGCGTGAGCGAGCGTTGTATCGCCGCGCACCCGTCGGACATGTGTGTCGCGTTGCTCGCGCTCGACGCCAGCGTCCACACCGAAGGGGCGAACGGAGCGCGGCAAATCCCAATCGCAAACTTTCACACACTCGCCGGCGACGCTCCCGAGCTCGAAACGGTGCTTGGACGGGGCGAGCTCGTGACGGCAGTATCGCTACCGAAGTCCGCTTTTTCAGCGCATTCGGCGTACGTCAAAGTACGTGATCGCGCATCGTTCGCGTTCGCGCTCGTGTCGGTTGCCGCCGCACTCGAGCTCGAAAATGATCGCATCAAGCAAGCTCGCGTGGCGCTCGGCGACGTTGGCAGCAAGCCCTGGCGTTGCCTCGAAGTCGAGCAAGCGCTCGTCGGGCAACCCGCCACGCGCGAATCTTTCCTGCATGCTGCTGCGCTCGCACTGGGCGACGCAAAGCCGACGAAAGACAACGCCTTCAAAGTCGCGCTCGCACGCCGCATGATCCCGCGTGCGCTGGAACAAGCCCGGAGCGCGACATGAAAGACAACAACGTCGGTCGCGCGCTCGACCGCGTCGACGGCCGCCTCAAAGTGCTCGGCCAAGCGCAGTACGCGGCGGAAATTCCAGTGGCGAACGTCACGCACGCCGTGATCGTCACGAGCGCATCCGGGCGCGCGCGCCTCACTGCCGTGGATACCAACCGCGCAGAGAAGGTGCCCGGTGTACTGCGAGTGATCACGTCCGCGAACGCGCCGCACCTGCCCGGTGCTAAGACGAAAGCCGACTCGAACGATCGCCTCTTGCAGGTCTTGCAAGATGACGACATCCACTACGCAGACCAACCGATTGCCGTCGTCGTTGCGAGCACGCTCGAAAGTGCGCAAGAGGGCGCGCGGGTCGTGAGCGCGAGTTATGCGCCGGCCAGCGTGGCCGCGGAGCTCAGCGTCAGCTCACCGGATGTATATACGCCGAAGCGCGCCGGTCCTTCTGGTGAAGCCGATTCCAACCGCGGCGACGTCAAGTCAGCGCTCAAAAAAGCCGCCATCAAAATCGAGCAGACCTACACCACGCCCGCTCAAAACCACAACCCGATGGAGCCGCACGCGGTCACCGTGGTTTGGCAAGGCGAGGACCACGTGACGCTCTACGATACTTCGCAGGGGATCTTCGGCGCGCGCAAGAAGGTGGCCGCGCTGTTCGGAATTCCGGCTGCGAACGTACGCGTGATCTCGCACTTCGTCGGCGGCGGGTTCGGGTGCAAAGGCACGCCTTGGTCGCACATCGGCTTGGCTGCGCTCGCGGCGCGTGTGCTGCAACGACCCGTCAAGCTCGCGATCACGCGGCAGCAAATGTTCTCGCTCGTCGGCCATCGCCCGTCGACCATTCAAAAGCTCACGCTCGGCGCGGAAAAAACCGGGAAGTTGACGGCCATTTCGCATGAGGTGTGGTCCGAGACCTCGCGCTTCGACGAGTTCGTCGAGCCTTCGGCGGTGCAAACTCGGATGCTTTATTCCTGCCCGAATGTGCTCACCGCGCATCGCCTCGTTAAGCTGGACGTGCCAACACCCACGTTCATGCGCGCGCCAGGAGAATCCACCGGGACGTTTGCGCTCGAGTCCGCCATGGACGAGCTCGCCTACGAACTGAAGCTCGACCCGATCGAGCTCCGACTCCGCAACTACGCCGAGCGCGACGAAGGCGAGGACAAACCCTGGTCGAGCAAGTCCCTCCGCGAATGCTATCGCCAAGCGGCCGCGAAGTTCGGCTGGGGGCGCCGTCAGTTCGACCCGCGCAGCATGCGTGATGGCCACTTCCTCGTCGGTTATGGCATGGCCAGTGCGACTTACCCGGCACGACAGAGCGGATCGTCGGCCATCGCCAAGCTGCGGCGTGACGGCAGCGTCGTAGTGCAAGCCGGCACGCAGGACATCGGCACGGGTACGTACACGATCATGGCTCAGATCGCGGCGGATGCGCTCGGTTTGAGTACTGAGCGCGTCACCTTCGAGCTCGGAGATACGGCATTTCCGGAGACGCCGGTTTCTGGCGGCTCGCAAACGGCTTCGAGCACGGGCTCGGCCGTGAAGCTCGCGGCGCTCGCGCTGGGCGACAAGCTGATTCAAAGCTCGACCTCCGATTCGCGGTCGCCACTCTTCGGGCTGAAACCCGATGAAGTGACGATGCAGCATGGCGAGCTCGTCTCGTTGCACGATTCGACCAAGAAAGATGCCCTGAGCGCGCTGATCGAGCGCTCGGGACAAACCGAAATCAGCGCGCACGCGTCGACTCAAGAGAAAGCGGAGCGCAAGAAATTCTCACTCCATTCATTCGGCGCGCAGCTCGTCGAAGTGCGCGTCGACGAAGACTCCGGTGAAGTCCGCGTTGCCCGCGCCGTCGGTGCCTTCGCGGCGGGTAAGATCCTCAACCCGAAGACGGCGCGCAGCCAATTTCTGGGCGGAATGGTTTGGGGCATTGGCTTCGTGCTCGAAGAGCAGACGGTTCGAGATCCACGCACCGGTCGCGTCGTCACGCGCGATCTGGCTGACTACCATGTGCCGATCAACGCCGATATTCCGCAGCTCGAAGTCATTTCCGTGCCGGAAGACGATCCGTACGTCAACGAGATTGGAGCCAAGGGGATCGGCGAAATCGGGATCACCGGCATGGCGGCAGCAATCGCAAACGCGGTCTTCCACGCGACGGGCAAACGCGTGCGGGATCTGCCGATCACGCTCGACAAGCTGGTTTGAAGAGAGCAAAGCGCGCAATGACCGAGCTTTCCGAAATCCGATCCGCTGCGCGCCTCGCGGCAGCGCGCGGTGAGCCGCTTTGGTTGGCGACCGTGATGCGCGTACGCGGCTCGGCGTACCGGCACGCAAGCGCGCGCATGTTGTTCGGAAACAACGGCACACTCGCAGGCTCCGTCAGCGGCGGTTGTCTCGAAGCGACCATCGTGCGGAAAGGCCCGTGGCTGACGCGCGAGCATGCGGCGTGCATCTGTTTCGAAGGCACTCGCGACGACGATGACAGCGAACGTCCGCGCGGCACGGGCTGCGACGGGATCGTCGATATTCTCGTGGAAAGAGTGCTCGACGGCGCCGAGTGCGACGCCTTCGCATTCATCGACGAGTGCCTTTCTACCGAGCAGCGCGGCGTCATGATCACGATTTTCGAATCGGTCGATCCGTCATTGCCGATCGGCGCGCGGTGCTGTTTGAAGGAAGACGGCGCGTTCGCTTCCACGATCACGCGCAGGTGCGTGATCGCGGAGCTACGAGGCATCGCAGAATACGCGCTCTCCATCGCGAGCGGTGATTGTCGGAACATCCACGGACACGGGTTCGAGGCACTCCTCGAAATCATCGAACCAGCGCCTCACCTATTTGTCTTTGGATCAGGGCCCGATGCGGTGCCGCTCGTAGAGTTGGCGCAGGTGCTCGGCTTGGGCGTGACGGTCTGCGACCATACGGGGCGAATTGCGGCGCGCGAACGCTTCCCGCGCGGCACTGACGTGCACGTCGGCGATGTAGCATCCGTGAAGCAGCTCATCGACGCGCGACGCACGGCGCTCACCGTTGTGATGTCGCATCACTATCCGACCGACACCGAGGCGCTGAGCATGCTGCTCGAGACGCGCGCGGCGTACGTCGGCATGCTGGGACCGGCACGGCGCACGGAGCGGATGTTGCGAGAAATCGGCCGCGAACGCACAACTCTCAGCCCCGTCGATCGCGCGCGTTTGCACGCTCCCGTCGGCTTGGACCTGGGGGCACAAACTCCGGCGCAGATCGCGCTCGCGATTTTGGCGGAGATTCAAGCCGTGCTCGCGCGGGCAAACGCGCGCCCGCTCTCGCGCACGCCGCGGCGTTCGATTCATCTCGCGGAGCCAGCGGTGACGCTGTCATCCGCAACCGCGCTCGCGCGCACGGGTAGCACGTGACGCGAATCGGCGCGGCAGTGCTCGCGGCCGGCGCCTCTCGCCGGCTCGGCCGCCCAAAGCAGCTCTTGATCCATCGCGGAAAACCGCTCGTGCGCGCCGCTGTCGAGTGCGTTTGCGCGGCGCAGGTTTCGGTCAGAGCCGTGGTCCTCGGTTCTAGCGCAAACGAAGTGCGTGCGGTGCTCGCAGATTGTCGGGTAGACATCTTGGAAAACAGCGAGTGGGAAGAAGGCATGGCCTCCTCGATTCGGCGCGCTATCGACTGGGCGGATGCGCAACGCTGCGATGCGCTGCTCCTGCTCCTCTGCGATCAACCCCAGCTGGACGCCGAGCATTTGAATCGTTTGATCGCGGAACACGCGCAATCGCGGTTGCCCGTCGCTTCAATCTACGCCGGAAAGTGCGGCGTTCCGGCGTTATTTCCGCGAAGCTGGTTCGCGAAGCTCGGAGCACTTCAGGGAGACAGTGGCGCAAGCCGCCTGCTCAACGCTGGCGGCCCACTCGCGGGCGTGCCGTGGCCCGAAGGCGAATTCGACATCGACAGTGTCGAAAACGCGCGGCGCCTTCTCGTTGTGGAATGACGGACCAGAGCGGCACGTAGCTTGCTGGGTTTATGTTCATGCCCAGCACGCACCGCCCGCAATCTCGAACGAAACCTGCTCGGCGCTCCGCGAGCCAACCTCCGAAGCGTTGGTCGCAGCGCGTCACGCAAACGAGCAATGCTTTGGATTTGGAAAGCGGCGTCTTCAAGCTGAGAAGCGCGCGTGCCATCGCGAGCTCACTGAAACGAGCTGCGGAGCGGAGCGGGCGACGTCAGGCGTCGCCCTTCCAATCTGCGATGTCGATGATGAACTTCTACATCAATCGCGGCGGCAAACAGCTCAGCGTGTCGCGCAAGCACACGCTCGAGCGGGCCAAAGTCGAGCTCCGTGTGCTGTTCGATCGAGATGCGAAGGCAACCGCCAAGGAGGACAAGTGAAGGCGCTCAAAGCCGTGCTCTTGGACGTCGATGGCACCCTCGTCGACAGCAACGACGCGCACGCACAAGCTTGGCTCGACGTCTTCGAAAAGAATGGTTACGAGGCCACATTCGAGCGCGTACGCATGCTCATCGGGGAAGGCGGAGACAAGCTGATTCCGCAAGTGACCGGGCTCGCCCCGGACTCACACGAGGCAGTGCGCCTGTCGCACGAACGCGGCACGCGTTTCATGCGCACTTATTTTCCGAATGTGCGTGCTTTCCCGAAGGCCGAAGCGCTGCTTGCTCGGCTCAGCGGCAGTGGCTTGCGGCTGATCGTCGCGAGCTCCGCGAAAGACGACGAGCTCGGACCGCTGCTCGAGCTCTGTGGCGCGACGCGCTACATCGCGCGCCAAACTTCAACCAACGACACGGGCCACTCGAAACCGGATCCGGACATCGTGCAGGTGGCGCTGCGCAAAGCCGAATGCTCGCCGGGTGAAGCGGTGCTGCTCGGTGACACGCCGTATGACGTGCTCGCGGCAGGGCGCGCCGGAGTCGGCGCGATCGCGCTTCGCTCGGGCGGGCACCCAGATTCCGCGCTCAGCCGCGCACTCGCCATCTACGACGATGCGGCCGACCTACTCGCTCAGTACGAAAGCTCGATCTTCGCGGCGCGCGTCTAGCCCGAACGCGGGTTCCGTCACCTGGCTCGTCTCTGCGTCGGGCAGAGTGCTGCCGGGCCACGCTCTAAATC
>FTCX01000601.1_pt1 | contig 17573 bp, 9 predicted proteins | sample 1639831 | NCBI WGS metagenome assembly FTCX01 (sample SAMEA3914869, study PRJEB12502) | metagenome | biome: forest; material: soil | place: USA | collected 2012-03-12 | depth 0.1 m
AGCAAGAGCTGCTGACCGGTTTGGCCGCGCGCGTAGAACGTGCGGGCCACCTGCGCGCCGCCGAAGCTGCGATTGCCGAGCAAACCGCTGTATTCACGCGCGAACGGCACGCCTTGCGCCACACACTGGTCGATGATGTTCACGCTCAGCTCGGCCAAGCGATACACGTTCGATTCACGCGCGCGGAAATCTCCGCCCTTCACCGTGTCGTAGAACAGGCGATACACGCTATCGCCGTCGTTCTGGTAGTTCTTTGCGGCGTTGATGCCGCCTTGCGCGGCGATGCTGTGCGCGCGCCGCGGGCTGTCCTGATAACAGAAGCAGTGCACATTGTAGCCGAGCTCACCGAGCGTGGCCGCGGCCGCGCCGCCGGCGAGCCCGGAGCCGACGACGATGACTTTGTATTTGCGGCGGTTCGCCGGGTTCACGAGCTTGCTCTTGAAGCGAGCCTCGCTCCAGCGCTTCTCGATCGGACCTGTGGGTGCGCGTGACTCTAGTTGCATCGTTCTTTGCTTCCGAGTGGAACCGATTCAGCTCACTTCACGAGCCCGAGGAACACGGTCAGCGGCAAGAACACGTTGCCGGCCGTGACCAAGAACGCGAGCCCGCGCGCCGCGTACTTCAGCTTCTTATCGTACTGCGGGTGATTGAGGCCCACCGACTGCAGCATGCTGAACGCGCCGTGATACAGGTGAAAACCCAGGCAGATGTTCGCGATCACGTAGAGAGCGACCACCCACGGGATCGAAAACGCATTCACGAAGTTCGAGTACACGTCACCGGGCACGTGGTCGTAATCCCCGAGCGCGACGCCGGGGAACGTGAAGTGCGCCAGGTGAAAGATGATGTACACGAGCAAGAGCGGGCCCGTGACCTTCATCATCAACGCCGCGTAGCTCGTGGCGATGTTCTTCTTCACCTTGTAGCCGACGGGCCGCGCCGCGACGCTCTTCCCGTACAGCTCGAGCACGAGGTACGTGTGCACGAGCACGCACAAGAGCAAGAGCGAGCGCACGCCCCAGAGCAAGATGGGCTTCGATTTGATGGCCTCGCCGTAGGCGTTGTACACCTCCGGCCCCTCGAGCACTTGCAGGTTGCCCAGCATGTGCCCGATGGTGAATCCGAACAGAACGACGCCGGTGACCGCGAGCGCCGCTTTCTTACCGACGGACGTGTCGATCAGCGTGAGAGCTTTTGTTGTAGCCATTTTCTGACGCGGGGACCGGCCCTGCGAGCCTCAGGATTTTGGGGAATTCTTAGCACCTCTCGCGAAAATGTGTACGGCGATCGCCGTACTCATCGGCCGGCAGGGTGCTCCTGGCCCGCGAGCGGTCACTGACCCGTCGAAGGCGACACCCCGCTCGCGACGGTCTCGGCGACGATGAACGCCGTCGGCGATCCTCCGAGCGTAAATTGCGTACTACTCACGGCCTGCACGGTGAGCGTGAGCGCCGCGCTGCTCGGCACGACGGCGAGCACCGGCGCGGGCACGGTGCCGGTGCCTGCGCTCAAATCGAAGCTGCACGTCGCGGCCTGCGCTTGCGTCGTGCCGCCCAAGTTGATCTCGAGCAGCCCGGTCCCTTGACCCGACCAGGTGAGCGTCAAATCTTGCGTGCGATCGAAACCGGGACAGCTGCCAGCGCTGCACGCTGGCGTGAGCAGCGTCGCGGCATCCGGCGCGACCAGCGAGACCGGCGCGAACGCAGGCAAATCCGCGCCGCCTGCGCCGGTCACCGTGACGGTGTCGCCCGGCGCGAAGAAGCTGCCGGAGCTTTGGCTCGCATAGCTGCTCGTCCCGGACAGACTGAGCATTGCGGTGGCGCCGCTGCTGCTGGTGAAGCTGAGCTGCCCCGCGTCCAAGCTGGTCGAATCATCGACCGAGCCGCTCGAGCACGAGACGACGAGGCACGAGCCAATCGTCGTGAGCGAGCAACCCGAATCTTCCACCGACGGCAACCAGCTCGCGCTGAGCTCGTAGCTCGTCGTGTTCTCGCCGCTGAACGCTTCCGATACGATGATCGTGCCGGTGCGCCCGCCGCTCGACTCGACATCACTCGACGAGCTGCAACCGAAGCACGCGAGCGCGGCCCCCGTGAGCGCGAAAGCCGCGCTGACGCGCAGCGAGAGAGCTTGGGTGGTAGCCATTTTCTGACGCAAACTCGGCCCGGCGAGCCTCAGGATTTGGCGAATTCTTAGCACCTCTCGCGAAAATGTGTGCGCCGATCGGTACTCGCGAGCCGATTTCTCCGGCGCCACGAAAGCCCAAAAAGCGAGCTAGGGCGCGATCAGAATCGTAGCGCTGAGCCCGAGTTGCGATACTTCGTACGTGGTGTCGAGCTGAGCGAGCTGGAAGTGACTCTCCACGGTCGAGCTGACGCCGATCGCGCCGAGCACGGACTTCGGCAGCAGCGCGAGCGCGTCACTCGGGATCGTCGCGCTGCCCGACGCGGAGTCGTACAGACACGAGATCGCCGCGAGTGAATCTTTGCCTTGCGCAGAAATCGAAACCTGCACGGTGCCGGGCGTGCCGCCCGTCCACACCACGGGGAACCCCTGCGCTATCGAAGCCTGGCATTGCCCTTGCGGACAAGCCGGCTCGGTGACTTCGACGGGCGCGGGAGCGAACAGCGAACCCGTGGAAAAAGCCGGCAGATCGACGCCTCCGCTGCCGTGCACGCTGAGCTCCTCGCCGCCGCCCACGTGCGAAGAGGCACCCACTCCGGTCGAGTAAGTGCTCGCTGCGCCGGCGAGCACGGGGCCGAAATTACTCACCGCGACAGGCTCACCATTCACACTGAGCGACAGCGTCCCGGCATCGAGCGGCGCGCTCAGCACATCATCGACGGGAAGCGGCGCCGTGGAGCAAACCGTCACGGCGCACGCGGGACCGGTCGGGATCACCGAGCAATGATGCGCCGTCACGTAGCTCGGCCCGAAGCGCAAGACCGCGTTCAAATCGTACGTGGTGCCCGTGATCTGACCGGACTGATCCGCATTCCGCAGCAGCGTGACCGAAATGTCGCCGCTGCCTGCGCGCGCCTGCGAAAGCGGCGTCGAGCTACAGCCCGACGCCAGCCGCAGAGCCACCGCGCTGAGTCCCCCCACCCAGCGCATGGTGTTACGCAGCGCCCTTGAGCAGCTGCCGCAGCACGAATTGCAAGATGCCGCCGTGCTTGTAGTAGTCGAGCTCGACCAGCGTATCGATGCGCGCGAGCACCTCGAATTTGCGCTCCCAGCCGTCCGGCGCGCTCGCGGTCACGGTCAGCTTCACGCCCGGTGCGAGCCCCGTCGCGACGCCGCTGATCGCGTACGTCTCTTCGCCGGAAAGGCCGAGCGTTTCGCGGTTTTGACCGTCCAAATACTGCAGCGGCAAGACGCCCATGCCGATCAAGTTGCTGCGGTGAATGCGCTCGTAAGATTCGGCGATCACGGCGCGGATGCCGAGCATGAACGTGCCCTTCGCCGCCCAGTCGCGGGAGGAGCCGGAGCCGTACTCTTTGCCGGCCAAGATCACGAGCGGCGTGCTGTCGGCCTTGTACTTCATGGCCGCGTCGTAGATCGTCGTTTGCTCGTTCGTCGGCAGGTAGCGCGTGAAGCTGCCTTCGACCCCGGGCACGAGTTGATTGCGCAGGCGCACGTTGGCGAAGGTGCCGCGCATCATCACTTCGTGATTGCCGCGGCGCGCGCCGTACTGATTGAAGTCCGCCGGCTTCACGCCGTGCTCGATCAAGTACGCGGCCGCCGCCGAGTTCTTCGCGATGTTGCCGGCGGGCGAGATGTGATCCGTCGTCACCGAGTCACCGAGCACCGCGAGCACGCGCGCGCCCGTGATGTCTTTGATCGGCGCGGGCTCACGGCTCATGTCCTCGAAGAACGTGGGCTTTCGCACATAAGTGCTGTCTTCTGCCCACGAAAAGCGGTTGCCTTCCGGCACCGGCAGCGCGCGCCACTCTTGGTCGCCCGAGAACACTTCGGCGTACTCTTTGCGGTACATCTCGGAGGTGACGTTCTGCTGCACGACCTGCGAGATCTCTTGGGTCGAAGGCCAGATGTCCTTCAAGAACACGTCCGCGCCGCTCGCGTCTTTGCCGAGCGGCTCGGTCTCGAAATTGATGTCGATGCGACCGGCGAGCGCGTAAGCGACGACCAAAGGCGGGCTCGCGAGGTAATTCGCGCGCACATCCGGGCTGACGCGGCCTTCGAAGTTGCGATTGCCGCTGAGCACGCTCACGGCCACCAAATCCCCCTCGTGGATGGCGTTGCTGATCGGCTCCGGCAAGGGCCCGCTGTTGCCGATGCACGTCGTGCAACCGTAGCCGACCACGTTGAAGTGCAGCTTCTCGAGATCCGGCAAGACGCCCGCCGCGCTCAAATACTGAGTCACGACCTTGGAGCCCGGAGCGAGGCTCGTCTTCACCCACGGCTTCACGCTCAGGCCTTTTTTCACGGCGTTTCGCGCGAGCAGGCCCGCGCCGAGCATCACGTACGGGTTCGACGTGTTGGTGCACGAAGTGATCGCCGCGATCACGACCGAGCCGTGCGCGACCTCGAATTGCTTGCCTTCGTACGTCGTGCCCACGCGGCGCGCGAGATCTTCGGGCGTGGCCGGCGCGGGCGTGCCCTTGCCCTTGCTCTTCGCGAGCGCGACCATTTCACCGAGGTTCTTGGCGAAGCCCGCGCCCACGTCCTTGAGCGCGACCTTGTCGTGCGGGCGGCGCGGACCGGCCATCGTCGGCACGATCGTGGAGAGATCGAGCTCGAGCGTATCGGTGAACACGGGATCGGGCGTGCCCTTCTCGCGGAACAAGCCTTGCGCCTTGGCGTACGCTTCGATCAGCGCCGCGCGCTCGGCGCTGCGGCCCGAGAGCTTCACGTACGTGATCGTCTCGGCGTCGATCGGAAAGATCGCGCAGGTCGAGCCGAACTCGGGGCTCATGTTGCCGATCGTCGCGCGATCGGCGAGCGGCAGATGATCGAGCCCATCACCGTAGAACTCGACGAATTTGCCGACCACGCCTTTATCCCGCAATTTGCGGGTGATCGTGAGCACGAGGTCGGTGGCAGTCGCGCCTTCGGGCAGCGCGCCGAACAGGCGGAAGCCGATCACTTGCGGGATCAAGAGGTTGATCGGCTGACCGAGCATCGCCGCTTCGGCCTCGATGCCGCCCACGCCCCAGCCGAGCACGCCGATGCCGTTGATCATCGTCGTGTGGCTGTCCGTGCCGACGATCGTGTCCGGGTACGCGACGCCATCTTGATCGAAAATCACGCGCGCCAGGTACTCGAGGTTCACCTGATGCACGATGCCGGTCGAAGGCGGCACGACCTGAAAATTGTTGAACGCCTTCTGCGCCCAGCGGAGCAGCACGTAGCGCTCTTGGTTGCGTTCGAACTCCTTGGTCGTGTTCTTGAGCAGCGAATCCGCCGCGCCGAAGTAATCGACCTGCACCGAGTGATCGATCACGAGCTCGGACGGGAACAGCGGATTGATTTTGTTGGGGTCGCCTCCCATCTTCGCCATCGCGTCGCGCATGGCGGCGAGATCGACGACAGCCGGCACACCCGTGAAATCCTGAAGCACGACGCGCGCCGGATGAAACGCGATCTCGGTGTCCGGCACTGCCTTCGGATCCCAAGCAGCGAGCGCGTCGACATCCTTCTTCACGACCGCTTTGCCGTCTTCGCAGCGCAGCAGGTTCTCGAGCAGAATGCGCAGCGAGTAGGGCAGCTTGGAGACATCTTTCCCGCTCGCCGTCGCGTACTTGGGCAGCGAGAAATACGTGAATTTCTTGCCGTTTACGTCGAGCTCGGAGCGGGTGCCAAAGGAATCCAGGGAGCGGTCGGTCATGTGCAAATCCTCGCGTTCGGGCGTACTCCAACGCCCACGCCCCTGCAATCCGGATCGAGGCCATTTGCCTCGCAGCGAGGGTCAAAAACCTTAGAAACTCTGGCTGGTTGTTATCGGGAGCACAGCTCCCGCCTCCTAATCCGCCGCTCGCAACAACTTCGCCGCTCGCAACGCGGCCGAAATAAAGCGGCGGGTGCGCAGCGCTCGCACGCTCAGAACGCGCCGCCGAGCGCGAGCCCGAATTGACCCGGGCCCGGCACGAGCGCGACGCTGGGCTTCGATTTCGCGGCTTGCTGCGGCGGCAAGTCGAAGCGGTGCGGATCTTCGCCCGTGAACAAGAACGCGATCCCCGCGCCAGCGAGCGCGACGCCCGCGCCGATGCCGATCGCGCCCACGAGCTGCTCGGTCTTGGCGTGGTCGAGGCGCGTTTGGGCCGCGTTCGCCGGCGCGACGCACAAATCAGGATTGTAGTTCTCGATGGCCAGGTTGCAGGGCGCAACGCCCATGCCCTTCTGGCCCGCGGCGACGACGGCGTTCGCCGCATTCAGATCTTTCTGCGCCGGCCCTTTGTTCGAGCCGCCGATCACGACGAGCGCGGTCCCCGCGCCGATGAACGCGATGCCGCCGCCAATCCCCGCCCAACCGAGCGTGCGATGGAGCCGTACGTTTGCGTCGTGCGCTTGGCGCGTCTCGGGCGTCGGCATCAGCGCGGGCGCGAGGGTCAGCGGCTTGCTCGAATCGAGCGTGATGTCTTGCTCGAACGGCACATAACCCGCGACGCGCAGGCGCACGTGATGCGGCCCTTTGGGCAGGCGCAACGGCTGCGTGTAGAGCCCGAGGTGCTCTTCGTCGATCGTCACATCCACGTTGGGCTCGCGCACTTCGAGCACGAAATCCGCGCCATCTTTGGCGAGCGCGGCAGGGTCCACGCTCAAATCGAGCGTGACTTCGCCGGTCGCGCCTTCACCCAAATCCAGATCCTGCTTTTCGGTTTTGTAACCGGGTCGAGCGAGCGCGATCGTGTGATGGCCGCTCGGGATCGAAAGCGAGGTCGCGAGCGGCGTGCTGCCCGCTGATTTATCGTCGAGCAGGACGTCCGCGGCGGGCGTGCGCGAATGCACGGTGAGGTTCGCGGGCACTTTGCTCTGGCCGAGCACGAGCTCGAAGCTGACGCTCGCGTCCGCATTGCCCGCGACCACGATCTCTTTGTGCGCGTGCGCGTAGCCCTCCGCGACCGCGCCGATCACGTGGCTGCCTTCGGCGACGCGCAGCGGCGCGCTGAGCGGCGTCTTCGCGACCTCCACGCCATCGACATCGATGCGCGCGCCGTCCGGCACCGTGACCACGGAGACGCGGCCGATGCGCGCTTGTTGGTCCGTGAGCGTGCTTTGCGCGCGCGTCTTTTGCTCGGGCGAAAGCGCATCCGAGCTCGCGACCGCGCTCAAGGCATCGACCGCATCCACCGGGCGGCCCATCGCCGCGTACACGAGCCCGATGTTGTAGAGCACGATCGGGTTCGGCATCAGCGCGTACGTCTGCTTGAACTCGGCGAGCGCGCCGGCGTTGTCGCCTTCGTTGAAGAGCGAGAGGCCGCGATCGAAGCGACGCGCGGCTTCGGCCTTGTTCGCGGCGGCGGCGTCCGGCGGCGCGGGGTCGGCGGCGTGCGCGAGCGAAATGTGGAGCGAGCAGAGCGAAGCGACCAGCGTCGCGACCGAAATCCTGAATCTCATTTGAACGGGTTGTCTTTGGCCAAACCGCGCTCATCCGCGCGGCCGTGCGGAGCCGCAGCGTGCGGCGCGCCGGAGCCTACCGCAGTTTGCGCAGGTTTGACGCTGCTCGGCGGCGCCGCGAGCACGCGCGGATCGATCACCGCGGGCGAAACGCTGGGCGGCTCCGACTTTTCACTCGCGGCGGGCGCCGCGGTGGTCGCGGCTGCGGCGCCCGCCGCGGTACCGACGTTCGCTGGCGCGGGCGGTGACGCTTGCGTGGGTCCCGGCACGACGGGCGCAGCGCTCGAAATCTCGGTGGGCTGCGCATGCGCATGTTGCCACCAGAGCACGCCGGCAATCGCGACCGTCGCGGCGAGGCCAAAGCCGCCGAGCCCGAGCGCGAGCGGCACCGGCGACTTTTTCGGTTCGGGTGCCGACGCGCCCAGCGAGACGCCGGCGCCGCTCGTGGCCAGGTGCTTCGGCGGAGCCAGCGAACGCGCGGGCGCGACCGAAGGCGGCGCCATGCTCAGCGGCACGTGCGTGCGAAAGCCGATGCCGCCGTGAGTCGCGAGCGCGGCGCGCAGCTCCGCGGCTGTTTGCGTGCGCTTGTCGCGATTAGCCGTCATCGCGGCGTGCACGACTTCGGCGAAGCCCGGCGGCAGATCCGGGCGGAGCTCGGCGAGCGGCTTCGGCTCACCGGTGTGAATCAAAATCGCGAGGTGCGGCAGAGTCTCGGCCTCGAACGGACGCACGCCCGCGAGGCACTCGTACAGAATTACGCCGAGCGCGTATACGTCCGCGCGCGCATCCAAGCTGCCTTCACCGCGGATTTGCTCCGGTGGCATGTAATAGGGCGTGCCGAGCGCGGCGCCTTCTTGCGTCAGCTGCAAGCCGCCCGTCTTCGCCGAGTCGAATTTCGAGATCCCGAAATCCAAAATCTTCACGAAGGGGCGACCATCCGGCGCTTCCGTGACGAACAGATTATCGGGCTTCAAATCCCGATGGACAATGCCAGCGTCGTGCGCAGCCTGCACGCCGGCGCAGGCCTGCCCTAATAGGTCAATCACGTCCGCGAGCGGCATCGGGCCACGGGCGATGCGCGCGGAGAGCGGCTCGCCACGCAGCATCTCCATCACCAAGTACGGCTCACCGCTTTCGAGCACGCCTGCGTCGAACGTCTCGACGATGTGCGGATTGCCCACGCGGCCAGCGGCGGATGCTTCACGCAAAAAGCGCTCGACGACGCTCGGCACCGCCGCCATCGATTTGTGCAGCAACTTCAGCGCGCGGCGGTGCTTCGTGATCTCGTGCTCGATCTGATAGACGGCGCCCATGCCGCCTTCCCCGAGCAGTGAAACGATGCGGAATTTCCGGTCGAGAAGCGTGCCTGGAGCGAGCGGGCCTTCGGACATTCGGGAAAGAGCCTTTGACCCCGACTGTAACATATACGCTCGTGCGCGCGTGATCTCCCTGTAAACGTTTCGCGTGAACTCGTGAGTTTGCTTGACGCCCCGAAGCCGCAGCGGCTCATTCCGCAGCATGGGGCACTACTTTCGGCCGCTGTTTTTGGTGTTGCTTGCGCTGCTCGCGGCGAACGCGTGCTCGGACTCATCGAGCAAAAGCGCGAGCACGCTCGCAGCGGGTTGCTCGATCAACTCCGATTGTGATTCGCCGCTCGTGTGCGCGTTTCAACGCTGCCATCAAGCGTGCGTCACTACGCGCGATTGCTCGGACGGCGAGCGCTGCATGGAAAGCGACCGCCCCTTTCACGTCTGCCAGCTGCCGGTCGAAGAGACGTGCACGTACAACAGTGATTGTCCCGAAGGCCAAGTCTGCGGCTCCGATCAGCAATGCCGCGATCAATGCGCGAGCGACCGCGATTGCGTGAGCGGTCAGGTTTGCACCGCCGGTCAATGCGCGGAGCCGGCCGAGCTCGTGGACGGCGCGCTGCCCGTGGTCGGTGAAGGCGGCGAAGGCGGCGGCGGCCCCGCTCTACAAGGCCAGCCCTGCACGTACAACTCGCAGTGTCCGGATCCGCTGGTGTGCCGAAACAGCTTGTGTGCGCTCGAGTGCTTGGCCGCGGCGGATTGCCCGCGCGGAGAGAGCTGCCTCGGCAACCGCTGCAGCGATGCGAATGCGGACGCGGGCCCGCCGTGCGTCTACAACTCCGATTGTTCGGCGCCGCTCGTGTGCCACTCCGGTCAATGCGTGGACGAATGCAAAGCGGACGCGGACTGCGACGCAGGCGAATCCTGCATCAAAAATAGCTGTTTGCTCACGCCGCCCGCAGGCGCGCCGCCTGAATACGGCGATGCGTGCGCGTACAGCACCGATTGTAAATCTCCGCTCGTGTGCCGCACGAATCACTGCGTGTACCAGTGCGTCGCGGACGGTGATTGCCTCGGCGGCTTCAGCTGCGTGAATAACCTGTGTCAGCTCAGCGGCGTGATCGTCGGCGCGGGCGGCACGACGGGCGCGGGCACCGGCGGCACGGGCACCGGCACCGCTGGCACGACGAGCACCGGCACCGCTGGCACGAGCACGAGCGGCGGCACCACGAGCTCCGGCGGTTCGACGAGCGCGGGCGGCACCACCGCAACCGGTGGCGGCGGCTCGAGCAACGCGGGCACGGGCGGCAGCGGCGTGATCGGCGTGTGCGCGCCAGGCGCGACGCAGTGCTCCGGCAACGCCGTGCAGACCTGCGATCAGACGGGCAATTGGGGCGCGGCCGTCGCGTGCGGCGGCGAAGCGCAGACGTGCACCGCCGGCACGTGCGTGCCGTGCGTGAGTGGCACGCGCAACTGCGACGACTCCGTCGCGAACGGCTGCGAAACGAATTTGAACTTGGTCGGCTCGTGCGGCACCACCTGCGCGAACAAACAAGTGTGTCCCTCGGGCAGCACCGGCGCGACGTGTCTCGTCGGCGTGTGCGGCACGCAGATCGCGCCCGTGGGCTGCGCGGGCACGGTGACGCCGGGCAATGTCACGATCACGGATGCGGCGAGCTTGGCCGCGGTCGCCAACGCCGGCACGACCTGCATCGCCGGTGATTTGACGATCAACTCGACCGCACTCACCGATCTCACCGGGCTCGAGAAATTGCAGTGGATCGGCGGCAGTCTGTCGATCGGCAGCAACGGCAACATGACGAGCCTCAAAGGGCTGAGCGGGCTCACGACGGTGGCCAAGGCGCTCACCATTTCGAACGACGGCAAGCTCACGGATTTGACCGGGCTCAACGCGCTCACGACCGTCGGCTCGGCGAGCGGCGGCACCTTCCTGCTCTCAGCCCTGGGCCTGACCAACGTGAACGGCCTGACCAGCTTGGTGAAGGTGTACGGCGCGGTCGAGCTCGACAGCAACTCGGCCCTCGTCGGCATGGACGGCTTCCCCGCGCTCACGGAAGTCGACGGCTACGTGCAGCTCTACAACAACACCGCGCTCGTCGATTTGAAGGGGTTTCCCGCCCTCACGAGCATCGGTACGTACATCCTCTTGCAGAGTGATGCGATGCAGAGCGTGAGCGGCTTCGCTGCGCTGAAAGCCGTGGGCACCGACATCACCGTGCAGACAAACGGCAACCTCTTGTCGGTCAACGGCTTCGGCGCGCTGAAGACGGTGGGCGGCAAAATCGTGATCACGGGCAACCCGAAGCAGGCGAGCCTCGGCGGCTTCGCGCAAGTCACCGATCTCGGCAATTTGGACATCGACAGCAACCTCTTGCTCACGAACATCGGTGGCTTCGGCGCGCTCAGCAACGTCACCGGCGCGATCACGATTCACGACAACGCCGCGCTCACCACGCTCGATGGCTTCAACGCGCTCACGTTCGTGGGCAGTGACGTGCTCCTTTACAGCAACGGCGCGCTCGCCACGTTGCCCGGTTTCTCCTCGCTCGCGACCGTCAATCGCCACGTCGAAATCCACGACAACGGCGCGCTGGGCACGCTCGCGGGCTTCACCAAGCTCGGCAGCGTGGTCGGCCACGTGGATATTCGCAGCAACGCGAGCCTCGCGAGCATCGGCGGCTTCGGCACCCTCTCGAACGTCGGCGGCTATTTCGCGATCGTCCACAACGCCAAGCTCGGCAATTTCGACGGCGTCGATCAGCTGAAGAACGTCGGCACGGATCTGATGATCCAGCAGAACCTCGTGCTCGGCTCGATCACCGGGCTGCTGAGCGCGAACATGCAGAGCGTCGGCAACAACTTCGCGATCTCGGAGAATCCCGCGCTCTCGAATTGTCAGGTCACCGCGCTCAAAAGCACGCTCCAGGCCATTCCGGGAGGCTTCTCGGGCGTCGATCAGAGCTGTTGCAACGCCGGCTGCGCCGCGTGCAACGGCGCGACTTGCGGCGGCACATCCGGCGGCACGACCAACCAAAGCGGTGTGTTCACCGGCAGCGTGGTCGTGCAAAACAGCTCCGATCTGCAGACGCTCGCCAACGCGACCGAGATCGTCGGTGATGTCACGATCAACGGCGTCGGTAGCCAGCAACTGACGGTGCTGTCCGGACTCAACAACCTGACGCACATCACCGGCAGCCTCTCGATCAACGGCGATGCGGGGATCACGAGCCTCACCGGCTTGAACGCGCTCACGACGGTGGACGGCAACGTCACGATCTCGAACAACCCGGCGCTGACCAGCCTGGGCGGCTTGAGTAGCCTCACGACGATCGGCGGCTACTTCGTCTTGAGTGGCAACGGCACGCTCGGCAACGTGAACGCGCTGACGAAGCTGACGACCATCGGCAACTACCTCGAGATCGACTCGAACGCCGTGCTCTCGAGCTTGAACGGCATGAGCGCGCTCGCGTCGATCGGCGGCTACTTTCAGCTCTACAACAACACGGCGCTCGCCAATGCGAACGGCCTCAGCGCGCTCGGCACGATCGGCGGCTACATCAACTTCCAGAGCAACGGGCTCACGGATCTGAACGGCTTCCCCGTGCTCACGTCGGTGGCTCAAACCTCGACCAGCGGCGGGACGGCCGTGTCCATCAGCAGCAACGGCGCGCTCGCCTCGATCAACGGCTTCCCGGCGCTGCTCACGACGTACGGCACGATCAGCATCAGCAGCAACAACGTGCTCGCCTCGATCAACGGCTTCGACACGATGACCACGGTCTCGCCCGGCGCCGTCCAGATCCACGACAACCCCGCGCTCACGACGATCGGCGGCTTCTCCGCCCTGCACACGATCGCAAGCACGCTCGAGCTCTACAACGACAACAAGCTCGGGACGCTCGATGCCACGAACGGCTTCGAGGGCTTGCACGACATCGGCAGCTCGATCCTGATCTACAGCAACCCGGCGCTCACCAGCATCGGCGGTTTCACGTCGCTCGTCACCGCGAACTCGCAGATCAGCATCCACGACAACGGGCTCACGTCATTGTCCGGCTTCGGCGCCGTGACCGATGTCGTCAGTGACGTGAACATCGCGAACAATCAGGCGCTCGCGACGATCACCGGCTTCGGCACCTTGGGCCAAGTCGGCGGCTCGCTGATCATCCGCGATAGTGACGCGCTGACGCAATTCAACAGCCTCGACAGCTTGGTGTCGATCGGGCTGAATTTGACGGTCGTTTCGAACCCGCAGCTCGCGAGCATCACCGGGCTCCGCTCCGGCACGCTCAAGGCGAACGGCGTGGCCAATCAATACAACGTGTCCGGCAATCCAGCGCTCTCGAGCTGCGAGGTCGCAGCGCTGAAGACCACGCTCGCCGTGCCAACGGCGAACGACTTCAGCGCCGCGAACTCGGGCTGCACGACTTGCTCCGGCGTGACGTGCACCGCCGGCGCGGGCACGACCGCCGGCCAGAGCGGCACGTTCACCGGCGACGCAACCATCGTCAACGCGGCAGATCTGGCGTGGATGAAGAACGTGGTGAACATCACGGGCTCGGTCACCATCAGCAACAACGTGCTCGTGAATGTGAACGGGCTCAACAACCTGAAAGCCGTCGGCAAAGATCTGACGATCCAAAACGACACCACGCTCACGAACTTGAACGGCCTCGCCGGGCTCACGAGCGTCACCGGCAATTTCACGATCACCAACGACGCGCAGCTCAACAACATCAACGGGCTCGCAGCGCTGACCGGCGTCGGCGGCGCGCTCTTCATCGGCAGCACCGCGATCGGCACACTCGGCGGGTTGAACGCGCTCGCCACCGTGGGCTCCAACCTCGAGATCGACAGCAACACCACGCTCGCCAACGCCGATGCGCTCGCGAGCGTGACCTCGGTGGGCGGCTTCCTCCAGTTCTACAACAACGCGAGCCTCGCCTCGATCGGCGGCCTGATCAAACCCACCGGCAAGCTCGCGAACGTCGGCAACTACATCCTCGTGCAGAGCGATCCGAAGCTCAGCAGCTGCATGGCCGACGCGCTGAAAGCTCAGCTCGTCGCCAGCGAGAACTGGAACAAGACTTACACCAACAATAGCAACCTGACCTGCGCCACGACCTGCTCGGCGACTGGCGTGTGTCAGTGATGTAGCGAGCCGCGAAGCGCGCTCAGGGATTGACCTTGGGCGCGTTCAACTGACTCCGAATGCTCGCGATCGTCGTGCCCCAGGTGGAGCTCGGGTTGTATTGCGAGATCGAGATCACGCCGTCCGCAATGCGCGCGTTGATGTTGGTGGCGGAGTTCCAGAGCGGATCTTCGCCCGCGGACTGGCCGTTCGCGCCGTAGCCGGTGTCGGCCAAAATGGGCTTGCCGGTGACTTTGCTGAGGCCGGCCCAGGTCATTTGGTTGTTGGTGCGGATGACGGTCGTGTTCGCGTTGGTGCCGCCGCCGGAGGTGTTCACGAACGTGAACAGGCTCATGTCGAAGTTCGAGTACCACTCTTTGCCGTTGTCGGCGCCGTTTTGCCCGACCCACGGCGATACGTCGATCGAGAAGCGCGCGTTCGGCAGCGAGGTTTTCAGCGCGGCCACGAGCTCACCGAGCATCTGCCCGGCTTGCTTCTCGGTCCACGGCGCGGACTCCTCACTGCCGGTGTATTGATACCAATCCGGTTCCATCTCGAACACGATCGGCTTCGTCGTGCCGTAGCATTGCGCGAAGCCGCTGGAGTAGCTCTTGTACGCGGCGATGATGTCCGGAAATGCCGCGGAAATAGCGGCGGCGCCGTGATGGCAGAGATCGTTCGAAGCGACGCACGGACTCGTGGTCACGTTGCAATCACACATGGTTTTGTCCGCGCGCTTCACGTGCGCCGCGGAGATGTACGCGACCTGCACCGGCACGAGCCCGTACAGCGCGCCGCCTTGCTTGGTGTCGTCACACACGCTCTGATGGTCGAACGTATCGCCTTGCATCCAGCCCGAGGTGAAGAAGTCGAGCTGAGAGATCAGCTTGCTGCCCTGGGATTTCGCGATCGAATCGATCGTGCCGAAGTGGAAGCGCGCTTGCTCGAACACCGTGCCTTGCGTGCTGCCGCTCGAGCCACCGCTCGCCGAACCGCCACTCGCCGAGCCACCGTTGTTCGAAGCGCCGCCGTTCACCGAACCGCCCGCGCTCGAGCCCGCGTGACCCGCGCCGCCGTTCGCGCCGCCGCTGCTCGAAGTGCCGCCTGCGCTCGACGTTGCGCCTGCGCCCGCTGCACCAACGGTCGAGCCGCCCGCGCCCACGCTGCTCGAGCCAGCCGCGGCTTGCGCTCCGCCCGACGAGGAAGCGCCGCCGCGTTGCGACTGTCCGCCGCTCGCGCTCGCGCTGCCGCCTTGTGCGTGCGCGCCACCTTGGCCCGAAGCGCCTTCATCATCGCTCCCGTTCGAGCTGCTACATGCCATCAACGAGAGGGCGGCCGGCAACGCCACCGAGCGAACGAGCCCGCGGAATCCTACAATCATCAGCGCAACATCCTGTGTGCAAAGCCCGCAAGCGCGGGCGGACCAAATGACTAGTCTCCTCAGGGACTAGTTCCAGTCCAGCTTTTCGTTGCGGAGATGATCGATCGTTACGGCGCTGCGGGTGGCGCGGGCACTGCGGGCGGCGCGTTCAGCTCGACGTAGCGCAGCCAGGCATCGCCCGCGTGCTGCGGATAATCGATGCGCACGTGTAAATCGACGGGGCTGCCCGGCACGCCGCCACTGGCGCTGCGCGGGTCAGGCATCAGGTAAGTCGGTCCGGGCGCAAATTGGTAGCGCAGGAGGAATGCGAAGCCACGCTGAATTTCTTGCTCGAGCTGCTCGATCTCGGCCTTGTCCGTGCCGGCCTTGCGCGCGACGGCGAGTGTCGCGACGGCGGCCTCGAGCCGGCTCGCCAGCGGCGTGAGTCGAGGTGACACGAACGGACCGCGCGTGAGCCCGCCGTCGTACTCGGGCAGCGCGGGCGGCGACGACAGCTGCAGCCTTCGATTCATCGCCTGCCAATCGAGGCAAAACTGGAGGGCTTTCGGATCGGGCGCGCGATCCCACAAATCCTCCATCACCTGGCAGGTCCAGTGCTCCGCGCCCCAAAAATACTTGGCGCCGACGAACAGCGGCGAGCGCGCGATCAAGAACGAGAGCGCGCGCTTCGCGGCCTCGAGGTCCTTCGGATTCTTGCTGATGCGCGCCACGCGCGAGAGCGCGAACGCCGCCTCGCCCGTGTAGTATTCGACTTGCACGTTGATCGGGTGCTTCTCGCTCACCGAATAGAAGTGCATGAAGTCGCCATTTTCGAGCTGCTGCGAGCGCAAAAACTCGGCGAGGTCGAGGGCTGCGTCGTGAAAGTCGATCGCGCCGCCATCGAGCAATTCGACGTACGTCAAGAGCGCGAGCGATGACGCCCCCACATCGACCTGGTCGCCTTCACCGACGCAGGCGTGCTCGCCGCAGCGCAGCGTGGTGCGATCTTTCATGAACGAGCCGGCGATGCGCGCGCCGCGTTGGCTCGAGACGTCATGCAGCTTGTTGGCGATGCGCGCGAGGAAATAGGTCGCGCCCGCGTGGCGCGGGAAGTTGTAATCCGGCGCATCCTGGCCGGTCATCGTGTCGATCTCGTAGCGGAACGAGCCATCACGCTTCTGATTGCGCACGAGATAATGCGCCGAGCTCAGCACCGCCGACTCGAGCACCGGCAGCGTCACCTCTTTCGGCTCGAGCGCGCGCGGGAAGGTTTGCGCGCTGCGTACCGCGAAGCGGCGGAAGCTGCCGTGCGCGAACAGCTCGTCCGGCGTGGTCTTCAATTCGGTCGCGAGCAGCGCGAGCACTTTGTCCGCATCGATGCCGAGCACGAGCTGGAGCGAGCCGACTTGGAGCGGGCTCTCGTACGCTTCGGCCTTCAGCAAATCATCGGGGGTCGCGTACGCGGTCTCACCTCGATACGTCGCGCTCACACCATCACGCACCGGCGCGAGGCAGGAGGCGAACACGAGCCGATTCCAGGTCAACATCGGCGCGGAATCGACGATCTCGTTCACGACGCGCGTGGCGCGTTTTCCGCTCGCTTCGGCCTCGAGCGCGTGCGTCGCATCGCCCGAGACCACGCTGCGCGCGACACGCCGGCCGTTTTGCCACACGCTCACGATCGAAGTGCCAGTCGGCGCGTGCGTGCGACTCAAGCGCAAGCCGCGCCAAATCACGAGCGAGAGCAAGCACAGCGCGAGCACGTAAGCGCCGAACACGCGCCCGAGCAGGCGCGGCGTCACGGGGTCGACTCACTCGCCCGGCGTTTGAGCCAGAGCAGCTCGACCGTCGGCAAGAGCAAGGTGTACGGCGCGATGAGCGCGATCACGAGCCCCGACACCAAGGTCGCGACCATGCCGTCTTCACCGTGAATGGTGCGCAGAAAAACCATCGTGAGCGCGATGAGCCCGACCAACAGCAAGCCGCCGGCGAACGTAATCCAGGCAGCGATCGAGAGCGCGCGAAGCGCCCACGGCAGCTTCGCGAACAGCGCGACGGCGCTCGCCAGCTCGACCAACGCGAGCAGCGTCGCCGGCAGATCCACGACCCAATAACGCGGCTCGATCAGCCACACACCGGTGAACAAGATCAGCGCGCTGAGCGCGTTCAGAACCCC
>FTCX01000221.1_pt1 | contig 17390 bp, 16 predicted proteins | sample 1639831 | NCBI WGS metagenome assembly FTCX01 (sample SAMEA3914869, study PRJEB12502) | metagenome | biome: forest; material: soil | place: USA | collected 2012-03-12 | depth 0.1 m
CGATGCCACTTGCGCCTTGTTCCAAGCTGCGAGGCGCGCTCGAGCCGCCCATGCGCGTGCGGACCCAACCGGGACACACCGAGTTCACGCGTCGACCGGTGCCTTCGAGCTCACGAGCCAGTACGCGCGTGAAGGCGTTCATCAGCGCTTTCGAGACGCTGTACGCGTTGCTGGGAAATCCGGCAGCGCTCGGGTTGCCGCGTTTCACCGCGTTCACGAACTCGCTCGCGACTTGTTCGATGTCCGCGCGCGACAGATTCTTCGCGAGCAAGCGCTGGCCGAGCTCTGCAGAGAGATGACTCAGCTCACCCATGCCGCTCGACACCATGACGATGTTGGCTTGCGGTGAGAGCCGCTCGAAGAGTGCGTCCGTGACGCGCACGGCGCCGCGATAATTGTTGTCGACGGTGCGTTCCGCGACTTCGGCGTTGAAGCCGGAAAGCGACGAACCGGCGTTGTTGACCAGCGCATCGATCATTGGCTCGCTCGCGAGTTGCTTCGCGAATGCGCTCACGCTCGCAGCGTTCGCGACGTCGAGCGCGCCGGCTTGGACGTTTAATTTTTGATCGCGCAAGGCGTGCGCGGCAGCTTCGGTGTGGGCGAGATCGCGGCCGGTGAGCCACACGCGATACCCGCGCTTCGCGAGCACCTGAGCGGTTTCGAGGCCGAGCCCACGATTGGCACCCGTGACGACTGCTAGCGGCATGCCGAAAATGTGCGGTCACGAGCGCGCGACCGCAAGCCGTGCTTTTTCAGCGTCGATGTGAGCCGTACTCGTCTTCCCCGGCCGCGCGCAGCGAAGCGAGCACGGCTTTGGGGAAGACCGCGGGCGCGCAGGCTGCGGAGCAGCCGAGCACCCGCGAGTTGGGGCACCCTCGATCAGCGACCGATCAACTTCAGTCCGAAGAAGATCAACAGCGCGCCGCCGAAGCCACCTCCCATGAGCAGATAAAGGAACGCCCAGCCAGCAGCGAGAACGGGCGGGGCAGAGTTGATGACTTCGAGCATGACGTCCTCCAGGGTATTAAAGCTCAGCGTGGTTCGCTGAAGCGTGCGAAGGTGACTTAGCAAGGAGCCTGCCAGCGTTTGACGAGTGAAGACCCTGCCGCGAAAACTGCGCGCACGAACGCCACGCTCGCGCCGCTCTGGCACACGCTCGCGCTCGTCGCGTTGATCGTCGCGGTCGCGCTGACGGGCAGTGTGCTCGCGCTCGAGCAGCGCGGAGTCGCGAGCGCGGAGGCGCGCAACGCGGCGGCCGGCTCGCGCATTTTATTTCAATATTTGCCGATCATTTTCGTGAATTGCGGGCTCGTCGTGTACACGACGCAGCTGTTCCGAAACGGCAATGCGTTGCCGTCGTTGCTCGGGCGCGGGTTCGATTCACCGCGGCGTGCGCTCACGGATCTCGCGCTCGCTGTGGCTTGCTTCGTCGCGATATGTGTGCTCGAATTTTGCTGGCAGGCGCGATTCGGTGCGGGGCACATCGCCGCGATCGCGCGGGTGCTGCCGAGCACGGAGGCCGAGCGCCTCACCTGGCTCGCGGTGGCGCCGTGCGTCGGGTTTTGCGAGGAGGTGGTGTATCGCGGCTATTTGCGCACGCAGCTCGCGGCGTTCACGCGTTCACGCGCGCTCGGCGTCGTGTTGCAAGCCGTGCTGTTCGGCCTCGCGCACCTCGATCGCGGCTTCGCGTTCGGCGCGCGCGCCGCGATTTACGGATTGATCTTCGGGCTGCTCGCCGAGGCGCGTCGCAGCTTGTGGCCGGGCATCGTGTGCCACGCGAGCTTGGATTTGGCGGGCGCGCTCTTGCGTTGACGAGAAGCTGCGGGACACGACTCCGAGCGCCGTGTCCCGCGCGTGCTTCGCTCAGGGTTTTGCGCCTTGCGCGACCCAGTCGTACAGCTTCTCGTACTCCGCCGGGTTCGTATCGAACTCGGTGGGCAGGTTGGTCCACGCGGTCGTTTGCAACAAGGTGGTGGTCGAAGGCATGCGGCGATCACCGTACTTCGCGTTGTAACGGCTCTTCGGCGTGCCGCCGCCGAACCAGAGCAGGCCCGTGGCCGAGCTGCCCATCTCTTCGTCCGGGCGCGCGCGCTGCAGGATATCGGTGAGCGCAGGCGCGCCGGGCTCGACCAAGAATTGGGCTTTGGTGATCGCCGCGACGCAATCGTCGTACGCCTGTCCGCCATCCGGATTTGCGGTCTTGCAGTCCGTCGTGCTCTCGGTGAGCGCGAAATTGTCGTTCACCAAATGATCCTGCGTGTCCAGCAGGTACATGTTCGCGCCGTTCGGCCCGGTCGGGTTGTGGCACTCGGTGAGGCAGCTTTTTTTCACCAGCGGCGCGATGTCGCGCGCGTACGAGACTTCGGTGTGCGTCTGCAAATCGAGCGCACTTGCCGGCGCATCGTGTGAGCTGCCGTCGGGGTTCACGGCGGCGGCGCCCGCGTAACGCTGATCTTCGACACCAGCGACGACGAGGATCGGGCTCGTCGGCGCTTCGTTCAAGGTGACGACGACTTTGCCATCGACCGTGTTCACGAACGCGCCGTTCACGAGCTTGCCGCGCGTGGGGCTGGTCAGCACGCCGTTCGCGCGGCCGTCGTCGGCGTTGGTGAGCCCCGATGGTTTGCCGCCGATCGTGGCCGGGTTCATCAAGCCCGGCGCCTTGCGCGCGCCCGTCGAAGTGAAGCCGGTGAGCGGCGTCGGTTGCTCCGAAGCATCGAGCGTGTAGAGCCAGAGGTCGGTGACGATCGGCGTCGTGCCGTCGTGCGCCGTGATGGTGAGCGTGGGCGAAGCAGGCGCGGCATCGGCGGCTCCACCGGCGCCGCCTTCGTCACCACCCGCGCCGCCCTCGCCGACCGGGGCTGGCAGATCCAGTTTGAGATCGAGGCTGAGCTCGGTCTCTTGAAACGTGGCCGCGGGCGCGTCGTCGGACTTGTCAGACGAGCCGCAGGCGGTGACGACAGCGAGCACGGAGCTCAACACGGCGAACGAAGCGCGGCCGCGCGCGCGCGCAGAGAGATTCTTGTAAGTCATTGAATCGATTGTTGGAAATTGTGGTCATGCGCGCGACTCGCGGGTCGTCAAAGCGGAGTTAATGAACATGAGTATCATGTTCATGTTCAAGTGGACGCGCGTCGTGCGCGTTGGTTGCGGAGCAGATCGCGCGGCTCGTGGGCCGTCCGCCCGATCCAGCGGAAATCCAGCCTCGCACACGATTGTGATCGTTTGTGTATCTCGCGCACCCAAACGCCGGCCCGCGTCTTCGGTCTCGGCGCGGTGACGAGCACCGTCGGCGACGAGCCGAAGCATCGCGCGCTCGATCAAAACGAAGCGCGACGATGTCGCGCAGGGCTCAGCTCACGCAGCGCGTCGAGAGCCGTGCAGTACTTGCTGAAAATCCCAAACCGGACCGGCGAGGAAGGACAACCCATCCTCACTGAACGCGGGCGCGCGATGCTCGTAGGCCGCGTGCCCCACGAGGTTCAACGCCCAACCCGCGCCGAACGCCGTGAGCGATCCGAGCCACAACCCGCCGGTGATCGGGCTGAAGGGTTTGGACGCGAAGAGCCCGATTGCGCCGCCGACGATCAGCGGAATGCCGATCACGTGCAGCGTGCGGTTCGTCGGGTTCTGATGGGTCTCGCGGTAAAACTCGAGCGAGGCTTGCCAGCGTTCAGCGAGCGAGCCCGAAAATTCCGGATGGCGCTGCCGCCAATCTTGCTCGAGCGCGCGGACGCCGGCTGAAAATAGGGTCAACGCAGTGCCTTTGAAGCCCGCGCACAGCGCTGCCATGCCGCCGGCCGCGAGCGCCACACCGAGTCGTGCCTTCGAGCTCTGAGCCATGCGCGATCGATACTACACCCGAGACCCAATTCGACGGACCGAGAAATTTGGGGTCCTCGAGTGTGAAGACCAAAAATTTCTCGGTCCTTTGCCAACCTTTTGCTGCGCGTGTTTTTGTTGGTCACCATCCACCCAAGCGAGCTTGGATGGAGCATCGCCTGCGAGCTGCACGATGACCAAAAGACTCCTCGTCACCTCTGATGATTTCGGCATGTGCCACGCGGTGAACGCGGGCATCGTCCGCGCGATGCGAGAGGGCATCGTGCGCGCGACGAATTTCTTGGTGCCGTGCCCGTGGTTTCACGAGGCCTTGGCGTTCGCGCGCGAGCACGCGTTGCCGGTCGGGGTGCACTTGTGTTTGACCTGCGATTGGGATCGGTTGAAGTGGGGGCCGCTCACGCGCACGCCGAGTCTGTGCGATCGCGAAGGTTACTTTTTTCAAAGCTTCGAGCCGTTGCTCGCGCAGGCGAGCGACGAAGATTTGCTGCGCGAGCTCACCGCACAAGTCGAGCGCGTGCGCTCGCTCGGCTTTGCGCCGACGCACCTCGATAGTCACATGCTCGGCTCGGACATGAACGAGCGCGCGCACCTGCGCGTGAAGTCCGTGATCCTCGAAGTCGCGCGCCGCACCGGGCTTCGCTACACGTACGAGACGGACGCGCACGGACAGCTGCGCTACTTCGACGCCGAAATCGGCCTCTCCGGGCGACCGCTCGAAGCCGTTTGGCGGGAGCTCGCCGAGCTGCCGGATGGCGGCACGTATCACCTGATCGGGCACGCCGCGGAGCCTGCCGCCGAGCTCGAAGCGCTCTGCTCGCCGGACCACGGAAGTCGAGCTTGGGCCGCTGAATATCGTGTTTCGGACAGCGCCTTCTTCACGAGCCCGGCCACGAAGACGCGCATCCAGGCGCTCGGTTTCGAGCTCGTGACGCACGCGGCCCTCCGCAGCTAACTTTATTTCGGGCGAGCCCTCGGTGTAGGCTAAAGGCTTGCGCTTTTGGGACGTTACCGGCTTGGGCGCCGAGCCATGTCACGCATCATGAACTTGCTTCGTTTGCGCCTCGTGCGCGCGCTGTTCGTCGCGAGTGCGTCTTCGCTGCTCGCGTCTGCCTGCATCTACGATGCGGACAATCGCTGCGGACCGCATCAGCACCTCGGTGATCTTTCGAGCTGCATCTGTGACGACGGCTTGGTGCAGCAAGGCCAAGATTGCGTGCCTTGCGGCGAAAACGAAACTTGGCAGAGCGGTGTCTGCGTGTGCAGTGACGGCTACACGCGCGCTGATAGCGACGGCGGCGCGTGCGTGCTCGGTGGTCCCGGCTCCAGTTGTGATTTGAGCGCGAGCCCGAGCACCTGCCAAGGCGCGGATTTCACGATCTGTCGCGATCACGGTGAAGGTGACGGTTACTGCACGACCACGTGCGAAAAAGACGCTGATTGTCCGCACGGTTTCGCCTGCGACACGACCGTGACGCCCGCGACCTGCAAGTCGGCCGCCGTCGGGGAAGGTGACGCTTGCACCAGCTCGGCCGATTGCGTCGGCAAAGACGCGACGTATTGCGAGACCGTGCTCGTGCACAAGTGCTTGGTCTCGGGCTGCTCGACGGACAACCCGATCTCGTGCTCGGAAGGCTGGGATTGCTGCGACACACGCCCGCTCGGCTTGAACATGACGCTGTGCGTTCCGGAGGGTCAATGCCCCACCGCCAAGTGAGCGCGCAGCTCGGCTTCTTGGTGGGGTGCGCGCTCTTCGGCGCTGCGCGCGTGGTGATGGCGGCGGACGCGCCAACACCGCCTGCTCCTCCGAGCGCGAGCGCGAACACGAATTCAACCGCCGCACCGAGCGCGCCGCCCGCTTCAGCCGCAGTCGCCGTGCCAGAAGCTCCGAGCGCGCCCGCGCCTGCCGCGGCCGTCGTCGCGCCGGCAACTCCGGCGAGCGCGCCTGCAGACGCCGGCACTGCCGCCGCTCAACCCGCGCCACCGCTGCCGCCCATCGACGCCTCGTTTTACGGCGCGAACGCCGGAGACGCAGGCGAGGCGAGCGCCGCGACTTCGTACCCGAAGCTCGAGCTCTCCGGCTTCACCGATTTTGCGTTCATCGCCAACGTTTCGAATCGACACGATCCGGAAGCGACGCTCGCGTACCAATATCCGTCGTTCTCGATCGGCAATTTGAATCTGTATTTGAACGCCGCGCTCGCCGATAACTGGCACTTGCTCGCGGAAGTTCGCTTCCTGTATTTGCCGCAAGGCAACACGAATTTTCCGCAAAACGGCGGCACGCAAGTGCAACCATTCGACGCCGGCGCGCTCGATTACGCAGACGACAATCGCTTGCTCGATTGGGGCGGCATCCAAATTCAGCGCGTGCAGATCGATTTCACGCCGCACCCGCTGCTCAATTTTCGCTTCGGGCAATGGCTCACGCCGGTCGGCATTTGGAACGTCGATCACGGCTCGCCGACGGTGATCGGCGTGTTCCGTCCGTACATCATCGGTCAAGGCTTGTTCCCCGAGCGACAGACGGGCATTCAGATCTCCGGCGAATGGACCGGCGAGACGAATCAGCTCGGCTATTTCGCGACGCTGTCCAACGGCCGCGGCCCGTCCGACGCCTACGCCGATCTCGACAACAACAAAGGCGTCGGCGGGCGCGTGTATTGGACGAACACGGCGTACGGCTCGCTCACGCTCGGCGCTTCGGCGTACAAGGGCACGTACTCGAGCCGCAATCGTGAATACGGCGTCTCTGCGCCGGACAATCAAGCTCCGACGCTCGTGGGCGTGAACCCGCTCACGCTCCAATATCGCGAGCAATCGATCGCCGGAGACGCGCGCTGGAACTACAAAGGCCTGCTCGTGCAAGCCGAAGTGATGCAGCACGAAGTCGTGTACACGAACGGCTTTCGCCCGGAAAATAACGGCACTTTGTTCGCGAATTATCGCGAACGCGGTTGGTACGCGCTCGCCGGTTATCGCTTGCCGTGGTTCGGCGTGATGCCGTTCGCGACGTTCGAGAGCTACAACTTCGCGAGTCAACCGTTCGTGCCGCCGGCGACCGCGGAGAGCGTCGGCCTCAACATTCGCCCCGAGCCCACGGTCGTGCTGAAAGTGCAGTACCACGTGAGCCAAGTCGGCCCGAACACGGACGAGCCGCTGCGCGGGATCTTGAAGCGCGTCCTCACGCAGCTGGCGGTGGCCTTCTGATGCGGCGGCTGTCGCGGCGAGAGTGGCTCGCGAGCGCGAGCGGCGTCGGCTCCGCGCTGTGGCTCGCGGATCGCGCCGCGCTCGCCGAGCCTTCGGTGCGTTTGTACCTCGTGACCGCGAAAGCCAACGCGATCCGCGACATCTCGTTCCCGGATCTGCGTCAGCTCTACCGTGGCCGGCGTTTGTCGGTCGCGGGCGTCAAAGTGATCCCGTTCAATCACCCGGCAAATACGCCAGATCGCGTCGCGTTCGATCGCATCGTGCTCGGCATGAGCCCGGAAGAAGTCGGGCGCTATTGGGTCGACCAAAAGATCCGCGGCGGTGACTCGCCGCCGCGCACGATCGACTCCGTCGCGCTGCTCTTGCGCGTGGTCGCCGCGCTCGAAGGCGGCTTCGGCTACGTGCGCGAAGGCTTCAGCTCGCCGGAGCTGAAGACGGTCTCCGTCGAAGGCAAAATGCCGAACGACTCGGGCTATCCGTTGATTTATTGAGTGGGTCGCCTCGGAGCTGCTCGCTTGCGCCAGTGCCGAGCGGGCGTTGGGTACGCTCAGCAATCCTCGGCTACGCTTGCGGAATGCCTTCGGCGTGCGCGGGCGCGCTCAGCGCCGAGAGCGTGCGCCAATGCCCCGCGCGCCAGCGGCGATAGTTGACGAAGCCGCGGCTCATTTCGTCGAGCGCCATCGCGATCCACACGCCGGTCAGCCCGAGCTTGAACACCGCGCCCAGCACGAAGGCGGAAAAGACGCCCACGCACCACATCATGCTCGAGCCGTAAATGGCTACGAAACGCGCATCTCCGGTCGAGCGCAGCGCGCCGCCCGCCACGATGTTCACCGCGCGGCCGAGCTCGACCAAGAAAGCAATGCCGAACAGCGGCGTGGCAATGCGGAATACCTCCGGATCGTGCGTCAGCAAACCCAATAGGAATCGGTGAAAGACGAGCAGCAAGAGCACGATCACCATGTTGCCGCTCAGCGCGAGGTTGAGCGCGCGGTGCAGCCCTTCATTCGCTTCTTCGTATTTGCCGGCGCCGATGCGGTGCGCGACCAAAATCTGCGTGCCCACACCGAGCGCGAAGGACCACAAAATCGTGCTGATCGTGATGAAGCTGACCATGTACGTGCGCGCAGCGAGCGCGCTCGCACCGAACGTGATCACCATCATGTTGATCACGATCTGCGCCGATTGATACGCGATCGGCTCCGTCGCCGAAGGCAGCCCAATCTTCAGAATGGGCCGGAGCTTTTCGCGCAGCTCGGCGAACGAAGTGCGCACCGGGAAACGTACACGGAGCTTCAAGTGCACGACCAAGATCGTGAACAGCATGCCGAAGGCGAGCGAAATCACGGTGCAGCCGGCGACCGCGCTCACGCCCGGTTTCGGCAAGAACGCCCAATGACCCTTCAAAATCAGCGTATTGAGCGTGATGTTGCTCACGTTGGTGGCGATGGCTTCGACCAGCACCCAGCGCGTCTCCCCGCGTGAATTGAGCATGTTGCCGTACGCGAGCTGCACGGCTTTGAGCACTTGAAACGAGCCGAGCACCCCGAGATACGCTTGCCCGAACGCGAGCGCCTCGCCGCGCAGACCGAGCCACGCAGGCAGGTGCCAATGAAAGAGGAACAGCAGCGCGCTCACCACGAGCCCGGTGCTCAGGTTGAAGCCGAGCAGCGCGAGGTACGTCGCCGGAAGCTCGGCATGGCGGCGCGCGCCGAAGAGCCGCCCAGCGACGCTCCGCGCCGGCTTGCCCGACCGCGGAGAACAACACCAACGTCGCGCCGAGTAGCGGATTGATCGCGCCGGCTGCGCCCGCCGCCGCGTCCGAAATCCGACTCAGGAAAAATGCGTCCGTAAAATTCAGCGACAGCGAGAGCGCGAGGCTGATGAAGAGCGGCCAGGTCAGCCGCCAGAGGCTCGGCAGCTCGGTTTCGGTCGACTCGAGCGCAGCGGCCGCGATCGGGCTGCTGCTCGTGGGTTCTGGTGGAGGTTGCATCCGAGAATCGCTAAGCGCCGTAGCTCTTAGCACAAGCGCCGCGATTTGCCGGTGTTTTGCATAGGTTTTTGCGGCGCTTAGCTTCGTGCCGTCCACGCTGGAAGCGGTTTCGCGCTGCGCTCAACTTCGCTTCACGTCCGCGAACGAGAGCGCGAAGCGCGCCAAGTATTTGCGCAGTCGATCGGCGTCATTGACGCTCGTGCGCGTGGCGCGCGAGCTGGCGAAGAGCTCGCGGCCTGCCTCCGAGAGCGAGCGCGCATTTTCGCACACGGCGAGCACGTCATTCAATTGCACGCGATCGAAGCGGTCGAGCGCGCGTGCGCGCTCCGCGCCGAGCACGCGCTCGAGCACGGCTTCGTCCGTGCTCTCGGTCCCAGCGTGCGCTCCGCTCTTTCGGAGTCGCTCGAGCTCGCCGTCGACGACTTCTTCGGTGATGCGTCCGCCGTCGGCGAGGGTGGACATGCGAGTGACGGCGGCGTCGAAATCGCGGAAATTGCCGGGCCAAGCCCAAGTCTTTGCGAACGCGAGGAAGCGCTGCTTCGCCTCTTTGCTCATCGTGATGCTGGAGCCGAGCGCGCGCGACACTTGCTCGAGCTCGAACTCGAGGTTCGGCGGGATGTCTTCGACGCGTTCGTGCAGCGCGGGCAGGCGGAAGGTCCACAGGTTGATGCGCGCGAACAAATCCTCGCGAAATTCTCCCTGCGCGATCGCGCGCGAGAGATCGCGGTTCGTGCCGCACAGGAGTTGAAAGTCGCTCGAGACTTCGCGATCCGAGCCGAGCGGGTAAAACGTTTTTTCTTCGATCGCGCGGAGCAGCATCGCTTGCTCGTCCGCGCCGAGCTCGCCGACCTCGTCCAAGAAGAGCACGCCTTGATCCGCGCGGCGCAAAAGCCCGGGTCGATCCGAGGTGGCGCCCGTAAACGCGCCGCGCGTGTGCCCGAACAGCGCGCTCATCGCGGCATCGCCGCGCAGCGTGGCGCAGTTCACTTCCGCGAAAGCGCCGCTCACCTGCCGGCGCGCTTTTTTCAGATCGTAAATGCGGCGCGCCAGCTTGCTCTTGCCGGCGCCGGTCGGGCCAGTGAGCAAGATCGGCGCGCGCGAGCCGATCGCGACGCGCTCCACGCGCTCGATCAACGCGTTGAACGCCGCGTTGCGCGTCGCGATGCCGGATTTGAGGAAGGACTGCGCTTCCGCATTTTCCTTCTGAAAACGCGCTGCGAGCCGATCGTATTTCGAGAGATCGAGATCGATGATGCTGTAGCCGCCCGGGCCGCCGCGCGCGCCTTTCTGGACCGGCGAGGTTTGCAGCAAGCGCGCCGGAAAATGCCGTGACTCCGTGAGCAAGAAGAGACAGATCTGAGCGACGTGCGAGCCCGTCGTGATGTGAATCAGGTAGTCTTCTTTTTCGAGATCGAACGGATAGCTCGCGGCGAAATCACGGAGCTTGCCGTACACGAGCTCGAAGTCCCACGGATCGGCCAGCTCGATCACCTGTTTGACGACGCGCGTCTCCGGTGACGACCGTTCGATGTCCGCCGTGACGGTGCTCGCGAGCTCGTTGCTCGAACGGCCGTGCAGCAGCTCCAAGCGATCCACCACCAGATCCTCGTATTGAGAGAGGGCCACGGTCGGACGCCAACGCTTCCAACGCTCCTGCCCCTTGCCCGCGTCGAGGGTGGTGCCGAGTAAACCGATGACGACCGTCTTCCGTCGAGCCATGGCTAGCGACGTTTATCAGATTGATTGAATGAGATAATCCCGGATTTGATGAGATCTCGAAAAACATCGAGGTTTATCGCGCTGGCGCCGTTGGCTAGGCTTGGCATCCCGCGTGCTCTAGGGCTAGCCATGACGAACCACTCTCACCTCACGCTCGAAACCTCTGGCGCGCCGATCAAAGCGTGGACGGTCGGGGTGCCGTTCGAGGCCGAGGCCGAAGCTCAGCTCCGTCGTGTCGCGTCGCTGCCGTTCATCCACAAGTGGGTCGCGGTGATGCCGGATGTGCACGCGGGCATCGGCGCGACGGTCGGAAGCGTGGTTGCGACGCGCGGTGCGATCATCCCGGCGGCCGTCGGTGTGGATATCGGGTGTGGAATGATCGCCGCGCGCACGACGCTCAACGCTTCGGATTTGCCCGACGGCCTGTCCGAAATTCGCTCGGCGATCGAAGCAGCAGTGCCGCACGGCCGCACGCACCACGGTGGCCCCGGTGACCGCGGCGCGTGGGGTGACTTGCCCGAGCCGGTGACGGCCGCGTGGTCCGAGCTCGAAGCCGACTATCGCGCGATCACCGATGCGTTTCCGAAGCTTTCGCGCGGCGCTTCCGCGAACCACCTCGGTACGCTCGGCACGGGAAACCACTTCATCGAAGTGTGCTTGGACGAGACGGACCGCGTTTGGTTCATGCTGCACTCCGGATCGCGCGGCGTCGGGAATCGCATCGGGAGCTTTTTCATCGAGCTGGCGAAGAAAGACATGCGCACGTGGCTGATCAATCTTCCGGATCAGGATTTGGCGTATTTACCCGAGGGAACCGAGCATTTCTATGCGTACTGGCGCGCGGTGAGCTGGGCCCAGAAATTCGCGGCCAAGAACCGCGAGCTGATGATGGCTGCGGTCGTACGCTCGGTGACCGCGAGCCGGAAACTGCCGCCGTTCACGCTCGATGACGTGGCGGTGAACTGCCACCACAACTACGTCGCGCGCGAGCACCATTACGGCGCGGACGTGCTCGTCACCCGCAAGGGGGCGGTGCGCGCGGCCGAAGGTGAGCTCGGCATCATTCCAGGAAGCATGGGCGCCAAGTCGTTCATCGTGCGCGGGAAGGGAAATCCGGAGAGCTTCTGTTCCTGCAGTCATGGCGCGGGTCGCAAGGTGTCGCGCACGGCGGCGAAGAAGCTGTTCACGCTCCAAGATCACGCCGAAGCGACGGCCGGGATCGAATGCCGCAAGGATGCCGACGTGATCGACGAAACGCCAGGCGCATACAAATCGATCGACGACGTGATGCACGCGCAGCGCGAGCTCGTCGAAATCGTGCACACACTGCGCCAAGTCGTGTGCGTGAAGGGGTGACGGTCATGCTGCAAATCGATGGTTCGACGGGTGAGGGCGGAGGGCAGATTTTGCGCTCTGCGCTCGCTCTTTCGCTGCTCACAGGCACGCCGTTTCGGATCGCGAACGTGCGCGCGCGGCGTGCGCGGCCGGGGCTGATGCGCCAGCACTTGGTCGCGGTGAACGCCGCGCGCGCGATCGGTGCGGCCGAGGTACAAGGCGCCGAGCTCGGCTCGACCGAGCTCGTGTTCGAGCCGCACGCCGTGCGCGGTGGCGAGCATACGTTTTCGATCGGCGGCGCGGGCAGCACGACGTTGGTCTTCCAAACCGTGCTGTTTCCGCTCTTGCTCGGCGCGGCCGAGCCTTCGAACCTGATCCTCGAAGGCGGCACGCACAACCCGATGGCGCCGCCGTTCGACTTTCTCGAGCACACGTTCCTGCCGCTCGTCGCGCGGATGGGCGGGCGCGTGACGCTCGCGTTCGAGCGCCACGGTTTTTACCCGGCCGGCGGCGGCTCGTGGCGCGCGACGATCGAGCCCGTGAAAACGCTCGCTCGCTTCGAGCTGCTCGATCGAGGCGAAATCAAGGCGCGCCGCGCTTCGGCGTTGGTTGCGCAGCTCCCGCCGTCGGTCGCGATGCGGGAGCTCGAGACGCTCGCGCGGCTACTCGAATGGGATCGCGCGCACTGTCGCCCGTTGATGGTGAAGAGCTCGCACGGCCCGGGAAATGTTCTGTCGGCGATCGTCGAATGCGCGCACGTGACCGAGCTCATCACCGGTTTCGGTGAGCGTGGCGTCGCGGCCGAGACGATCGCGGAGCGCGTCGCGCGCGAAATGCAACGTTACCTGAAGGCGGAAGTGCCGGTCGGCGCGCACCTCGCCGACCAGCTCTTGCTCCCGCTCGCGCTCGGCTCCGGCGGCGTGTTTCGGAGCGTAGAGCCGACGCCGCACTTTCACTCGCAAGTCGCGTTGCTCGAAGCATTTCTCGGCACGCGTGTGACTTTGACCGAAGCGCGCGCCGACGTTTGGCACGTGGAAGTGTCGGGTCGCGCCGCGTAACGCTCAGCGCCCGAGGCTCGACATCATCACTTCCGGATAACGCAGGCCCGAAGCCGCACCGATTGGGAACGCGGCTTCGAGCTCGGCGAGCTCCGCTTGGCTCAACGTGAGGTCCGCGGCCTGCGCGTTTTCCTCCAGGTATTTGCGTCGCTTCGTGCCCGGGATCGGCACGATTTGCGGCGCTTTCGCGAGCACCCACGCGAGCGCGAGCTGTGAAGCCTTCACGCCGCGGGCGCGAGCGAGCTCTTCGATCCGCGCGACCAAATCCAAATTCTTCTGAAAATTCTGACCTTGAAAGCGTGGCGACAGACGGCGGTAATCGTCCGCGTCGAAGTCTTCGAATTTTTTGATCTGCCCCGTCAAAAATCCGCGCCCGAGCGGACTGTACGCCAAGAAGCCGACGCCGAGCTCGCGGCACGCCTCGAGCACACCGTCCGTCTCCGGCTCGCGCGTCCAGAGCGAATATTCGGATTGCACCGACGCGATCGGATGCACCGAATGCGCCTTGCGCAGAGTGGCCGCGCTCACCTCGGACAAACCGATGTGCCGCACTTTGCCCGCTTTCACGAGCTCGGCCATCGCCCCGACCGTTTCCTCGATCGGCGTCTTCGGATCGACGCGATGACACTGATACAAATCCACGTACTCGAGGCCGAGCCGCTTCAAGCTGCCGTCGATCGATTTCTTCACGTACGCCGGGCTCGCGTCGAAACCGCGGTCTTCCGGGCGCGGACCGCGCACGATGCCGAATTTCGTCGCCAAGATGAACTTGTCGCGCGCGATGCCTTTCAACGCGCGCCCGACCAGCTCTTCGTTCGTGAACGGGCCGTACGCATCGGCGGTATCGAGCAGCGTGATGCCGAGCTCGATTGAACGGTGAATCGTCGCGATCGACTCCGCATCATCTCGCGGGCCATAGAAATCACTCATGCCCATGCAGCCGAGGCCGAGGGCGGATACGGACAATGCTCCGAGCTTTCGCGTTTGCATGTCGGTACACCTTCGGCCAAAGCCGCAGCGCGGCAAGTGGGCACGGCGCGAAGTGTGGCGTCTACGCGCGAGGCGGCTTTGCCGCTGGATCAGCGCCGCACTTGCTCTCGATTGCCGTCTTGATCGTGCGGCCCGCGCAGATCGCGCGCCGTGCCTTGGCCTTGTGAGCTCTCGCTGCCCGGCACTTTTGCGCGCGGATTCTGCGTCTCCGGGTGCGGTGTATGAGTTTCGGGTTTCGCTTTTTCGCGAGCTTGCTTCTTGGACATGTCCTGAAACGAAGCAAACCGCATGCCCGCGCGATTCGCGTCGCTACGCGTGACTCAGCGCAGCGCGTCCGTGTGGCGCGCCCAAATCGAGCGGCGGCCCGAGCGGAATGATCTTGTTCGGATTGATCGTCGGGTGACTGGTGAAATAATGATGCTTGATGTGCTCGATGCTGCACACGTCCGCGACATCCGACGTTTGATAAATGTCGCGCAGATAGCCCGAGAGCGCCTCGTAATCTGCGATGCGCTTCAAATTGCATTTGAAGTGATAATGATAGACGGGGTCGAAGCGAAGCAGTGTCGTGAAGAAGCAGATGTCCGCTTCGGTGAGCACGTTGCCCAGCAAGAAACGCCGCTTTTGCAGGCGCACATCGTACTGATCGAGCGCCGCGAACAGCTCCTTCAGCGCGTGCTCGTACGCGCCCTGCCGCACCGCGAAGCCCGCGCGGTACACGCCGTTGTTCACCGGCGCGTACAAAGCATCGATCTCTGCGTCGATCGCTGCCGTGAGCGCAGCTGGGCACAAATCGACGTCGTTTTTCGCGAAGGCCGAGAATTCATGATCGAGTATGCGCAAGATCTGGCGCGATTCGTTGTTGACGATGGTGTTCGTCTGCTTGTCCCAGAGCACCGGCACCGTGACGCGCCCGGTGTAGTCGCTCTTCGCGCGCGTGTAGATTTCGTGCAGGTATTTCGCGGCGAACAAGCTGTCCGGCGTGGAGCCCGGGAATTCGCCGAACTCCCAACCATTCTCTCCCATGTGCGGGTGCACGACGCTGATCGAGATCGCCTCGGTGAGCCCTTTGAGCTGACGCGCCACGAGCGTGCGGTGCGCCCACGGGCACGCGAGGCTCACGTACAAATGATAACGGCCCGCTTCCGCGCGAAAGCCGGTCGAGCCGTCCGCGCTGACGGCGCTGCGGAACTTCGTCTCGTCGCGCACGAAGTCGCCCTTCGGCGTCGACTGGTACCACTCGTTGCTCCACTTGCCGTCGATCAGCTTGCCCATGCGCGCATCATGCCCCGTCCGCGCGCGTTTTTGAAAAAGAGCGCCGCGCGCCGTATCTTTTCGCCGCCCTCGCCGGTCTCTCTCGCATGAGTCCAGAAGAGCGCGCTCCTGACCGGCCCGACCACGGCTCCTCGCCGCGGTTTTTGGCTATTTTCGAGCCGATTCGGCCCGAGCTCTACCGCTACTGCCGCTATTTGACGAAGAGCCCGTGGGACGCCGAAGATTTGGTCCAAGACGCGCTCGCGCGCGCGTTCGCCTCGCTCGCCCACGCGGCGGAGCTGCCGCAGAATCCTCGCGCGTGGCTGTTCCGCGTGGCTTCGAACTTGTGGCTCAACCGCGTCGCGTCGCAACGCGAGCTCATCGACGCGCAGCCCGAACCGAGCACACCGGGTCAAACCCGCGTCGCGCGCGAGGCCGCCGGCACATTGCTCGCGCTGCTCTCGCCGCAAGAGCGCGCCGCCGTCGTGCTCAAAGACGCGTTCGAGTTTTCGCTCGAAGAAATCGCGCACGCGCTCGAGACCACCGTCGGCGCAGTGAAGACTGCGCTGCATCGCGGTCGCGGCAAGCTCGTCGCGCCCGCGCCGGAAGACACGGCCCGCGTGCAGCCGAAAGTGCTCGATGATTTCTGCGCGGCCTTCAACGCGGGCGATCTCGAGCGCCTGACCGCGCTGCTCTTGGACGACGCGATCGTCGAGCTGCCCGGCGTGATGATCGAGCGCGGAGCAGCCGCCGCCCGCGCCGGCACGTTCCGCGGCACGCTCCAAGGTTGCGCCGAAAACGACGCGAAAATCGGCCTGAACGGTGCCCCGCGCTGCGAGACGCGGAACTATCGTGGCGAGCCGATTTTGATTTGGTTTTGGGGGGACACCGTGCGCACCGTGCTGCGCGTAGACACCCGCGCAGATCGGATCGCGCGCATCACGAACTACTTTCACTCTCCGGAGTTACTGCAGGAAATTTGCGCCGAGCTGGCCTTGCCCGTGCGCACGAACGGCTATCGCCCTCGAGAAGGAGCAGCGTCATGAAATTCGTTCATTCGGCGGACGGCACTCAGATCGCTTACGAAACCGCCGGCTCGGGGCCGCCCGTGATCCTCGTCGCCGGCGCGTTTTGCGATCGCCGTGCGCGCGCCTCCGGCACACCGCTCGCCGCGCTGCTGCAAGGAGTCACCGCCTATTCGTACGATCGCCGAGGCCGTGGAGACAGCACGGATACAGCACCCTGGGCGATCGAGCGTGAGGTCGAGGATCTCGCGGCGCTGATCGCGGCGGCGGGCGGCCGCGCCTCGATTTACGGGATGTCGTCCGGCGCCGTGCTCACGCTCGAAGCCGCGGCGCGCGGGCTCGCGCTCGACAAAATCGCGCTGTACGAGCCGCCGGTGGCCGTCAAAGCCGAAGGCCGCGCGCTGCCACCCGGGTTCGCGGAAGAGCTCGCGCAGCTATGCGCCGCAGGCCAGAACGGCGATGCGGCCGCGCTGTTCTTGACTCGAGCCGTGGGCGTGCCCGAGGCGCGAGTCGCGACGATGCGCGCCGCGCCGATGTGGCCCGGTCTCGAGCGCATCGCGCCGACTTTGCCGTACGACGCTCGTCTCACCGCCGATCCGACGCACGCGCTCACGCTCGCTCCACGCGTCGCCGCGCGCACCCTCGTGCTCTGCGGCGGCGAGAGCCCCGGCTGGCTGCGCGAAGGTTTGACTGCGCTCGCTCACGCGCTGCCGAACGGTGCATTTCAGTTGCTCGCCGGCCAGACGCACGACGTTGCGCCGGAAGTGCTCGCGCCTGCGTTGAGTCAATTCTTCGGCTAACGTCGGCGCGTGACTCACGCGCCTGCGATTTCCGTGCTGCTTCCGGCCTTCAACGCCGGAAGCACGCTCGCGAGCGCGCTCCAGAGCGCCATGGTGATCGCCGGTGACGTCGACCCGGCCACGCCACCCGACCACGGCAAGCTGATCGCCACCACGGTCCCCGGCG
>FTCX01000636.1_pt1 | contig 17249 bp, 13 predicted proteins | sample 1639831 | NCBI WGS metagenome assembly FTCX01 (sample SAMEA3914869, study PRJEB12502) | metagenome | biome: forest; material: soil | place: USA | collected 2012-03-12 | depth 0.1 m
ACCCACAGCGCCTGAATTTCGACGGGTTTGCCGATGCGCGGCGTCACCACGTAGTCGCCGACCTTCGCGTCCATCCACGTGAGTTGCACGCCGGGCTCGCCACACGCGAGAAGTCCGTCCACATCGCGACGAATGCCGTGGCGCGTGCCGCGCGCGTAGCCGGTGACGATTTCTCGAATCGCGCGTTCGATGCGCGTGCGCGCGTTCGCGTCTAGCAGCTCGGTTGCGCGCGGCGCTTCGAGGAGTTCATCGGCTGCGAGCACGAACCAAAGCGAAGCATCGACCGAGTTGTATTCGGGCGCGCTCGTCGCATCGTCGGGAAAGCGGTTCGGCAACATGCCGTTCGAGACGAGGCCCGCCCACTCCGACAAGATCGCGCGCGCCGTCTCGAGCTCGCTCGTTGCGAGGCACAGCCCGCGCAGCGCGATGAACGTGTCGCGACCCCAATCCCCAAACCAGGGATAACCGGCGATCAGCGTGCTTCCGGCGCCGCGCTGCACGAGATATGCGCTCGCCGAACGCTCGAGCGGACTCGCAAAGGCTTGCCTGCGCGCGCGTTCCTGCGCGCGCCAACGCTCGATCAAAGCGAGCGGCGCTTGGTGCGCGAGCTCGGGTTTGCCGGGCGTGTCGGCAGCGAGTAGCCACACCGCTTCGCTGCGATCGACTGCGAACGATAGCTCACCCGGTGATGCGAGATCTTCGAGCGCGTCGAGCTCGCGCGCAGCTTCCTCGGCGTAGAAAAAATTCCGGTACCAATCCGGCGCGTGGCGATACTCGCCATTCGCGAGCGAGAGGATCGCGGGCACGCCGTGGTACGGCTCGAAGCGCAGCGCGGCGCCTTCCGTTTTCGGCTGCATGTCGCACGCCGGATTTTCGTGCTGCAGGGCGTGAAAATCGCGACCCGAAAACAGGGGCCGCACCACGAGGCGCGCGCCCTCGCACGGCTCGAGCAAACGAAATGAGAGCGCGACCGCAGGCGCGCCGCGCGGCACGAAAAGCTCTATTTCCAGGCTGATTCCGAGCTTGGTGCGCACGCGCCAGCGGGGCCAAGGCAAGAGCTCGAACTCGACCGCTTCCACGTCACCGCCGGTCGAGTACCCGCCTCCATAAACTTGCGGCCAGAATTCGGCGTGACCTCGACTCGTCTCGAGTCGCGCGACGAAGCCTTGCACGAGCATGCGTCGATCTGCGGGTGGCGCCGCGGCTGCGAGCAAGAGCCCGTGATAGCGCCGTGTGCGCACGCCGCTCGTCGTCCCGCTCGCGAAGCCACCGAGCCCATCGGTCTCGAGCCATTCGGTGATCGTGTCGACCGCGACGCTCGGCATTGGGCATGGCAACTAACAGAAGCGATCGCGTGTGTAAACGCAGCTTGCCGCGGGTGCTGGTTCAGGACGACTTTCGCTTGGCGATCGCGCGGAGGCGCATCAAGCGCATGCGCACGGCCGTGGGGGATTGTTCCAGACGCAGCGCGATCTCTTCGGCGCTCTCGCCCAAGAGGTAGCGCTGTGAGAGCAGCTCACGCGCCTTCGGATCCAGCCTTTTTCCCAGCAATCCCAGCAATTCGCGCGCGCTCGCGGCGCGCTCGGGGTCGACCCGATGACTGGTCTCGAAGCCCGCGCTCTCGAGCTCGACGCGGCTCAGCAGGTTCGCGCGCCGGCGTTTGCTTCGGAAGTGGTGTGCGAGCAAGTGGCGCGCGAGCGAGTGACACCAAGCGTTGAAGCGTTCCATGTCCTTCGGGCCCGAACGGTGGCGCAGCACGACCAAGCTCAGGTCTTGGAAGATTTCCTCAGCTTCGGCGGCATCGCCCACGCGTCGGCGAATGTAGGCGCGCAGGCTCTTCTCGCGATCGAGGAACAAACGCCACCGGTCTCGAGAAAGCTCCCGCATCCTTCCTCAGCGACGAGCCTTGCAGGCTGCACGAGGCGAGTGCAAATGATTTGCGACGCGCACTACACACTAGTGCTCTCGGGTGCTCGTCGTAGCTCAAGCGCGCAATAAGGAAGTCGTTCCAGTCTTGCGAGCACTTTCTGCAACCGATTGCAGAAATGCGAGTGCGCGATTTTTCGGCGTTACAGCGCGCTTCGCGCTGGGCACTTACATCCGCCAATCGCTGGGTGAAGAGCGGTCGGACTCCGCGCAAGCGAGTTTGTTTCTCGACGTCGAAGAGTCGTGCAGCGCGCGGCGCTGCCATCGCTTCGTCACCCTCGCGGTGGAGCGCACCGCTCTGCTTTCGAACCAAGGAGACCGTGAATGGACCGAAGAATCGCCCCTGAGAAAACTCTCATCTCGCTCGCGGCGGCGCTCGCGTGCGCTGGAAGTTTAGTGGCCGCGGCCGGCTGCAGCTCCGCTGCGGACGTTGGACAAGAGAACGTATCGACGACGAGCGAGCAGCTCCTCGGTGATGCGCTGCCCGGCACGAACGCGGCGACCTTCGCCGCCGCGCAGTCGAATTTCGGAGCCGTCGAGAACGCGACGGACGGGCTCGGGCCGATCTTCAACGCGAACGCGTGCGGTACGTGCCATCAAAACGGCGCGCTCGGCGGCGCCGGCCAACAAGTGGAAGCGCGCTACGGCACGCTCACGAACGGCGTTTTCAACAGCCTGGCGAATACCGGCGGATCCTTGCGTCAGCTCTTTGGGATCGGTGGGTTCAACATCGGGGGCTTGAACTGCAACTCGGGGTTGGATGCGAATCCCGCCGCGGGTGCGACGATCTTCGCCGGTCGCGTCACGACGCCGTTGTTCGGGCTCGGGCTCGTCGATTCGTTGCCGGACTCGGCGTTCGACACGCTCGCGAGCCGCGAGGCGACGGCGATTCGCGGCGTCGTGAACCGGTTCGCGATCGCGTTGCCGAATCCGCTCGATCCCGCGCAGCACACCGGCACCGTGCGCGTCGCGCGCTTCGGTTGGAAGGCGAACGTGCCGAGCCTCGCGCAATTCGCGGCGGACGCGTACGTCAACGAAATGGGCATCACGACGACCTCGTGCATCGCGGGCGCGGCGAACACCGCGTTCGCGACGGAGAATCGCGCCAACCGCGCGGCGACCAACGCCGTGATCAACGGTTGTCCGGACGACATGGTGCCGGGCGTGGACGATGATTTCGCAGCCGAAACCGGCTGCACCGGTGCCAACTCCAATCTGCTCCAAGACGACGTGCGCAACTTCTTGTTCTTCATGGCGCACCTTGCGCCCCCGCCGCAGACGGCGATCACGGCGGGCAGCGCGGCGGATCGCGGGCGCACGTTGTTCAACTCGGCGTCGCTTGCGTGCAATGGTTGCCATCGTTCGGATAGCGATGTCTTCGTGTCGACGACGGCGGGCGGCGTGCCCGCGGGCATCGTGTTTGCGCCGTTCTCGGATTTCTTGGCGCACGACATGGGCACGCTCGGCGATCAGATCGGCATCAATGACGGCGACTCGGTGGCCGCGACGCGCCGCATGCGCACGGCGCCGCTGTGGGGTCTGCACTCACGGAACAAGTTGCTCCATGATGGGCGCACGACGGATCGCGGCGCGGCGATCTCCGCGCATGATGGGCAAGGCGCTGCGGCGGCAGCGGCGTACAACGCGCTCAGCACCGCGAGCAAGAGCGATCTGCTCGCGTATCTGAACACGCTTTGAGCTGAAATTACGCTCGAAACGCCTCGCGGTACCTCGCGTTGCCAAGCACTGGCGCACGCGAGCTGCCGCGAGGCGACCCAACCAAAAATCAGTTTGTAGATAGAGCCTGGCGCGTGGTGCTCGTCGCGCTGCCGCCCGCGTCGTTCGCGATGTGCGTGATGCCGCCGGAGCCGTTGAGCCACGAGGTCATCATGTGATGCATGGTCGCGCCGGCGGGCGTTTCGACGGCATTCTCCGAGAGCACGTTGCTGTGAAACGAGCAGTACACGCCGAGGCCCCAAGCTTCGTGCGCGCTCACGTTGGCGGCGACTTTGTAGGAGGCGAAGCCGTTCACGCCGTCGTGCGTCCATTGCGCTTGCGACGGCGGATCGTACGGCATCTCGGATTGATAGAAGTAGACGTGACCGCCGTTGCCGTTCCAGAGCGTCTGATATTCTTGGAAGTGCTCGACGAAGAGGCCGTAGATCGAGACGTTGTCGCCGTTCACGATCAAGCCATTTTTACTGACGTTGCCCGTCCAACCGGCGCCTGCGCCGTGATCGGCGCGCCAGAGCCAGAGGTTGTCGCCGAGCACGTCACTGCTGTTGATGGTGAGGCAGCTCGCGGCTTGACCCGCGCTGCCGCCGCCCACGCGGCACGAAATGTCGTGCAGTGAAGTCGGGTTTTGCGCGTGCGACGCGGTCGCGCCTGCGGCGCCGACTTGAATCAACGTGGGCGCGCTCATCGCGCCAGCGTCGACAATGAGGCCGCTCACTTTGACGCCGTCCACGTCGTCGATCACGAGCGCGGGGACGGCTTGGTTCGGCACCAGCGTGGCGAGACCGAGGCCGAAGACGATCGTGTTCGCGGTCGTCACGTGGATGCTGTCGTCGAGGTGATAAACCCCCGGAGTGAGGAGCAGGTGCTTGCCGGCAGCGAGCGCGGCGTTGATCGTCGTGGATGTGTCCGTCGGTTTCGCGACGTAGAATTTGTCGGTGGTCACGGCTTGCACGGCATCCGCGGCGCTCGACCAACTGTTGCCTTGCGAATCGGTCTTCAGACTCGGCACCTGCACGAAGTAGTGCCCGTCGCTGTCGATCGTGAGATACGGCTTCTCGCGAATCAGCGGCGTTTTCGGCACGACCGTGTACGGCAAATTGGGCCACGCGCCTTGCGGTGGATTGGTCACGCCGGAAAACACCATGTTCCACACGCCGCCGCCCCAGCCGGCCCACGCGGTGTTGCGCGTGAAGAATTGCTGCTGCGTGCCGGACTGCACGGGCCCGTCGAGCTGCGAGTCCGCGATGAAGCCACCGCTCGAGTAGCCACCGTCGGAGAGCGTGGTCGGCCCTTTCACATGCGCGCGGCGCAATGAAGTGCCTTGGGACACCGCCCAAATCTCGGTGTTCGAGTCCGTGGTCGGCGTCACGTTCAGGTTCTCGGCCGCGCGCCAAAAGTTGAGCGTCGCGTTGCCGCCGAACCAATCCGCCTTCGAGCGCAGGCCGCCCGTGATCTGCACGTCGTCGGGTGAAGCGCCGAGCCCGAGCGCTTGCATGTAGAACCCGAGCTTCACGTCGATGCTGTATTTCCCGGGCTTGAAGAAATACGCGTAGCGATCGGTGCCGAACTGATTGCTCGCTTGTTTGCCAATCACCCCGTCGAGTTGTGATTGGATCATCGCCATCGGCATGCTCGGATCGAAAATCAGCACATTCGGGCCGAAATCCGGCGGCGGACCGAGCGGACCGGTGCTGTCCGAGCCGCCCGCGCTCGCGCCTGCGCTGCTGCTCGCGTTGCCCGCGCTCGCCGTGCTGCCGCCTTGTGCGCTCACGCTGCCGCCGCTGCTCGAACCGTTCCCCGCGCCGCCACTCGCGCCCGCGCTTGCGCCGCCCACGCTCGATGCTCCGCCGCCACCGCTTCCGGAAGTCGACGGCGCGCCGTCACTCGGCGTGCTCGAGCACGCAGCGCCGCCGATGGCGAGCACCCCCAAAAGAAAAACGTGCTGCGAAGAACCAGCGAGCGAGAACGGCTTTGCCATGCGCCTCGCGAACGTGTCCGGAAGTGACCAGCTTTTTCGCGCAAAGTGGCCATGGCTCCGCACGCCGACCAGATCGCCGCCGGCAGCGCGGTAAAATTGTCGTTCGTCTTTAAATTTTGGGGTTCAGCGCTGACGGCGCAGCCAGCGTGGGTAGCTCGCAGCCGTCCGAGCGAGGTCGCGTGAATACAAATGTAAGTCCCGATCGGGACTTACATTTCGTTGCGAGACGAGGCACCCGTGCGCCAAGCACTCGCTTCTCATCTCTTTCGCGCCAACCTCACAACCTCACTGCGCAGGCCTCTCATACACGCGCACGTAGTCAATCAACATGGACTTCGGGAAAATGGAGTCATCCGGATCTCCCGGTAACGTGCCGCCGACGGCGACGTTCAAGATCATGAATACGTCGTGATCGTAGACCCACGTTTTGCCGTTGGGGACATCGTCCGGCGTCTTCGTTTCGTACAGCGTGTCGTCGACGTAAAAGCGCACGACGTTCTCTTCCCACTCCGCGGCGAAGACGTGGAAATCCTGATCGAAGGTTTGCCCTTTCGGCAGCGTGTACGTGGCGGTGAGCGGGCTGCTGCCGGAATAACCGGGGCCGTGCAAGCTGCCGTGATTCACCGTCAGTTGGTCCCCGACGGTTTCCATGATGTCCATCTCGCCGCACGCGGGCCAGCCGACATCGCCGATGTTCGTGCCGAGATTCCAGAACGCGGGCCACAAGCCTTTGCCCTTCGGCAGCTTGATGCGCGTCTCGAGCCGGCCGTATTTCGGCTCGTATTTGCCGGAGCTCGTGAACTTCGCCGACGTGTAGCGATAGCCCATGTAGTCCTCGAGTCGCGCCGTGATCATGAAGTTGCCTTGGCCGTCGTAGTCGGAGTTCTCGACGCGATCGGTGTAATACTCCTGCTCCATGTTCGCGTCGTTCGGCCCGACGCTGTAGGCCCACTTGCTCTTGTCGAGCCCGTCGCCGGGCATGCCGTTGAACTCGTCGCTCCACGCGAGCACCCAGCCGGGGCGTGCTGTGTCGTCACCGCCGCTGCCGGCGTTGTTCGCGCCTCCGCTCGAGCTGCCGCCGTTCGCGCCGCCGGCGTTCGCGTTGCCGCCGAAGCCGCTGCCCCCGTTTGCGACCGAGCCTCCGCCGCTCGCGCCCGCGTGTCCGCCCGTCGAGCTGCCGCCGGAGCCCGCGCTCGTTCCGCCGTGACTCGTGCTCGCTGCGCCGCCGGAGCCGGCATGACCACCGCTCGACTCGCCGCTGCCATCACTACTCGAGCAACCGCCTTCGCACGCGAGCAACGCCGCGAACAAGAAACCAATAAGAGGAGCGCGCATGACTGCCACAACCAGCAAGATTCCTGCCGCGCGATTCGGGTCAAATACTTTCAGCGCGTTCGAGATTTTCCTCGCGCTCGCGCGCCGTCTGGCCGCGTTCGAGGAATTTGACGGCTCGAGCGCACCGCTGTCGGCGCGCCGCGCACAAACTGTGCGCCCCTTGCGCAACTTTCGCCGCCCGAACCAATTTTCTTTTTACGTTTTGTGACCGCCCGGCATCTTCGTGCGGTGGGAGGAGTCAGGAGCATGCAGTGCCCAGAATCCTCAGTCTTTCTCGCGTTGCGCCTTTTTCTCGCTCGCTCGTCGTCGCGGCCGTCGCGTTCGGCTGCTCTTCTTCGACGAAGAGCGGCACGACGACGGAAGCGAAGGTCGTGCCGTTCGAGGCGGTGACGCCCGCTTCGTACGTGGCGAAAGTGAAGAACGTACTCGTCGGTTTGCCGCCGACGGACGACGAAGTCAGCGCGGTCACGGCGGATCCGACGGCGCTCAAAGGCTTGATCGCGGGTTGGCAGCAGCTGCCGCAATATCAAACCAAGATGCAGCGCTTCTTCGAGCTCGCGTTTCAACAAACGCAAATCTCGATGGCTGACTTCGCCGATCAGGCTTACCCGAAGCAGCTCGTGATCAATGCGACGCTTTCGCCGCTGCTCGTGCAAGCCGCGTCGCAGAGTTTTGCGCGCACGATGCTCGAGCTGATCGCAGAAGGGCGTCCGCTCACGGACTCGGTCACGACGCAAAAGCTGATGATGACGACGGCGTTGAAGGAGCTGTACGCGTTCCTCGATGTCTGGGAGGTCGACGACGACGGCAACGTGACCGATGGCTTCAAAACGCAGTTCCCGAAGGCCAAAATCACCGTCGAAAACTCGGCTGGGCCGATTCCGATCGCCGACACGCTGGATCCGACGAGCCCCAATTTCATGCATTGGTACGACGCGGACGTCGCGACCGCGAACAACGACGTGAAGGACTGCAATTCGGATCCGATCACGTTTCCGAGCAGCGCGATGGCCGTGCATCGCATCCTGTACGGATCGCTCGACGGCTACAAGAGCGCGACGGGCGTCGCGTGCCCGCCGTTCGGCGGCAGCGCGACGGCTCCACAGCTCACGACCGATGATTTCAATGATTGGACTTTGGTCGACCTGCGCACGCCAAACAGCGGCGAAGCGGTGACCGCGTTTTACGACTTGCCTTCGCTACGCAAGGCGACCGAGCTCGTGCTCTCGATCCCGCGGCTTGGTTTCTTCACGACGCCGGCGTTCTTCGCCAATTGGCAAACGAACATCAGTAATCAGATGCGCGTCACGCTCAACCAGAGCTTGATCGTCGCGTTGGGCGCCCAAGTCGACGGTACGGATGTGACGCAAACGCCTGGAAATCCGCCGCCTGGCCTCGATACCGCGCACGCGAGCAGCGGCGCGTGCTTCGGCTGCCATCAATCACTCGACCCACTACGCTCGATTTTTTCGGCGAGCTATTCCTGGAACTATCACACTCAACTCGACCCCGCGTGGACCGCGCAGCCGGGGATTTTCTCGTTCCAGCACGTGACGCAGCCGGTGACGAGCATGACCGACTTCGGCGCCGTGCTCGGGTCTCATCCGCTGTTCGCTCAAGCCTGGGTGCAGAAGCTTTGTTACTACGTAAACTCGTCGCAGTGCGTGAGTACGGATCCGGAATTCAAACGCATCGTCGGCGTGTTTCAGAGCTCGGGCTTCGCGTGGAACACGCTCGTGGCCGAGCTTTTGTCGTCGCCGCTCGTGACGAACGCTTCGCGCACGCTCACGTACGACGTGAACGGCGAGGTCGACGCCGTGTCGCGCCGCGATCACTTGTGCGCGGCGTTGAACACGCGGCTCGGCTTCACGGACGTGTGCGGCTTGCAAGCGACGACCGCGAAAGAAGCGCACGCGCTGGTGCCGTCGATCGCGGCGGGCTTGCCCTCGGACGGCTACGGGCGCGGCGCGGTCGCGCCGGTGCTGCCCAATCAACCGACGCTGTTTTATCGCGCGGGGCTCGAGAATATCTGCGAAAGCGTGGCCGCGCAGACGATCGACGTCGCGAAAGCGAGCCAAACGCCGAACGTCAAACAATGGGTGAGCACCGATCCGGACAGCGCGATCGCCGACTTCGTGTCGATCGTGATGGCGCTACCGCCGAGCGACGCACGCGCGCAGCCGGCGACTGATTTGCTCAAAGCCCACTTCACGCAAGCCATGCAGCAAAGCGGCACGACGGCGAGCAATGCGCTCAAATCGACGTTCGTCGCCGCGTGTCTCTCGCCTTCCGCCGTCTCGATTGGATTGTGAAAGGAACCCGATGATTACCCGACGCCAAGCACTGCTCTCGACTCTGTTCGGTACCGGCATGATTGGGCTCCGCGCGCTCGCGACCGGCTTGCCTGCGACGTTCTTGCTCAACCCGCGTCGCGCGCTCGCCGACATGCCCGCTTCGGGTTGCGGGGACGCGAGCAAAGCGCAGTTCGTTATTTTCAACACCTCGGGGCAAGGCGATCCGATCAACGCGAACGTGCCCGGCACGTACGATGATCCGATGATCACGCACAGCGCGGATCCGACGATGGCGCCGACCTCGCTCACACTCAACGGGCAGACGTACACGGCGGCGGCGCCGTGGGCTTCGTTGCCGCAAAATGTGCTGGATCGCACGTGCTTTTGGCACACGATGACGAACACGCCGGTGCATCCGAAGGAGCCGGACGTGCTGAAGTTGATGGGCGTGACCAACGCGGGCGAGATGTTGCCTTCGCTATTGGCGAAGCAACTCGCGCCGTGTCTCGGCACGATTCAAACCGAGCCGCTCTGTCTCGGCGCGAACTCGCCATCGGAGAGCTTGAGCTTCGGCGGCGCCGCGCTGCCGATCATTCCCGCGCTCGCGCTCAAGTCCACGCTCACGAATCCCGCGGGCCCGCTCACCGATCTGCAGCCGCTGCGCGATCAAACGCTGAATCAAATGTACGACCTGTACAAGAACAGCGCGACGACCGCGCAGAAGGCGTACCTCGATTCGCTGATCGCTTCGCAGACGGAGGTGCGCAATTTGAACCAGAGCCTTTTGGACGCGCTCTCGTCGATCAAAGACAACAGCGCGGATTCGCAAGTGTTGGCGGCAGTAACGTTGATTCAGATGAAGGTCACGCCCGTGATCTCGATTCACATCCCGTTCGGCGGCGACAATCACCGCGACGTCGCGCTCGCGACAGAAGCGGCGCAAACCGTGGCCGGCGTGGCCACGATCGCGAATTTGATGACCGCGCTCGCCGCGGCGAATCTCAGCGACCAGGTGCTGTTCGCTTCACTCAACGTGTTCGGGCGCACGCTCGGGCCGAGCAACACGGATGGCCGACAGCACAACGAGAATCACCAAGTGTCGGTGACGATCGGCAAATCGATCAAAGGCGGCGTGGTCGGCGGGCTCGCAGTGGTCGACAAAGACTACGGCGCGACGGACATCGATTCGAAGTCCGGCCAGAGCAGCACGAGCGGCGACATCAAAGCGATCGACTCGCTCGCCGCTTATGGCCAAACGCTGATGGCTTCGGTCGGCGTCGATAGTGCGACGATCAAATCGCAGATCCTCACGGGCACGGTCGTGAGCGGCGTACTCAGCTGAGCGAGCTCAGCCGTCGACGGCTTTGCCGGCAAGCAAGGCTTGCAGGCGCGGGACGAGATCGCGCTGCACGGCATCCGGACCTTTGATCGAGCCGGTGATCATGCGGCCGTGATTGCGGCCGTCCGGATCCGGCAGCGCGAGCACCGGGATGTATTGATACGAGTAGCCCGCGACTTTGAGCGCGTTCGCGTCGCGATCTTGATCGAACTCGAGGAAACGGAGGCCGTTGAGCGCGCCGTTCAACTCGCCGTCTTGCACGGCTTTGTGGAACCGCTGACAGGGCTCGCACCAAGTCGCGCCGACGTACACGAGCACGCGCAAGTGCGCGGCGTCCGCGGTCTCGACTTGCTCTTGAATCCACGGCTCGATGGCGCGCTCGTTGCCCGGGTATTTCAGAAAGCTCGGCGGCTGCGCGCTGCTACCCGCGCTCGCGCTCGCGGTGGCGACCGGACCGAGTTGCTCTTTCGCCGGCGCTTCGTGACTGCAACCGAGCAGAAAGCCCAAGCAGCCCACCAACATCAAGAAGCCATTAATCGAAGTCCACGCGCGAGACGCCACGGCCCAAGCGTAGGCGATTTCCAGAATCGCGGCACGAAGCGAGCGGAAACGAGGCGCCGCGCCGACAAAACCAGGTCGTCGAGGCAATTTCGAGGTGACGACACTTGGCGAGTCGCGACTCGCTCCTTAAGTACCCACGGGTGAGTGGTGCACGCAGATTTTGGATGGGCGTAGCGGGTCTTGCTGCGTTCGCCGGCTTCGGTGCCGCGTTCAGTGAGGCCGCGACTGCGGCGCCGCATCGCTTCGCGGTGCAAGCGTTTCGCGTCGTCGAGCGTGAGTCTGGGCCCGTCAATTATTACAAGGTGTTCAAGGATTCGGATCCGCCGTTCATCCGCGCGGAATATCGTCCGCCGTACGCGACGACGGTGCTCGGCGTCGAAGTGCCGGACGGCGAGCGTTCGTCGGCGCGCGTGCTCACTTGGCGTTGGCGCGCGATGAAGCTGCCGGCGGGCGGCAACGAGTGCCAAGCAGGCAAGGGGGACTCGGCCGCGGTCGTGTACGTGTCGTGGCGCCGGACCTTGAAGTGGTACACGGTCAAATACGTGTGGAGCGCCGTCGGGCCGAAGGACGCGACGTGCGATCGCAAGAGCAACCCGTTCATGGCGCAAGACACGGTCGTGCTCGAATCCGGCGCGCCGCTCAACGAGTGGAAGAGCGCACGCATCGATCTGCGTGCGGAATATCGCAAGCACTTCGAAAATGGCGATGCCTCGGCGTCGGTGCCGGATTTTCTCGGGATTGGTCTGATGAGTGACGGCGATCAGACGCACAGCGAGAGCTCGGCGGACTACGCGGATTTCGTGCTCAGCCGCTGACCGAACGCGCGTTCGAGCTTCGCGAGGTACTCGCGCGTGCCGGGCTCGCCTTCGCGCGGCGCCCACGGCGCGAAGGATTTGTCGTTGTTCGACGCGTACGGCCCGCTCTTCACTTCGTACACGACGGTGTCGGGCTCGAGCGCATAGAGCGCGTGATACACGCCGGCTTCGAGATCCACGCCGAATACTTCGCTCTGCGCGCGGATCTCCGCGACGGTTTCGAGCGCGCCAGCTTCGTCGAAGGTGAAGAACGCGAGCGCGCCTTGCAGGACGAGCCACGCTTCGTCCTTCGGCGGGTCCAAGTGTCGGTGCGGCGCGATGTAGCTGCCGGGCTGAATCGCGTTGAACATGCGATGCAGGCTCGCCGCATCACTGCGGTGAAACGGCTGAATCATGCGGGCGCGCGGGCTCTGCCGCGAAGCCGCGACCGTGCGCGCCACGTCTGCCTGCGTGACGAAGCTGACTCGATCGGTCGGGGGAGTGAGTGCTTTGTTCATCGCGATCTCGTGGCTCGAAGGTACACGCGGCGCGCGCGGCTGGCGATGGCCGTCCGCGCCCGAGTCGGGTAGCGTGCGAAAAATGGATCTCGCTGAGCTCGTGCGTTTCATGCGTCGAAGTCGGATCGCGGTACAAGCTTCGCTCTCTGGGGACACCGGGCCGCAGGCTGCGGTCGTCGGGATTGCGGTTTCGGATGCAGGCGAGATTGTGTTCGATACGCTGGGCAGCACGCGGAAGACGCAGAACTTGAGGCTGGACCCGCGCATCGCGCTCGTGATCGGTTGGGATGAAGAGCGCACGGTGCAATACGAAGGCATCGCCGACGAACCGAGCGGCGACGAGCTCGCGCGCCTCAAACAGCTTTATTTTGCGGTGTTTCCGGACGGGCGCGAGCGCGAGCATTGGGCGGGCATCACGTACTTTCGCGTGCGTCCGACGTGGCTGCGGTATTCGGATTTTACTGGGGCAGAGCCGGGCTCGGCGGAGCTGCGCTTTCCGAAGCCGATGTGAGCGGCGCTTGCGCGCGGAAGCGAGCGCGCAGGCGCAAGCACGGCGCCTCGATGAAACGATGACTCAGGCTCGCGAGCGCGAGCGCGAGCGGCAAGCCGAGCGTGAACACGAAGAGCGATGATTCCACGCGCCCAGGGAACGCGCGGTGCACGAGCGCGATGGCCGTCGAGTTGAGCAAGTAAAGGCCGTAGCTCACGCGCCCGACGTAGCTCGGCGCGCGCGCAGTGAGCAACGCCGCGAGGCCGTTCCGCTCGCTGACCACGCAGGCCGCGACGAGCCACGCTAACCCCAAATGAAAAACGAACAACGGGGCGCTCGGCCAGGCCAAGAGCGCGAGCACGCTCAAAAACGCGAGCGGCGCGTTCCAGATTCGAGCCAGAAATGGCTCTAGAAACGCAAAGCCGCGCGTGCTGTCGAGCGCGAGTGCGAGCACCGCGCCGAGTCCAATCGGCGTCGCGAAGCTCGTGAGCACGCGCTCGCCGAGGCTACCTGGAGGCAGCGCGAACGCGAGCGCGCCGCGCTCGGTGAAATAGTCGAGCGCGATCAACCCGAGCATCGCGACGAGCGCGCCCGAGCGAGGAAGCTTATCCACGAGCCACGGCCAGAACGCGTAGAACTGTTCTTCGATGCAGAGCGACCAGCTGAATGCGAACAGGATGGGATGCGTGACGGCAAAGCTCCCGAACCAGTTTGCCGTGAAGGTCACGTAGTACGGCAGGGTGCGGAAAAAGTGCGCGCGCGGCGCAGAGCTCGCGGGCAGCGTGACGGCGTAGAGCACGTAGCTCGCGAGCACGACGTAATAGAGCGGCAGGATGCGCAGCGCGCGCCGCGCGTAAAACGCGCGCAGGCGAATCGAGCCGAAACGCGCCTTTTCACGCACGAGCAAGGTCGTGATCAGAAAGCCGCTGATGCAGAAAAACAAATCGACGCCCGCGGGGCCTTTGCCCAAAAGCCCGGGCAGCGGGCGCGGCGTCGAGTGGTGCCAAATCACCGGCAGGATGGCGAGACAACGCAGCCCGTCGAGCGACGAGAAGTAGCTCCGCGTCAGGAAGCGTTCGTGTGCGTTCGTCGCGAGCAAACGCAAAACGTGCGACCTCACCAGTCCAAGATCAAGCGCCGCACGTGCCCGCGCCCTTGCAAGGTGTCGGCGACGAATACCTCGCGCCCGTGCACCACGGGAGCGACGCCCGACGGCGCAGCCGCGGTGGAGCGCACCTTCACGGCGGGCGTTGCTTTGCCGTCGCGATAGGTGACGGCGTAAAGCACGCCGTGCGATTCGTCGTCCACGCTCACGATGGCGTGGCACGCACTCGCGTCGCAATCGAGGCCGAGCGTGAGCGGATTTCCTGCGGGAAGTGCCACGGTTTGCACGTTGCCTTGCACGTGCGCGCTGTCGTCGAGCTCGGCGAAGCTCACGTGCGCAGGCTCTCCGGCAGCTTCGCCAGCTGCTTCGAGCCAAGCGACGAGCGTCGTCTTGCCGTGCTCGTGCGCGACGGGCGAGAACGAATGCGCGCGCGTTCGTTGCACCGGCAACTCTACGGCCACACGGCTCGCGTCGTTCGCGCGGAGCGCCACGGCGTAGATGTCGGCGGCGCCCGGGACCTCACTGTTGCGCGCGTCTGCCCAAAGGAGGAGCGCGCCCGTCGGCGCGGGCACGAGCGTCACGTCCGTCGCAGCGCCGAGCGCTTGCGTGATGCGTTGCTCGGGCGCGATGCGATTGAGCGCGTGGTTCACCTTCGTCGCGTACACTTCCGGATCGGAGCTGCGTTCGTCGACCCAGGCGACCAGAAAATCAGCGCCGAGCGTGAGCGTCGCGATGTCGCTCAATTCCCCCGTTTTATGGGTCAACATGCGCTGCGCGCTCTTCTTGCCGAGCTTGTCGACCAAAGTCAGAAAGACTTGCGGCTGACCGTTGTCGAGGCCGGCCCAGGCCGTGAGCACGTCGTCTTTCTTGTCGCCCGCGGCCAGCGAAATGCCGCCCAGCGAATGCGCGCGGAGCGAGAGATTCTCCGCGCCCGCGAGGGCCGCGAACGGGTCGCCCGCGCCGAACGCTTGCAGATCGATGCGCGCGCGCAGCGGCTCGAAGCGACCGTCCGCGGTCGGCTTCTTCAACTTGACCCAAGGCGTCGTGGGATCGAAGTCGGTGATCCAGCCGAGGAGCGAGCCGGCACTGGTTTCGGTGAACGCAATTTGTGCGAGTGGCTCGGTCTCCGCGAGTGCTTCTTCGGCGATGATGCGCGGCGGTGGCGGCAATTCGACGCGCTCGGCCGGCGCGCGATAGGTGTCCGAGCGATGCTCGAGCCGCGCGACGCTGACCGCGGCCTCGTGCCCGCTCTCCGCGTTCAGCGAAAAACAAGCGGATTTACCGCACGAAAGATTCCAAGCCAGGCTCGCAGGCGCTTTCGCTCCTTCGAGCCAAACGGGCTCGGTGCTCGTCACGCGCAGGTCGCGATCGAACTCGACGAGCTCGGGCGCGATCAACGAATCACGCGTGCACTCGGCGTTACGCTGACACACCGGCGCGAGTGTGAGCACGGCGACGCCGCGCGGGCTGGCCGCGACCTCGGGCACCGACCCGTCCATCCTCCAATATTCGAACAAGCCGCGCAGGCTCGAGACGCGCCCGTTCGCTTGAATCTCGGCGACCTGGAACGTGCGGTGCGAGGCGCTCTGCGCATCCATCGCTTCCCACGTGAGGTAGGCGTGGCCGCTGCCTTCGCTGGGCGGCACGATGCGAAGCACTGCTTGCTCGCCGAGCGGTGGCGTCGCGGGCGCAGCTGGCGCGACGATCTTCCCAGCTTGGTCGACGGCGCAAGAAAATACCCGATTTTCTCCGCCGCGATGGTCCGACCAGGCGAGCACGAGCTGGTCGTGTTTGTCGCCGAACACGCTCAGATCCAGATCTAAATCCGCGCTCGCGTCCGCGTTCACCACGAGCGGCGCCGCGCTGCCCGAGTCACCCGCGAGGGTGAGATCGATCGGGCCGTGCGCCGCGCTGCTCTTGCCCACGTGCGCCACGCCGAGCGCGAAGCCTTTGCCGAACGGCACCGCTTGCCAAGCGCCTGCGTCGCGCGACAAGAGCCGCGCTTGCCCGACGAGCTCTGCCTTGGCATCGGTCTCGACGGTCCAAATATCGGCGCGCCCGGCGGAGCTGGCAGCCCACAAGATCGAAGCGCCGTGCGCGTTCGGAATCGCTTCGACCCAGAGCAGCGAGCCGTTCGCGTGCGCGATCGTGCTCGGGCTCGCCGCGCGCGCGCCGCTCGCCGAGAGCAACGACAGCTCGACGACTTCGCCATCGCTGACTTTGTGCGTCGAAAGCAGGGCGAACCCGTCGCGATCGGGCCGCACCGTCACGAGCCCGAGCTCGCTCGGCGCATCACCGAGACGCACGGCGGCGGCATTCGCCGTGCCCTGCGCCGACAGTGCGCGGGCAAACCAACTGCGCGCTTCGCCGTCATTGCTCGCCCAAACCGCGACGCCGCCGCTCGGGCCCATGCCCAAGTACGGACCGAAGGTGCCCGCCGACACCTGCGCGAGCGGCGAGCTCAGCAAGCGCGGCGTGCCCGGTGGCAACGCGGCGAGCGGCCGCGAAGCCACCGTCGGGATCGGGAGTGGGATCTCGGTCGCGTTGTTCGCGCACGCGCCGAGCGCGAGAGTCAGCGCGAAGCAAGCCGTTTTCGTGGAGCGCACAGCGCGCGGAAGCTACCAGAGGGCTTCGGTGCTGTCGCGCGGCGGGTTCGGAAATGCCCATCAGGATGAGAAGTTTCGCACGCCGGGTGCGCAAAAGTGGGTGCTACCCAAAAGGGATGGGATACGGAAATTGCGCGCTCGGTCTCACCATTTCTTTGCTCGCGGTGCTCTCCGGCTGCTCTTCGTCGGCGGATTCTGGCAACGATAACGGAGCAGGCGCTCCCGGCGGCGGCTCGAGCTCGACAGCGCGAGCGGGCGCAGGCGGTAGCGTTGCGACCAGCGCGGGCGGCTCCGGCAATGGCAGCGCGGGTAGCGTTGCGCTGGCCGGAAACGGCGGCTCGTCGAACGCGAGCGGCGGTACGAGCGCGATTGGCGGCAGCAGCAACGGCGGTAGTACGAGCGTCGCGGGTGCTGGCGGCGGCGCTTCCACTGCGCGACCCAAGATTCGGACAGTCGGGTATCTGCCCGACTACCGCGGCTCGCTCATGACTTGGGCGGCGATGGATTGGTCACTCGTGAGCTACGTCGATCTCGCGTTCGCCGCGGTGAGCGATGCCGGCGATGTC
>FTCX01000373.1_pt1 | contig 17248 bp, 13 predicted proteins | sample 1639831 | NCBI WGS metagenome assembly FTCX01 (sample SAMEA3914869, study PRJEB12502) | metagenome | biome: forest; material: soil | place: USA | collected 2012-03-12 | depth 0.1 m
CGCGGGGGACAGCCCTGTCGTGATTTTGCAACACTGTGTCCGGCCGAAGACACCCATCAGCGTAGCTAAGTTATCAAATCTTAAAGGCTTTGCCCACTTGTCACGGCGCATGCTAAGGCCAATACATCCTTCAGCCTAGGGCACTCCTGGGCGACGAAAGAGAGTCTTGTAGATGACGGAGCGACGCGTAACTCGGGCCATTGTTCTCGCTGCCGGTACCGGCTCACGATTGAGTGAGGGTCAGGACACGCTCCCCAAGCCGCTCCGTGTAGTCGGAGGTGTGCCGCTCTTGGTGCGCGTGCTTCGGACATTGAAAGCCGCCGGCATCCAAGAAGCGGTGATCATCACCGGCTTCCAAGGCGAGCTCGTGCGCAAGACGCTGTCTGCCGAGACCGGGCTGGGCCTGAAGCTGTCGTTCGTCGACAACCCGCACTTCGACAAGAAGAACGGCGTGAGCCTGCTCACCGCCTCCGAGTACGTCGATCGCGAGTGCCTGCTCACGATGTCGGATCATTTGTATTCGCCCGAGCTCGTGCGCCGCTTGCTCAATGCTTACGTGCCCGAAGGCTCGTGCGCGCTCGCCGTCGATTACGACATCGAGCGTTGCTTCGATTTGGACGACGCGACGAAGGTCGGCGTCGAGCACGGCAAGATCAAGAAGATCGCCAAAGAGCTCGAGAGCTACGATGCGCTCGACACGGGCGTGTTCCGGATCGGCCCCGCGTTGATCGCAGAGCTCGCTGCGGTCGAAGCGATGAACGGCGACTGCTCGCTCAGTGATGGCGTGCAAGCGCTCAGCCGCCGTGGCCGCTTCTTGGCCACTGACGTGGGTGACGTGCGCTGGATCGACGTGGACACGCCGCAAGCGATGGCCTGCGCAGAAGCAATGCTCCGCGTGTTCGGCGACACGCTCGGCGATGAGCCGGGGACCGGCGAGCCGCCGACGATCGATCCGGACAGCATCGAGCTGTACGCGCCGAGCTGGGTGCGCGCGGCCAAGCCCTACAACGAAGACCATTTCGCGGTCGCGGATAGCCAGCAAGAGCTCTTGCGCATGATGTCGAACGAGAGCCCGTATGCGCCGAGCCCGCGCGTGATCAACGCGATCATCGAGGCGGCGACGCGCGGCAACTACTACCCGGGCGGCGCGCCCGCGCTCAGGGCGAAGCTCGCGCTACGTGATTCGCTGGGTGAGGGCAGCGTGATCCTCGGCGCCGGCTCCACGGAGCTGATCGACGTGGTGATTCGCACCTTCGTCGGGCCGGGTGAAGAAGTGCTGCTCAGCGTGCCCACGTTCAGCATGTACGAAGCCCGCACGCGCACCGTCGGCGGCATTCCGGTGCTCGTGCCGATGACCGAGGATCACGAGCACGACATGTCGGGGCTCATCCGCGGCGTCACCGAGCGCACGAAGGTGATCTTCTTGTGCACGCCGAACAACCCCACCGGCGGCCGCATCTCGGAAGCGGACATGAAGCGCTTGCTCCGGCTCGGTCTGCCGACCGTGATCGACGAGGCCTATCACGAGTTCGGAGAAGGTGAGTCCTTCGCGCGCTTGCTCGAAGAGTTTCCGAACGCGATCGTGCTCCGCACGTTCTCCAAAGCGTTCGGGCTCGCGGGCATTCGGCTCGGCTACGCACTCGCCCATCCGACGGTGATTCGGCTGCTCTCGCGCGTGAAAGTGCCGTGGAACATCCCGGCGATCACGCTGGCCGCCGCCAGCGCAGCGCTCGATGACGCCGCCGAGTTCGACGCGCGCATCGGCGAGCTGCGCGTGGCACGCGAAGAGCTGGTGGAGAAGCTCGCCCACATCGAGGGCTTGTTGCCAGCGCCGAGTGAAGGCAATTTCGTGTTGATCGACGTGTCCGCGACGGGCCAGAGCGCGGAGCGCTTGGTCGAATCGATGCTCAAGGACGGCGTGTTGATCCGCTCGCTCTCGGTGCATCACGCCAAGCGCAGCTACGTGCGCGTGACGGTCGGGACGCGCGAGCAGAACGCGCGTTGCGTGGCTGCGTTCGAGCGCGTGCTCGGCAAGCGCGTGCGGCGCGATGTTCCGCGCGCGTACGCCAGCGCCAACAGCGACGCGGAGTGAGCGCCGCTGAGCGGCGCAGTTGGGCGCGCGCATGAGCACTTCGCAAGAGCCGTCTCGGGAACGCTTCTGGGACGGCTACTTTCGCAGCCTCAAACCGCTCGAGGTCGAAGAGACGATCGACGTGTGGGTGCACCGCCCGCCGGCGTATCTGCTCGCTCGAATGCTGTTTCCGACTCCGATTTCGCCGAACATGGTGACGGTCGGCTCGATCGTGCTCGGCTGTGCCGCGGGCGTCGCGATTTTTGCGCATTTCCCGGGACACTTACCGATCGCTGGGCTGCTCGTCTTTCTGTCCGCGGTGGTCGACTGCGCGGACGGCATGCTCGCGCGGCTGCGCAAGAGCTCGTCGGCGTTCGGACGCATGCTGGATGGCGTCGCGGATTTGGTGGTTTCGGTCGTGGTCGCGGGCGGTGGCGCGTGGCTCGTGGTTCGCAAATTCCCGAGCCCGACTTGGCACCTGCTGCTGGCCGCGGGGCTGTGCACGCTCACGATCGTGACGAGCTCCTTCCACACCGCGATGTACGACTACTTCAAGAACGTGTTCTTGCACATGACCCACCCGAGCTACAGCGAAGGTGAAGATGTGGAAGCTGCCGAAGCGCGAAACCGCGCGCAGCGCGCCTCTTGGTCATTCGTCGTTCGCGTCGCGTGGGTGCTCTACTTTTTCTACGTGAAGAGTCAGCGCGACGTGTCCGATGGCTTCGACCCCGGCGCGCGCAAGCTGACTCGCGCGTATCCGACTTTCAGCGAGCGCGGAGCGGCGGTTTACCGCGCGCGTGCCGGCGGCTTGATGCGGCTCTGGCGCACGTTTTTCGGCTTCGGTTCGCTCGTCTTCGGGCTCGCGGTGTCGATCGCGCTGGATGTGACGGAGTATTACCTGCTGTATCGGCTCGTGCTGCTAAACGCCCTGTTTTACGGCTACATGCGGCCGGCGCAGCGGCGCGCGACGGAGCTCACCCTGCGGGACTTGGCGGGCGCCGCCTGACGAATGCTATGTTCGAGAGCGCGTGCGCCGTTCGACCTTCGCGCTGATCGCGCTTCTGCTCAGCTCGAGCCTGCCGGCGAAGGCAGTGCTCTGGCCGAGCGCGATTCAGCGCGTCGAGCACGATCTCGGCGCACAAGACGTGGAAGTGAGACGGCGCGCGGCGCAGTCCTTGCGCGATTTGCCGGCCAGTAGCGGCACGCGACTTTCGCGCGTCGCGCTCGCGGACGCAGACATCGAGGTGCGCCTGACTGCGCTGGACGCATGCCTCGCGTTCGGCGTGCCTGGCCTCGGCGATCAACTCGTGCCTTGGCTCACGGACGGCGAACGGCGCTTACGACTCGCCGCCGCCGAAGCGCTCGCCGAAAGCCCGACGCCCAAGGCGGTGCCGTCGCTCGGCCGCGCGCTGGGAGACGCCGACGCGGGGGTGCGCAGCGCGGCCGCGCAAGCGCTCGGCAAGTCCGGCGCGCCCGAAGCGACGCTCGCGCTCCTCGGGCACTTGGACGACGCGGCGCCCGAGGTGCGCCGTGACGTCGCGCGCGCGCTCGGCGAGCTCGGCGATGCGCGCGCCGTGACCCCGCTGATCGGCAAGATCCAAGATGCGCGACCGATCGTGCGCGAAGGCGTCGCGGAAGCGCTCGCGCAGCTCGGCGACGCGCGAGCGGTGAGCGCGCTCGTGCTCTCGCTCCACGATGCCGATGATTCGGTGCGCGTGGCTGCGCTGGATGCGCTCTCGCGGATCGCGGATCCGAGCGCGGTGCCCAGCATCTCGGCCGTACTCCGTTCGAGCACGGATCGCGTTCGTTCCGCGGCGCTGGCTGCGCTTTCGCATCTCGATTCGCCCGCGGCTTTGAAGAGCTTGATCGACGAGCTCGGTCCGGATGATCCCGGTCGTCCACGCTCCGAGGTCGTGAGCGCGCTCGGTCGCGCGGGTGCGCGCGCCGTGCCCGCGCTGCGCGCTTGTCTCGGAGCCGAGTCCGAGCCCGACAAGCTCGACGGCTGCGCGCTCGCGCTCGGAGACACGCGCGATCGCGCAGCTGCGCCCGCGCTGCGCGAAGCGCTCGGCCGCGGCGTGCTGCGCGCGAGCGCTGCCCTCGACGCGCTCGCGGAGCTCGGCGCGCCGGATTCACTGCCGACCGTGCTCGAATATTTGTCGGACGGTGACGCCGTGGTTCGCCACGCCGCCATCGCCGCCGCGAAAGCGCTGCTCGATCCGCGCAAGCCCGACGGGCGCGCCGTCGAGCCGCTCGCGCGCGCGCTCGAGAAAGCCCACGGCGAGCGCGCCGAGCAGCTGGATTTGCTGGAGCTCTTGGGCCAAACGGGTGCGCCACGCTCCGCGCTCGTCCTCTTGCCTTTTGCGGCCGCGGGTGACGACCTCGGGATTCGCACGCGTGCGCTGACCGCACTCGGGTTCTTGGGTGAAGCTGGCCAAGTCCCGACGCTGCTCGCCGCGCTCGACGATGACTCTGGCAGCGTGCGCCTCGCCGCTGCGCTTTCACTCGGTCGGCTTCCGCTCGAAGCGCGCGCGGGAGAGCTGCTCGATCGTCTGGACAAGAGCGATGAGCGCATGCGACCGCTCGTGGCGCTGGCGCTCGGTGGCGCGATCTCGCGGACGCAAGACGGCAAAGTGGTGGCGCGGCTCGAGAAATCGCTTTCGCTCGCGCGCGACGGCGAGCGAGATTTGCTGATCGAGCTCCTCGGTCGCGTGCCGCTGCCCGAGGCCGTCGCCGCGCTCGATCGCGCGGTCACGACTTCGCGCTCGCCCGCCGATCGCGCAAAATACGCCGAAGCGCTCGCGGCGCATCCGGCTGAGCGGGCGCGGCTCGCGGCGTTGCTCGCGGACACGCAGGGCGCCGTGCGCGCCAATGCAACATGGGCGTTGGGAGAGGTCGGAGCGGTCGCTGACGGCCCCGCGCTGCTGCGGCTGTTCCAGGATTCGGACGTGAACGTCGCGGGCAACGCGCTCGAATCGTTCGCGCGCATCGCGGCGCGCGAGCACGGCAAAATAGCGAAAGAAATCTGCCCGCTCGTCGTCGCTCCACGCGCGACGGTGCGCGCGCTCGCGCTGCGCTCGTTGCGCTTTGCCGGTGAGCGTTGCGAGCACGGCGAGGAGCTCGCCGCATTGGCGCGTGATCGCTCGGATTTCGTGCGTCAATCCGCGGCCGCGCTGATCCGCGACGTGCCTCGCGGTCAGCGCGACGCCGAAGCGCTGGCGCGCGCGAGCGATCGCGATCCGAGCGGCGCGGTGGCCGCCGAATGCGAGGCTCGCCCACAGCCGCCCGCAGACGGAACCGAACCGACGGCGGTCATCGTCATCCCGCCGGGTGAAGACTTGCCGCTGCCGGCGCAACCGTTCGGGTTATTGCGCGCGGACGGGCTCGTGCGGCTCGGGATCTCCGATCGCCGCGGGCAGGTGTTCGAGGTCGCGGCGCCGCGGGGCCCGCTCTCCTTGGTTGAATCGGTGTCCACGTTCGAATAACGAGGAGCGGTCGTGGCAGGGTCGCTGATCGTGATCGAGATCTCCGCGCCGAGCGTGTCGGACGACGCGCTCGCGGTGCTGGTGTCTTCGTGCACGCGGGCGGCGCGCGGCGCCGATTGCGTGTTGGCCAAGAATGCGCCCGAAGAAACGCCCGCCGCGGTCGCCATCGTTTCGCTGCAATCCGACGACAAAATGCGGGTCGAAGTGGGCGTGCGCGAAGGCGACCACGACACTTGGCACACGAAGGAGTTCTCATTTTTGGCCGCAGACGACGTCGCGGATCGCTGGCGCGCCGTGGGCTTCGCCATCGGTACGCTCGCGGAGAACGAGCCGCCGCCGGCTGAGCCCGCACCGCCCGCGCCAGCGCCTCCGGTCGAGGTTGCGCCGCCGGTGCCAGCCCCGCTGCCTGCGCCGCCGCCGCGCCCGCCGTTGAAGCCGCCGCCCGGTCCGCTCGTGTTCGTGTCTGCGCTCGGTTTGTTCGGGCCGGGACTCGATCGCGGATCTTGGCGCATCGGCAGCGAGCTCGGTGTCGCGCTCGCCCCCGCACGGTTACCGATGTACTTCACGTTCGCCGGCAGCGCGGCCACGCGCTTCACGCGCGACGAATACGGCGTGACCGCGCGCTGGTTCGACGTCTCGCTCGGCGTGGGCATTCCGCTCCTCGGCAAGCTCGATCATTCTGGGCTCGAGCTTTCGGCCGCGTTCCTCGCGGAGCGCTTCGATGCGAGCGCGACGGCGCCGCTCGAGACGACCTCGAGCGCCTCCACGGATTCAGACTCGCGCTGGCTATTCGGCGGCCAAGCCGCGCTCGGCGGCCGCGTCGAAGTGGCGCCGGATCTGTTTTTGACCGCGGATTTGCGCGGCAACGGCATGTCCGGGCAAACGGTGATCGAGGTGATGAAGATGAACGATGCCGGCACCGCCGAGAGCTTTCGCTACCTCGCGAGCTTCGGGCTGCGCGTGCGCTTGCACTGATCGGCTATTGGCGCGGGACGCACTCGAACGACTGGCACATTTCCTTGCTCGGATCGGCGCAATCGGTGTCGAGCTCGCACTCGACGCAGATACCGAGATAGCAGGAGTACTTCGCTTGCCCCTGACCTTCGCGGCAATCTGCATCGACCTGGCAGTCGACGCAGAAGTGAGAGCGCATGCTGCAGTAACGACTGCAGTCTTTGTTGGTGGTGCAGCTCTTGGCGCAGCGGAGCAGCGTCGGGTCGCACGTCTCGCCGTCGCTGCAGCCGCCGCGATCGGGGATACATTCGACGCAACGACCGTCGATGACGTCGCAGAAACGCGCATCTGCCGTGGTGCAGTCGTTGTCGCTCTCGCAGCGTCGGCAATAGGGCGCATCCGGCGGGCAGCGCGCGCCGCCGTCGACGCAGGTTTCGCCCGGCAGACAAATGCCGCCGTTGCCGCCGTCCGTATCTCCACCGAAGCCGAGCGTGACGTTCCCCGTGCCGCCGTTCGGGTGAAGCGAGCTGCCGCCGTGACCGAGGCCGCCAAACCCTCCGGAGTTGCGCCCGCCGGAGCTGATTTCACCGCCCGCGCTGCTGCCTCCGGACCCGGCAGAGGAACCCGCGCCGCCGCCGTTCAGCGCGTCGCCGGCGCCCGCATGCGCGCCGCCGGTATCAGTTTGGCCCTGCAACAAACTGAAAGTTTCGTTCCCGCATCCGGCGCCGGCCGCGACGAGCCCGACTGCGAAAAGCAGCACAAAACCGCGCGTTAGCGCGCGCCCCGAGTTGGCAGGCCGTCGCGACATGACACATCACCATACCATGTTGAACGGCGATCGGCGCGACGGCGCCTGCTGATTCCAGGGTCAGGTACTATTCTCACCAAGGTGCCTGGTAGCTCTCGTACATCGCCGGAATCGAAGCTGCGCGCGTTGCCCAGCGCGTCGGCTGGCAGCGGCGCGGCGCCGGAACGTCAACCGACGGACGAGGAGCTGATCGACGCCGTGCAGCGCGGCGACCACCAAGTGGCCTCCGTGATCTACGAGCGCCTCGTGGGCGTCGTCGATCACACGCTGTATCGCGTGTTCGGTCGACGCGAGACCGATCACGATGATTTGGTGCAGGCCGCGTTCGAGCAAATCGTGGTGACCTTGTCGCGGCGATCGTACGCGCGGGCGTGCAGCTTGCGCACGTGGGCCTCGAGCATCGCGAGCCACGTCGGGTTCAATGCGCTCCGCTCTCGCCGCCGTGAACGTCGCGTGCTCGATCGTGACGCGGGGCTCGAAGCCGAGCCGGTTCGATCCGGGAGCGATGTGGAGGGTGAAGCTTCGGCGCGCGCCGAGCTCGAGCGCTTGCGGCTCCAGCTCTCGGAAATGAAGTCGACGCACGCGGAAGCCGTCTTTTTGCACGATGTGCTCGGCCACGAGCTGGCCGAGATCGCGATCATGACGCAGGTCAGCGTGGCCGCAGCGCAGTCGCGGCTGGTGCGCGGGCGGCGCGAGTTGTTCAAGCGGCTGGATCGCACCGCGCCGCGCGGAAAGTCGGAGGCGAAGTCGTGAGCGAACGCCGCTTCCCGTCGCAGCCGGATGATTTGCTCCGCCGCTGGGGCACGCAGGTCGTGCCGGTGGACACGCTCGAGCGCACCGAGCAACGACGCGCGCAGGTGGTGAGCGCGCTGTCGCGCTCGATCCGCGAGAGCGCAGAGCGCAAGCGCCGGCTCGCGCGCACGCGCTGGACGTTCGGTCTCGGGCTGGCCGCATCGGTGGCGCTCGCAGTCGGCGTTGCGGCACATTTTCGAAAATCCCTCGAAGCGAGCCAACCGCTGACCACGGTCGCGGAAGTGCAGGGAGCCGTGGTGGTGACGGAGGCTGGCCAGAGCAGCGTTCTCTCGCACGGCTCGAGCGTCGCGCTGCACGCGCTCGGTGAAATCGAAACCGCGCCGGACGCGCAGGCCGAGATTCGCTCGCAAAAGAGCCTCGTGCACCTGAGCCCGGCGACGAAGCTCACGGTACCGCAGGCGACGCCTATCGAAGAGCGCTATCGCCTCGCGCTCGGTCACGTCGATGTCTCGGTCGACAAAGCTTCGAAGCTTTCGCGCAGCGTCGTGGTCGAAACGCCGAACGCGGAGGTCGTCGTGCACGGCACGGTGTTCGCGGTCGGCGTCTCGCCGCGCGCGCAGCACACGGTGACCGATGTGAGCGTGACGCGCGGTTCGGTCTGGGTGCTCGCGAACGGCGTGCAAGTGGCCGTGCTCGGGCCCGGGCAGCATTGGTCTTCGGAGGCTCAACCGGTGAGCACGCCGTCCGCGCCATCCGGAGGGCTCGCGCCCGACGCGCGCGCGAGCGCGAATCTGGAACCGGTTCCAGCTCCAGAGCCCGCGCGCGCAGCGCGTCGCGGAGCCAACTCGCCGGATACGAAGACGAGCACGCTCGCCGAACAAGAACGGCTATTCCAAGATGCCATTGACGCGCGCAATCGCGGTGACGATGCGCACGCGGCGGAACTTTTTAGTCACTTAGTCGCGCGCTATCCCGGCTACGAAGAAGCCGAAGTGCAGCTCTTTCGCGCGCAAAAACGACTCGGGCAGACGGCTGCCGCAGCTGCGGGCGCGCGGCGCTATCTCGCGGAACATCCGCAAGGTTTCGCGCACGAAGAAGCGCGCTCGCTCGCGCTCAGCGTCGCTTCGACGCAGCCACATTGAAATAGCTGCCTGCTCCTCGAAGGGGCGGTTACTCCCATAAGCGAAACGAGAAAGCTTGGGCCCGAATACCTCATTCGGGTGTCCGGAGGAGGAGTCCATGAAGGGTCTAAAATATGGTTTCGGTCTGGTTCTCGTCGGAGGCTTCGCGCTAACGGCATCTTGCGGTGGCTCATCGAGCGATGACTCGTCGAGCGCGGGTGCGACGGCGGGCGCTTCGTCGAGCACGGCCGGCTCTTCGTCTTCGACCGGCGGCAACAAGGGCACCGGCGGCACGAGCACTGGCACCGGTGCTACGGGCACGGGCACGAGCGGAACCACGAGCACGGGCACCGGTGGCACCACCAGCACGGGCACCGGCGGTGGCACGACCACGACGGGCGGCTCGAGCACGGCCAGCGGTGGCACCGCGACGAGCACCGGTGGCGCAACGACGGGCACCGGCGGCGCCGCAGCCACGAATCCCGCGGGTTGCCCCGCAACTGGCAAGAACGGCGATGCGTGTACGCCCGCCGCGAATAATCGCACCGAGACTTGCACCTACGCGGCGACCGATCCCGGCGAAGCGACGACATGCGATTGCGTGGCGCCGCGCGGTGGTGGTCGTGGTCCGGGCGGCGGCCAAGCGGGCGCAGCAGATACGACGGACGGCACGCTGACCTGCGTCACCGCATGCGCTGCGCGCGACAGCACGCCGCCCGCAACGGGCGACGCGTGCACGGTGCGCGGCGCCTGCACCTTCGGCTCGGTGCAAGACGGCGGCTTCACGACGTGCACCTGCACGAACATGAAGTGGGCTTGCCGTGACATCACGATCGGCGCTGCCGGCGCTCGATTCTGAGACTTCAGCAATAACCTAGGAGCACGTTCTGCGCGGTGTCCGTCGAGGGCGCCGCGCAGGCGTTTTGTGCGTCCTACTGCCGCAAATGCGAAGACGCCGCGTTCGCTGGTGCGAGACGCGGCGTCTTTTCCTGGGACGCGCAGTGAGTGCTGCGCGTCAGTTCGTGGTCAGCTCACTTGGCGCTGCACTGCATGGCGCACATCAAGTCACCCGGCGCGCAACCACACGTGCTCTTGTGTTTGGCAGGCGGCGGCGCAGCCGCTGCGGGCGCATCGGATGCGCCGGAGCCCGAGCCGCCGGACTTCTTCGCCGGCGCCGCGCCGCCCCCACTTGCGGCTTTGTGAACGGGTGCCGCAGTCGCCGACTTGGCGCTCGGCGCAGGTTCTTCCGCGGTGCCAGTGGACGGCGGAGTCGCGGTGATCACCGGCGTCGGCGCGGGCGTTGGAGCCGGCGTGGGCGCAGGCGCCATCACGACCGGAGCCGGAGGCGGCGGCGGGGGAGCCGGCTTGAGCACGAACGCCACCGCGGCGATCAACGCGCAAAGCACGAGCGCGCCGCCGATGTAGAGGCCGGTCTTGCTCTTGCCGCCACCTTGCGCGGCGATCGGATCGGCCGCGGCAGCGAAACCACCGCCGAGTGGCGACGCAATCCCGAGCGGAGGAGCAATGCCGAGCGGCGACGCCATCGGCGCCGCGATCGCGGCCACGGGTGCCGCTTCCGTTTTCGTCGCTGCGGCAGTGAGCGCCTTCAAGTCGATCAAACCGGAGTCATCGCGCGATGCTGCAGTCGAAGCGGGGCGCGTCGAAGGGCGGCTCGCCGCAGTCGGGCTCGACGCCGAAGTCAGCGCGCTGAGCGAGAACAACACCGAGGATTCATTGCGTGCGCCCGTGCTCGAGGCGCTGCTCGCGCTGCTGCCGAGGCCCAAGCCGCCGCCGCCGCCGCCGTGACCACCGCCGTGCTCCGGCGCGCTGGTCGTCACTTCTTCTTCGCTGCCGGCGCGATCGATGCCGCCGAACAGATCCGCCGAGCCGCCGCGCGAAGGACGTGCGGCAGCGCGCGGTGCAGCCGCAGCGGGCGCAGCCCACGGCGAGGGCGTCGCCGTTGCGGCAGGAGCGGGAGCCGGCGCAGGCGCTGCTGTTGCAGCGTGCAGCGCTTCGACGATCTCTTCGACCTCGCCGAGCGCTTTCCAATCCGCGAAGCCATCCGCCCACAGGTACGTCTCTGCGGTGATCTGACCGGCGTTGTACGCGGTGACGATCTCGGTGATCGTGAGTGAGCGCTGATCACCTTCACCGAAGTCGACGGAGTATTGCGAGCCGCCGGCATCTTGCTCGACCGCTCCGGCCGAGCCCGCGTCCGGCGCTTCACCCGCGGCCGTGTACACGTTTGCGGGGCTCGTCTTGCCATCGATCACGATGGTGGCTCCGCATTTGCGACACCGAATCTTGGCCAGACGATCCGTAACTTTTTCGTCTGCAATCGAGTACTTAGCTTGGCACGCAGGACAGGAAATCTTCACAATCAGCCTCGCGGATGCGCCTTCGGGGCGCGGGGGCGCTTGGATGCGCCGTCGATCGAGCAATAGCCTAAATGATGGCTACGGATACGTTCAATTTTCGGTCTCGGCGGGAGCCCCGAGTTGGGCCACTCTTTTATCATTCCTGCTGAAGATCGCTAGACCCCACGCAGGGTTCCGTGACTTCGACCGTCGGATCCGTTGCGCCTTTGGTGCCGGAAAATTACAGGGTGGTGGCGAGTTTCAACACTTCACGCGCCCATCGCGAACAGCGCGAGGTCGAGGGCGTCGAGCCGCTCGGCTAGCTCGGGATTATTGCCGTCTTCCCGCACTGCGAGCATGAGCTCCCGCTTGGCGGCCACCAAATCCCCCTGAGAAATGAGCGCGTCCGCGCGGCTCGCGTACAGCCGCGCGCCGGCCGTCTTGCACAGCTCGTCGAGCGATTTGGCGCCCACCCCGACATTGGCGACGCGCGGGACTTCGCTGCCGCCGAGCCGGAGCTGCCCCTTGGCGAGCGCGAGATCGTAACGCGGCCGGAGCTCGGGATGGGACAGCACGCGATACGCCTCCGCCCCGCGCTGGAACACGCGCCGGCACACCGTCAGCGTCTCCGCGTCGAAGTCGAGGTGCGCATCGGGATGAAAGGCGAGCGCGAACTCGTGGAACGCAGTCTTGATGCTGCCCTCATCCGCGATCTCGAGCACACCGAGCAGCTCGTAGTACGTGGAGTCGTCGAGCACGGCGGCCCACTCGTACACGCGCTCGATGTCGGCTTCTTCGGCGAGCATGCTCACACTTGGCGCGCGGCGTTGCGCTGAGTCATCCACGCGATGTCGTTTGCGTCTGGGAGCGCAATCAAGCGCACTTGCGCGCTCGTCGCGCGACCCGTGGCGACTTCTTGTGCGCTCACGTTGAGCATGCCATTCGTGTCGAGCGAAAAGCTCACTGCGATTTGCACTTCACCGCGCCGCGCCGGCGTGAGCCCCGAAAGCTCGACTTCGCCGAGCGCCGTATTTTCGCCGAAACGGCTCGATTCACCTTGCGCGATGCGCACGCGCACGAGCGTTTGACCGTCTGCGGCGGTCACGAACACGCGCGTGCGCTCGCACGGCACCTGCGTGTTGCGCTCGATGATCGGATCGCAAAAACCGTTCACCGTTTCGACCGCGAGCGTGAGCGGTGTCACGTCGATCAAGAGCGGGGGCGGGGGCGCGGTGCGCGGCGCGGGCACCGGCTCGAAACCGGCGAACTGATTGGGCGGCGCGGGTAAGCCCGGCGTCTCGAGCGTGCCGAACGGCGAAGCCGCAGCTGCGGCCGGTGCTTGCGGCATCGGCAGCGTGCGCTGCGGCGCGAACGGCGCTGGCGGTACGGGCGGTGGCGCGAACGCGGGAGCCGCGGGCGCGAATGCAGGCGAGGGCGGCGCGAACGGGGGCGGTGGCGGCGGGGCGAAGGGCGGCGCCGGTACCGGTGCGGGTTGCGCGGTTCGCTGCGCAGGGCCCGGCGTGCCGCCGAGCATCGTCGCACCTCCGGCGAGCGCGATCATCGGACGAGGCGCGACGTGCGGCGCGCTCGGTGTTGCGGGCGGCGCGCCGACGCGCGTCACTTCGTCGTCCGGCGCGGCGCCGACGTGGGTGATCTCGTCGTCCGGCGCTTCGGGCAGCGGGAGCTCGCGCTCGTCGTCGAGCTCGAGCGGTTGCGGCGCAGTGGCGCCGAGCGCGGCGGTGCCGTGCAAGCCCGGCTGAATCGGCGCCGACTCGAGCTCTTCGAACTCACCATCCCCGAGGGTGAACGCGACGCTCTGCTCGCGCTTGGCCGGTTCGCGCGTGGACGGCGTGATCAGCGGCAGATTGCCGTATTTTCGCGCGATCTCGTTGGCATCCAGCGAAGGCTTCACGGGCGCTTGCGCGCCCACGAGCGGCAAGCCAAGCGCAATGTTCGCGGCTTCGCGCGCGCGCAGCGCGTCCTCCGACGCGCTCACCAGCGTCGGACCTTGCGCGGGACGCGCGGCTTGCGGCGACGAGCCGCGCGCGATTTCCGCTTGTGGCCCGAGCCCTGGCCCGGTCTTCGTGCGGCCGCGCGGGCCGAGCCCGCCGAGCGTGGACGGCCCAGGCGGCGCCGACGGCGCTTTGCCGAGCGCGCTGAGCGTCGACTCGTTGGTCACGCTCGGCATGCGCGGACGTTCGGAGCCCGGTTGGATGCCGGGCTGCGTCGGCATGTGCGCGCGACCGAAGAATGGCTGCGTGCTCGGGATTTCGGGCGAGCTCTGGAAGCGTGGGCGCGCGCCGCCCGGAGGTTGCGTGCTTTGGCGCTTGCGCGACGAAGCCGCGTTCGGGTTCACCGCGTCGCTGAAGCTCGGGTGCGTTTGACGGGCCGCGGGGCTCGGCGCGGGCGGAATCGTACCGCGCCGTTTTTCGGTGCCGCTCAGCGCGGCCGCTTGAATCGCGGCGCCGATCGCGACGACCTCGTCCGGGTTGATGTTGGCGCGGATGGGCTTCTTGAAAAACTCTTCCACGCGCCGGCGCACGAGCGGGATGCGCGTCGAGCCGCCCACGAGCAAAACCTGGTCGAAATCGTTGGCCGAGAGGCGCGCGATGCCGAGCGCTTCGCGGCACACGTCGAACGTGCGATCGGCGATCGGCGCGGCCAAGCGCTCGAGCTCGCCGCGCGTCATCGAAAACTCGAAGTGCACTGGCTTGCCGCCGACGCCGTGGCCTACGTCCGCCACGTGGATGCGCGCTTCGCCTTCGGTCGAGAGTTGATGCTTCACGGTCTCGGCGGCCGCGCGCAGGCGCTCGAAGGTCTGCAGATCCGCGCGCGCATCGATGCGATGTTGCGCGAGCAAGACTTCGGCCATGCGCTCTGCCACGGCCATGTCGATATCGTCACCCCCGAGGAAGGTGTTGCCCGCGGTCGCGAGCACCTCGAACACGTTGTTCGACAGATCGAGCAAAGTGACGTCGAAGGTGCCGCCGCCGAAATCATAGACCGCGACGCGCTCGCTGCTCGAACGCCCGTAGCCGTAGGCGAGCGCCGCAGCGGTCGGCTCGTTCAAGATGCGTAGGACCTCGAGGCCCGCGACGCGGCCGGCGACTTTGGTCGCGGCGCGCTGCAAATCATTGAAGTTCGCCGGCACGGTGATGACCGCGCGATCGATCGATTCACCCAGCGCGGCTTCGGCCACGCTCTTGGCTTTGCGCAGTACGAACGCGCTGATTTCGGGCAGCGTGTACGTCTCGCCGCGCGCGACCACGAGCGCGGCTTGGCCCGGACCTTCGCGCATCTCGAACGGGAAGCGCGAGCGCGCGCGCCGCACCTCTTCCGATTCCCAGCTGCGGCCGATCAGGCGCTTGACCGAGTAAATCGTGTTGCCGGCGTCGACGATTCGCCGCTCTTTCGCGGCTCGCCCGACGAGCACGTTGCCGTTCGGATGAAACGAGACCACGGACGGGATCAGGGTCTGTCCAGCGTCGTCCGCCAGCGCCGAAGCTTGGCCGCCCTGCACGACCGAAACGACCGTGTTCGTAGTGCCGAGGTCGATGCCGATTACCGTGGACATTGCGCTTCTATTACTCGGAAAACTTAAGCCGGGAGATTCGCGAGCGCGCGGTCGTACCAAGCTTGGATCGAGCGCTCGAACGGCCACATCCAGCCGTAGTCCGGGCCGGTGAAGCGCGCGACGATGTGCGCGCGAAGACTCGCCGAGCGCGCCGCTTCCGGGCCGAGCAGCTCGGCGGTGGCGCGCAGTGTCTCCTCGTACGCTTCCCACTCGATGCGCGCGCGGCCGTAAGCGAGGCCGAGCGGAAAGAACGGAATCAGGTACAAGAAGGTCATCGCCAGCGAACCGTAGCGGCGTCGCTGGCGCAAGTGAACCCGCTCGTGCCGGAGCAGGATGACGCAATCGAGATCACTCATTTGATCCCACGTGGGCGGGACGTAGAGCGTGTCGCCGATCACGGTGTGGTAGCGAGTGAGATAGCTCCGCTGGCCGCCGAACGTCAGCAGCTTGAGCGCGAGGTCGATCACGCGCGAAGGCCAGTGCCCGCGCTTCGGCACGATCCGAAAGGACGGGAACTCGGCCCGCATCGTTTCGATGAAGCTCTCGGTGTGGGCTCGCAAACGAGTGCGATGCTAGCGCGCTTTCTGTTTCGCGTGGACGCTAGAGCTCGCTCTCTGGCCCGAGGGCCGTTTTCTTGCTGGTCAAGCGTGGTCGCAAATGGTCGTAAACGAGCCCGCACTCGTGCGGCTCCTTTACTGGCCGAGTACGTCGCCGACCTTGAGCGCGCGACCGTTCACTAAGTCGATGGCGGCGAGCTCCTTTCGCCCCTCGGCTTGCGCACGCACGAGCTCGAAGGCGCCATCGGCCGTGCTCACGAGCACGCGCTTTTGTTCCACGCTCACGAGCCCCGGTGCGCCGCGCGCTGGGCCCGCGGCGAGCCGCGTTTGCGTGATTTTCAGGGGTTTGCCGTGCAAGAGCGTGTGCGCACCCGGCCGCGGTGAGAGCCCGCGCACTTGGTTCACGAGCTCGCGCGCGGAGCGCTCGAAGTTGAGCGCGCCGTGCTGACGCTCGAGCGGCGGCGCATGACTCGCTTTTTCATGTTCTTGAGGGATGGCCTCGAGCTCGCCGTTCACGGCGCGCGCGAGCTCCTCGCGCACCAGCTGCGCCGCTGTCTCGGCCAGCCGCTCTGCGAGCTCGCCGGCCGTTTCCTCCACACCGATCGGGATCGCGCGGCGCGCGTACACGGGGCCGGTATCGAGCCCTTCGTCCATCTGCATCAGGCACACGCCGGTCTCGCCATCGCCGTGCATGATCGACCAGTTGATGGGCGCGGCTCCGCGCCAACGCGGCAAGAGTGAGGCGTGCAGATTCATGCAGCCTCGACGGGGCGCGCTCAGCACCCGCGGCGGCAGGATGCGACCATATGCGAGCACGAGAGCCACATCGGGCGCGCGCTCGAGTAGCCACTCGTCCAGATTGCCTGTCTTGACCTTGACCGGTTGGTGGACCGCGTAACCGAGCTCGAGCGCCGCAACCTTCACGGCGGGCGCTTGGAGCTGCAAACCTCGGCCTGAAGGCCGATCCGGCTGACACACGACACCAACGATTTCAGCCACTTCCGCGAGCGCTTTCAATGCGGGAACTGCGATCGCGGGCGTACCAAAGAAGACTGCGCGCACATCGTGCGTATACCAGAGCTAACCCGTACAGCCCGCCCTCTCTCAGTTCTTTCTGTCTCTGCGTTCTTTCTGTCGCGCCGGGCGCGCACGAGGGGCCTGGGCCGGATGCACGGAAATAATACAAAGCCGCTGATTCGCCCGGCTGATCACGGAATGCGAAGGAGAGGGCGGTAGCAAGAACTGACCGAACAGGCGCCCGTCGCGCTGCTCTGGGCGCGAGTGGCCGAGCGCCGTGCACGCGCAGGGCCCAAGAATCCGAGCCGCACGAGTAGGCACAGCCTGCCCTTGTGCAACGAGACCTCATCCACCAGCCCTAGCGCGCCGTATGACTGTGGTTAGGTTGCTCCATTGAGTGAGAGACGGCGCCGTACCGAGCCATCCCGAATCGAAGCAAGCCGCTGAAAATAGAGGGTGTGCTCGGCCCGTCGCGAGTGACAAGATGAGGAACACATGAGTGAAAAGAAAAAGCCGTCGCCGCCTCCGCAACCCCCGCCTCCGACTGAAGAAGA
>FTCX01000128.1_pt1 | contig 17185 bp, 17 predicted proteins | sample 1639831 | NCBI WGS metagenome assembly FTCX01 (sample SAMEA3914869, study PRJEB12502) | metagenome | biome: forest; material: soil | place: USA | collected 2012-03-12 | depth 0.1 m
CCTCGGGATAAAACGGTGAGCGCTCTTCCTTGCTCTCCGCGGAAGTCAGCTGTTGGTCGGCGAACGCCGTGGCAGACGCAGCTTCGGTTTGGGGGCACGCGGGCAAAGTCGCCGCCCACAATGCGGGAGGCTTCGTGGGCATGCGCAGCACCGCTTCCGGCGGCTTGTGCAAGATGATGTAGAGGCACAACGGGAACCCGAGCGCCGCCGCGATGTAGACGATCGGGCTGGTTTTCTCGCCTTGCTCGCGTCGCGCCGTCGCGCCGCGCTCGACTTCGACCAGCTGCACTTCGAGCGAGAACGGACCGATGCCGATGACCGCGTCCGGCAGCAAGCGCCCTTGCGTGAACGGGCTGCCGTTCAGCTGCGGCATCGGATCGAGCGCGCGCGCCTCGGCGAACACGCCGCCCGAGCGCGCCTCGATCGCGAGCTGCTCGATCGCTGCGACGCCCTGAGGCAGGCGAATCTCGCAATGCGCGCCGCATCCGACCAGCACGCGCTCGGCGTCCACCGCGAGCTCTTCGCGGCGACCGCCGGGGTGCGTAATCACGACTCTGAAGGTTTCGGTCAGCATTTATTTCGAAAACTGTTGGCCAATCGACAAAATCATCGGCGTCACGATCAGCATCAAAATCGCGAAAAAGAGCAGTACCATCGGCCCGAGCATCTTCACGCTCGCGGTGGCCGCCGCCTCTTCCGCGCGCGTCGAGCGACGTTGGCGCGAGGTCTGCGCTTGGATGCGCAGCACGTCCGAGAGCGGGCTGCCGCGCTCTTCGGCCTGAACCACCGCGCTGACGAACTCGCGCGCGGTCTCGCCGCCGACGCGGTCGACGAACTGCAGCAACGCCTGCTTGCGCGTCTTCCCGACCGCGAGCTCCTGCAGGATGATGTTCAGCTCTTCGACCAACGGATCGTCCGGGTTGCTGCTCTTGTCGATCACCTGGCGCAGCGAGCCGGTGAAATCCAAGCCGGCGGAGAGGCCCAAGGCGAGTAAATCGATCACGTACGGCAACCCGGTCTGCACGCGCTTTTGGCGCTCTTGCTGCAGGCCGCTGATCTGCAAGTACGGGAGTACGAAGCCGAGGAACGCGCCGACGATTGGGTACAAGGCGCCGCGCTTGAACGTGAGCGAGAACAAAGAGCCGATCAGCGCGCCGCACGAGCTCGAGAGCAGGCTGAGCGCGACGAGCTCCTCCGGAGTCAGCCCCCAAAAATCACCCGCCAGAGTGATTTGCCGATCCAGCGAAGCTTGCATGCTCGGGCTGAGCACGCTCGCGACGCGCACCCCGAGCCAGCGCACCGAAGGCTCGATCTGCGCCCACAACGGGCTCTTTTTCAGCGCGCTGCTGCGCTTGAGCCCGCGAATGCCGAGCCGGCTCGCGGCGACGGTGGGCGTGCTCATCACGACGTACCCGACGGTAAAGAGCGCCGCGGCGGTGAAGAGCGCCGTCAGGATCCGAAGCAGGACGACGGCAAACATCAGATGTCCACCGCCAAGACACCGCGCGCCATGATCAGCGAGCTCAGCCAACAACCGAACGACAAGACCATCACGATCCAGCCGACGAAGCTGGTCGTGAGCGGCGAGAAATAGCCCGGGCTCGCGAGATCGAACACGATCAAGATCAACGCGGGAAACACCGCCAACACGGCGAGCTGCGCCTTGCCTTCCGCGGTCTTGGAACGCACGACGCCTTGCAGACGCGCGATCTCGCGCAAGGTCTCGGCGGTGGTTTCGAGGATCCGCGGTAAGTCTCCGCCCACTTGGCGTCCGATCAGGATCCCCGCCAGCGTCGCGTCGAGCTGGGGGCTGCGGATGCGCGCGGCCATGTTGAGCAGCGCCTGATCCACGGTCATGCCGACGCGCATTTCCTTCAGCGCGAGGCCGATTTCCTGGTCCATCGGCGCGGCGATCAGCGTCTCGGAGTACGCGAGCGCGTTGCCGATGCTGGGCGTGGTCTTGAGCGCGTTGGCCAGCGTCAAGATGAAGCTGTCCACCTTGGCTTCGATCCGCGCGAGCCGCGAGCGACGCATCTGCTCGATGTAGAGCGCGGGCGCGAGCGCGATGATCGGCACGAAGAAGTACCAATACCCGAGCGAGAACGAGAGCCCGAGGCCCGCGACGATCACCATCGCCGCGATCTGCCCGAACGCGATGTAATCGCCGCGCGTGTTCAGGAACATGTTCCTGAGCTTGCGTTCGAGCGAGACGCAATACATCCGGAAATACCGTTGAATGGCGGAGCTTTCGTCGCGACCGATCGCGAACGAAAACAGGAAGATGCCCGCGCCCACGAGCACGACGGCCAAAAACTTCGGCACTAGCTCGAGCGGCGTCACAGGTAGGCCTCGCCCTTCTTCACGAGCCCGAGGACGATGAACTTTTGCAGGAAGCTCGGCAGATAGCCCGTCGCGCTGAACTTGCCGACGACCTCGCCGTTCGGACCGGTGCCGCTCCGTTGAAACTTGAAGATCGGTCGCAGCTCGAGCTCACCGCTCGGATCGAGCCCGCACAATTCCGTGATCGCGACCACTTTGCGCGAGCCGTCGGACAACCGAGATTGCTGCACGATCAAATGCACGCTGCTGCCGATTTGCTCGCGGATCGCGCGCGACGGCAGATCCACGCCCGCCATCAGCACCAACGTTTCGAGGCGAGTCAGCGCCTCCGCCGGTGAGTTCGCGTGCGTGGTGGTGAGCGAGCCGTCGTGGCCCGTGTTCATCGCCTGCAGCATGTCCAGCGCTTCGCCGCCGCGGCACTCGCCGACCACGATGCGATCCGGGCGCATGCGCAAGGCATTTTTCACGAGATCGCGGATCGTGTACTCGCCCTTGCCTTCCATGTTCGAAGGGCGCGTCTCGAGCGCAACCACGTGCGGCTGGGCCAGCTGCAACTCTGCCGAATCTTCGATCGTGACGATGCGCTCGTCGCTCGGGATCGCAGCGGAGAGCACGTTCAAGAGCGTGGTCTTGCCGCTGCCCGTGCCGCCGGAGATCACGATGTTGCATTTCGAGATCACGCTGCGCGTCAAGAATCGACCCATCGCGGGCGTGAGCGCTCCGTAGTCGTACAGCTTCTCGAGGGTGAGCGGCACCTTCGCGAATTTGCGGATCGTGATGCACGAGCCCTTGAGCGCGAGCGGGCGAATGATCGCGTTCACGCGCGAACCGTCTTTGAGCCGCGCGTCGACCAAGGGCGAAGATTCGTCGATGCGCCGACCGAGCGGCGTCACGATTCGCTCGATCACCGCGCGCACGCGATCATCGTCCGTGAAGCGCGCGCTGCTGCGCACGATTTTGCCAGATTTTTCCACGTAGATCGTGTCCGCGTCGATGACCATGATTTCGCTGATCGTCGGATCGGCGAGCAAGTATTCGAGCGGGCCGAGGCCGAGCGCCTCATCCGACATTTGCCCGATCAGATCGTCTTGGTCGATGTGCGCCGGGAGCCGAGTCTCCACGCTCTTGACGATCCGGCGCAGCGCCGCGAGCACGCGTGGACGAAACGATGGATCATCGAGCCGCGTCACATCCGTGCCGGCCAGATCCAAGTGATGCAAGAGTTGCTTGTGGATCTCGCGCCGCAGCGAGGCTTCTTCTTCGCGCGCGCCGAGCGGCGACGGCAGCGCAGGCGAGGCCGACAGCGGCGCGGGCACCACCGGAGCAACCGAGAGCGGCGCTGGCGCGACGGGTGCGACGGACAGCGGCACCGACGCGACCGGCGCAACCGACAGCGGCGGCGGCAACGCGCTCACAGCCGTGGGGCCGGCCGGATCGCGCACGGGCGGCGGCGGCGGAACCGGCGCCGGGCGACGCACGAACGCGCCTTCGGCGCGCACGCCAGCCGCGGACAAGCGCGGCGCAGAGTCGGCCGCTTCCGAGTCCGATTCAGGACGAATCGAGAGCGTGAAGGTACCGACGACGATCGGCGTCCCGAACGGCACTTGGAGCGAATCGTGATTGATGCGAATCGCGCCCGCGACCGTGCCGTTGCGCGATAAATCGACGACGCGCAGCCCTTCGGGCTCGAGGTGCACGAGCGCGTGCTGACGCGAGATCAAATCGTCGACCACGCACACGGAGCATTGCGCCGTGCGCCCGATCGAGAGAATCGCGTCATTGCTGAAGCGCTCGATGCGGCGATCCCCGTTTTGGGAATCGATGATCACTTCGACGTTCACCGCGTGCGCCCTCGAGCTGGTGGTGGCGGCGGTGGGGCTGGCGGCGGCGCCGCGGGGGGTGCGGCGGTCGGCGCGACCAGGCTCGTGTGCCGAGGATGCGCTGGATCCTGATCGAACGCGTCCACGTCGTTCATGTTGCCGGTGTAGCGCTCGTATTGTGAGAGCGCGTCGTTCACGAGCTCACTCACACCTTGCGGTACGGACTCGATCACCGTCGGCACCACGAACACCGCGCCCTCGACTTCTTGCTCTTGATCCGCGTGCGAGCCGAAAAACACGCCCAAAATCGGGATATCGCTCAAGAGCGGGATGCCGTTCACGTCGTGACGCTGCGAACGCGTGCGGATGCCGGAGAGCACCAGCGATTGGCCGAGCTTCAACGCGACCTGCGTGTTGAGCTTGGACGTGTTGCGTCCGGGCAGGCTCGTGCCGGTGGTGACCGGCGGCGTGAGATCCGAAACTTCCGCGGCGACCTTCACGTCGAGCTGACGCGTGACCGGATCGAAGCGCGGCAGCACCGTCACATCCGTCCCGAATTTGATTTCGCGGATGGTCGAGGTCAGCCCGCTCGCGATCGAGTAATTTTGTTCACCGCCGCTCGAGAAATTCGCCTCCGAGCCGTTCGACGTGATGACGGTCGAATGCTTCAGCACTTTGGCCCAACCGTGGTTCGCGGCGATGTCGAGCCCGGGGAGCACTTGGTTCGCGATCGACGCCTGCGCGTTCGTCACCGTGCCCGAGATCAAATCCACATCAGCTGCGCCCACGCCCACGCCGGCGCCGCCGATCGCGGCCGGCCAGCTCACGCCCACGGAGTAACCGCGCGAGCGGTCGTATTGCACGAAGAAAAAGTCGATCCGGATGTTCAAGCGTCGGTCCGCCGCGCCGCCGCCGAGCACGACCAACGACTCGACCTGGCCCGCGTACAGCGCCGCAATTTGTTCGATGCGCTTGAGCTCGGCATCCGTGCTCACGCCGCCCTCGATGAAGAAGTGCGAGCCGACCAAGCGAATGCGAATGCCGGTCATGCCATTGAGCAGCTCGCGCAGCTCGGCTTCGACGGCGCGCAGCGGGCGCGCGAACACGTTGATCGAATATTTGAGATGGAGTCCGTCTTTGCGGATCAAGAGCAGCGTGGTCGAGCCAGGGCGCTGACCCACGAGCACGAACTGGTTGCTGTCCGGCGTGAGCTTGACTTGCACCACGCCAGGCGCGCCCTCGGAGTAGCTCTTCACGTCACCCGCGGGCAGCGTGCGGTTCTCGCCCACCGACAGGTTGAGCTCTTCTTCGCGCTCGGTTTGTGCGTCTTCCGCGTGCGCGATTGTCGTATGCAGCGACGGCGCCAACAAACCCAAGGCTGCGCAAAGCCACGCCGCGGGCCTCCTCGAGGCCGAGAGCAGAGCGCGTTTCATCGACGTTCCTCGGTGATTTTCACGGGCTGCTCGGCGGTGCGACGCCCGTGACCGGTCGATTGAGCCGCAGCGCGCGCGCTCGTATCGGCGAGCGCAGAGGCGGGCATGTCTGGCAAATCGCTGACGCGCGGATCGTCCGGGTTGCGCACCGCGACGGAGACCTTGCCCTTCTCCATCGCGAGGGCGAGGAGCTGCGCCTCTTTCACGTTCAGGCTGAGCGTGATGGTCTTGTCGATCAGGTTTTGATGCGTCGGCTTGTTCTCGCCGCTCGACGGCCCGGCCTGGGTCTCGCCCATCACCGCGAGCACGAGCACCTTTTGCAAGAGCACGACAGCGACGCGTTCCTTCGCGTTCGGATCGGTCGCGGCCGCGTTCGGCTTCGTGCTCTCGTCCATCGTCGCGACCACATCCACGTAGTCACCCGGGCGCACGAGGCCGTTGAGCGCGGAGTCGTCACCCTGCGCCGCGCGCAACGTCACGGCGCGCTTGCCCGGCTGGACCAGCGAGCTTACGTCCCGATCCTCGGTGGTGATCGCGAGATCGGTCCACATCACGGTTTCTTGCGGCTCGATCGCGCTCGCGGTTTGCAGCCCAATCACTTTCGAGCGCTCCGCGGCCTTGATCGCGCGGCCTTCGACGTAAGCGATCGGCACGTCACGCGTCGTCAGCATCTCATCGGTGATGATCGTCCCGCGTTTGATGGGTTTTACGGCGGCGAGCAGCTCGACTTGATCGCCGCCGGACATCTCGCGCTCGTAGCGCTTCATGTACATGAACAGCAGAGTCACACCAGCGAGGGCCAGCGCGGCGGCGATGATCAAAGCGCGACGATTCATGAGTGGGTCGTTCGGATGAATGATTCTGGTGCACGCGCTCGAAGCTCACGATTTTGGTCGTGCGCTTTTGGAATCGAGCCAGTGACGGGCACCGGAATAGTTGGTGTCGGAGGCGATCCGGACTCTCTCCGGTGACAGCCTGGTGACTCGTGCGGCGCGTAACGCGCGCGTCACTGGGGCGTGGCGATCTCCGTCACCACGCGCTCGAGCTTGCCCAGCTCGATGATCGTGAGGCCCGTCTCGCGCGGGCCGTCTTCGCTCGCAGCGACGAGCAACGCGCGGCCGTCGCGCGTGAAGACGCGCGCATCCGCGGGCTTGAGCTCGGGCTCCGTTTCACCCATCGCCGCAGGGCGTTGCTCCCAGCCCGCGGCCACGAGTGATTGATCGTAAAACGCGAGCACATCCGCGCGCGGCTCGGCGACATCGTAGCTGCGCAGCGCGTACGGATGATCGGGGACCACGGCGCTCAAGCGCCGCTGCGAGCTCGGCGGCCGCGGAATTCCAGGCGTATCCGTGCCGGGCACATCCCCTTGGTCGGGGAACATGGCTTCGATGTTGAACGCGCCTTCGGTCCAGATCGCGATGACCTGAGATTTGCCGTTCGGAAGCTTGCGCGCCTTGACGTAACGCATCTCGCCGATGTGCGAGAGATCTCCGCTCTTCAAAAACTCGTTCACGTGCGCGACCACGCCCGCGACGCCGTTCGTGCCCTCGGGCTGCGCGATGCACACGAGGTGTGCCTCCGCCTCGCTGTCCGAAGGCTCGTCGCTATCGCTGCGGATCACGCCGATGCGACCCGGATCGCGCATCTCCGCTGGCAAGCTCAGCTTGCGCAGATCGAAGCCCGGCATCTTTTCGAACTCTTCGCGCAGACCGCCCGAGTGCGCGACGCAGCTCGCGTCGAATTGATCGAGCACGGCTTTCACGGAGAGGTCCGTCTCCTTCGCAGCCAGGAACATGAGTTGGCCGTTGACGGAGACGCCTTGCGGCTCACCGATGAGCTTCGCGCCGAGCTCTTTCGTGAGCTCGTCCCCGAGGCGACGCACGGTCTTTTCCGCGCCCGCGTAGGCCGAACGCATGAGCAAGTACGTGATGCCGAAGTTGACGAGCATCAAGTACAGCGCGACGCGCGCGACGCCCGCCCAACGCACACGAGTGACTAGGCCGAATAGCTTTTTCAACATCGGTTTCACCGTTCAGCCGCTCGGGATCAGGACAGTCCACATTTGCTGCAGCACGGCGATGATGTCGCCGCGGTGGTCGTCGCCCTTCTCGTTGCACACGACCGAGTTGCGCGTCGCGACGTTGTAGCTGCCGCCGACCAGGCGATCCGCCGTCACGGTCGCGCTCTCGCTGTCCATTTGGCGGCCGACTGACAGCCACTCGGGCGCGTTGGTCGAATCATCGTTCAAGCCGTCGAGTGCGCCGCCCGAAGCCGCATCCGCGACGCCGACCGCTTGCCACAGCGCCACCAACTCCACGGCGCTATTGCAGCCCGGGAGTGCCTTTTCCCAGGCCGCCGCACGCGATACGCGCATCGTCTTCAGCTTTTGCGAGTACAGGCTATTGAAGAACAGCGCGCTCGCCATCATCAGCATCAACATGCTGCTCACGATGATGCCTTCGACGAGCACGGCGCCGCGGCCTTTGCGGCGCGCGCGCAGACGAGTGAGCGCGGCTTCGACACGAGGAGCATTTACGGTCGTCATCTCGAGCCTCAATGAATGACGGTAGAGCGAGCGGGAGGGTTGGTCGCGAGCCAGGCGCCGACCGTGTTCTTGCCGAACCAGGTGAAGAGCCCACTCTTGATATAGGTGGAGCTCCACCAAGTGCCCCACATGTTGCCTTGCACGAAGTCGGGGATATTGAATTTCGCGCCCAGTTTGCCAGGCACTTTTTTCATCGCTTTGTCGAGCCCGCCGACGAGTGACGTGACTGCGATCGTCGAAGCGGTCCGTTCGAGCATCTCGCCCGGGTTGTGCACGCGCCGGAGCCGCGCGCGCCAGCGCATCTGCCACATCGCGGTGCCTTTGCAGCCGGACCACGCATCCGTGCAATCCCAATACATCTCGGCCTGCGCGGAGCCCATCGTGCCGCCGAGCTGATCGGTCGGTGCATCGACGACGTTGCCCGTGCGCTGCATGTCGCCGATGTCGAGACCCTTGTCATCGCCTTTGAGCATCGTGGGATCGTTGAAGCCCATGCCCCAGGACTGCATGAAGAAGTTGCCGTTCGTCGCGTACTCCCACACTTTTGCCGGCTTTTTGCCTTGGTTCGTGTAGGATTTCTGCGACCCCTTCTTCACCTGGTCTTTGACGCAGGCGTCATTGTCGAACTTGTTGTTCTTCCAATACTTCTCGAAGTCCTTGGTCTTGTCGTAGTCCGGGTCCGAAGGATCGGGCTTCTTCTGCCCTGCGGCTTTGCACGCGTCGTCCGCGGCTTGTTTGATCGCGTCATTGGCGGCGGGCGGAATGCCGCCTTGGCCGCAGAAGATCGAAGGCAAGCTGCCCGTGATCTTGCCAGCGAAATCTTTGATCGGGCCGCTATCGATGGCAGAGACGACTTTGCACAAGCCGCCACCGCCGCCGTCGCAACCACCCGCGATGCGCTCGAGGATGCCGGCGAATTGGTTGGGCACGAACTCGCCCGCCATCTCGCACAGCTTCCACTCCGAGTCCCATTGCACCGGCAAGCTCACGCCCGTGCCGATGCGGTACTGCACGATGTTGCTGTCGCCCGGATAGCTCGGCGTGAGCGAGCCGCTCAAACCGAGCGCGGTCATGCCGTAGGCCGCGGAGCTGCTGGCCGAGCCCTCGGCCACGCCGAGCAGCGGAATCGCCGAAGAAACGACCTTTTGCGCGGTCTGGATCTTATCGATGATCTTGTAGACATCGTTGGCGACCTTTTGGTCGTTCTTGGCCATGCGCACGAGCGCGTTCGTGATCGCGTCGGCCGCATCGAGCCCGAGCTCGCAGGCTGCGCCCGTGAGCGGATTCGGGAAGAACAGCGTGATGATGCAAGCGATCGCGATGATCGCGAGCAGCGCCCCGAGAAAAATCTCGATTCCGCGCCAGACGACCAGCACGGCCATCACCATCGACATCAAGATATTGAGCAGCACGACGACGTTCATGCCGCGCGCGTTCCAGACCGCGTTCTCGAACGCGGCCGCGTCGGCGCCGTCTTGCAAATGCTCGCGCCAAACCGCCGCGTCACCGACGCTGGCGATGTTCCAGAGCGCGCCGACGAGCAGCGCGCCCATGACGATGCCCAAGACGAGGATGGCTCCGTCGCAATCCTTGCGGAGCTCCGTCACTTTTCGCAAGCGAGACAAGAAGAGGTGGAGCATGGGACTCAGAATTGGTACTTCGCGCCTTGATAGGCGGAGTCGGCTTCGGCGTTGATCGTGCGCACACCGCCGGCTCCGCAGACCAGGCTGACCCAGCCGGCGAGGCAGTGGAATTTCGCGCTGACGGTGGCTTTCATCGGGCCGTTCCCCGAAGTCCCGCTGACCGTGATTTCCGGGTCGTCCGAGATTTGCGGGGCAGCGGCGAGCACCATTTTGGCGGCCAGCTCGATGTCCCCTTTGCGCGAGCCCGAATAGGAATCGAGCCCGGTGCCGTCGTAATAAAACGGGTCATCGGGCAGCACGACGGAGGCGGCGCGGGCCGTCACCGCGGCCGCATGCTCGACGACCAAGTGCGCCGCGCACAGCTCGGCGAGCTGCCACGTCGCCATGAAGAAGAACATCACCGGCAGGTAGGCGATCAGCGTCTCGACGAAGACCGCGCCTTCATCTGCCTTCAAGCGCACTCGCTTCACGATAACCTCCAGCGCAAGACAGAGACGAGCGCGGTCGCGGCGAAAACCGCCGGACCAAAGCGCAGCTTGGTCATCAGCTCGCGCGGCACGGTCTGGCGATTCTCTTTCGCGCGAAACGGGTTCGCGGCGAGCACCGCCACGTTGCCGAGCAGCTGCAGGATTCGCCCTTCGTACGCGAGCTTGATCGGCGCGTAGAGCGCGAGCGCGATGAACGCGTAAAACTCGATCTGCAAACCGACGATCGGCCCGAGCGCGGCGCCGACGACGGCCAAGAGCTTCGTATCGCCGCCGCCCATGGCGCCGGTCCAAAACAAGAGGAACGGCACGAGCCCGCACACGAGGATGCCGAGGCCGATGTTGAACAGCGGATAACCCCAATCCGCGAACGTCTCCGGGTGGGCCTGCGCCGCGTGCACGAGTAGATGCATCGCGATGCCGACCGCAAAGCCCCCGACGACGACCTCGTTCGGGATCTTGCCGGTGCGCAAATCGATCCAGCCGGCGACGGCGGTAACCGCCGTGACCGTCACCAAGACGAGGTTCGTGTCGATTTGAATCATGGGGTTGGGAGGCGCGCCTTTGCCGCGAATTCGCGACAAAAGCGCGCCAATCGAGGTTTCCCGATCAGTTACCGATGCCGGTGACGGCGGTGCCTTGCTGCTGCACCTTCTGCTGCACGTCGGTACCGAACGTCGTGTACGCCGCGATGCACGCGAGCGCGATCAGGCCGATGAGGATGATGTATTCGACGAAGCCGGCACCCTCGGTGTCGCGAACGAGCTTCTGGATTTGGGTCTGCATTGTTCTCTCCTGTGCGTTTCTGTGACTGGGGGTTGAGTTACGGGTGCTGTGAGTCGTAGAGCACCGCGCGGCGACTCGAATACGAGTTCACCTCTTTCGGGCCGAGCGTCGCCAAGCCGATGGCCACGAGCAGACCGGCGAACGCGAACACGATCAGGTACTCGGTGAACACGGCTCCGTGCTCATCCCGCCAAAACGTTCGTGCGCGTTTCGTCATGCGAATGGTCATTGTTCTCCGGCGATGCACGCCGCCCGTTCAGCAAGTGCCGTGCCCATCAAATCAGACACGGTTTATGGGTGGTGAGTCGCACGCTGATTGTCGAATAGACAATCGATGGTTGGCGCCCTCGGGTTGCGGTCTTGCCTAAAAGTGCACCGGGCCGCGCGCCTTCGTGACGAACCCGTGTCGCGCTTCGCGCGTGACGACGAACGGTTGGTCGAACACGAACAGATCGTCTTCGCTGCGCGCGAGGAAGCGGACGGTCGGGCTCTGCGGCTTGAGCCCGCGCTTGTCTTTGGTGTCGAGCTCGACCTCGAGCTCGGAGCCCGGCTCGACGCGCAAGAGGAAGTGCGCGGCGCCCGAAGCATCCGTATGCGCGACCTCCTTGCCCAGGTATTTTACCGGCAAATCCGCGCCATTTTCCGCGCGCACCGCGACGACGACGTTGCGCAGAGCAGGCGCGCACGTGACCTGGTATTCGGGCATGCGCGCGCTCTCGCCGAGGCGCGTGAGTCGAACCGCGAGCGGGCTCGTTGGTGAGCGATATCCGTCGGGGCAGCTCACGCCGAACTCGAGCGTCTCGCCCTCTTGGCCTTGAGCCGAGAGCTTCGCGATGCCGTTCGCGTTCGCGATCGCGACGCGTTGGCTCTTGAACGTGAGCACGGCGTTCGGCACGGGGTGGCCAGGATCGCCACTCACGCGCACGGCGAATTCATAGCCGCGTTTTTGGCTGCCTTTGGCCTCGCAGCCCAATGAGCTCAACAGGGCGAGCGCACACACGGGCGCGATGGCGCGTATCGAGAGGCGATGCTTCTCGTCATTCATCACGCTCGACGCTTAGCACACGCCGCGCCAAACCAACTCTCATCGTCGAGCGTTCGAGCGCGAGCTCACTGCACGCACTGACAACCGATGTTTGTCTCCATCGAACAGCACGCGAGTCGACACGATGTTGTCACGTGAAACGCACGCCGAGCGAGGCTATCGTCTCGCGCCTCGCACCCAGGTGCATCCTTTGCCGTCGGTCTCACGAACGCGCTTTTTACCCTTGATTCGAGCTATTTTCGCGCTCGCTTTCGGCTCCGCGCTGGCGGCTTGCTCGCTCTTGGTGAACAAGAGCACTGCGCAATGTTCGAGCGATTCGGACTGTCACTCGAGCACGTATTCGCTCTGCCAAGACAGCGTGTGCGTGGATCCGCGCGCGGTCGGCGCGGCGGGCTCCACCGGCTGCATGGGACCGAACGGGTGCGTCCCGTGCGCGGCCGATGCCGGCGTGGACTTTCTCAACGCCTGCACCAACTCCATGTGCGTGCCTTTCGATAACGCGACTCGACTCAAGAACCTGAGCGCGGACGGAGGCCGCAAACCGCTGCCATGAGCTCGAGAGCCTGGTTCTGCGCGATCGTGCTCGGCTCGATCGCGACTCATTCGCTCGCCCGCGCAGCTGCCTGCGCCGACCTGCCCACGCCGATTTACGTCACCGGCTCGACTGCGGCGACGCCGTTCCTGGCCGAGATCAGCAAGCTGCTCGTCAATCAAACTTCGGCGGTCAACATCGTGTACACGGCGCAGGGCTCGTGCGCGGGGGTCGATTCGGTGTTGAACGGCACGCCGGTGACGGCGACCGCGGCCTCGCCCGCGACTTACTGGGACAGCCTCGGCACCGAACAATATTGCGATCTGCCGAGCACCGGCGTGACCTCGGATTTGGCGATTTCGGACGTGTTCGCTTCGACTTGTTTGCAGCTGCCGAACGGCCTCCCGAGCTCGATCGGAGATTTCCTCGGCCCGGTTCAGACGATGACGTTCGTCGTGCCGAAGACGTCCAAGCAACTCTCGATCAGCGCAGAGGCCGCGTACTACGTGTACGGCTTCGGAGACGACTCGGGCGTTGCCCCATGGACGGACGACACGTTCATCTTCCAGCGCTCGAGTGACTCCGGCACCGAAGCGATGATCGCGACGGCGATCGGCGTACCGCTCGCGCAGTGGCGCGGCACGCCGACCGCCACGAGCAGCGACATCCTGCAGCGCGTGGCGAGCACGACCAACCCCGAAGCGACGATCGGGATCCTCTCGACCAGTGAGGCGCAGGACTCACTCGCGACGCTCAACTTGCTCGCGTATCAACACTTCGGACAGAGCTGCGGCTACTACCCGGATTCGTTGCCCACCGCGAACGACAAGCGCAACGTGCGCGACGGTCACTACGCCCTGTGGGGCCCCTTGCACCTGCTCTCGGCCATCGGCAGCGACGGCTACGCGCGAAAAGATGCGGTGCGCGACATCATCGGCTACGTCGTCGGCACGAAGGCAGTGCCCTCTGGTGTCGATATGATCCAGCTCCAAGCCCAACGCCACATGGTTCCGCAGTGCGCGATGCAAGTGGCGCGCGAAGAAGAAATGGGCGCGCTCGCCTCATTCGCCCCAGCAAAGGCCTGCACCTGCTATTACGAAGAGCTGACGACCGGGTCGACCAGCTGCACGCCGTGCTCGGTGCCCAGCGAGTGCTCCGGCGCGACGCCGGCCTGCAATTACGGCTTCTGCGAAGCCGAGTGAGCGAATCTCAGGCTGAGCCGCCGCCGTTCTTTTTCGAAATATTGCGAACGTCGTGATCGCTTCGCGGCCCGGCGGGTCACGAACAACATGTGCGACGACCGACGACGATCTCGATTGCGCTCGGGCTGCTCGCGTTGGCGGGCTGCAGTGATGCAGGCGTCAGCGCTAACTCGGAGGGCAGTGGGGCGTCCACGCGCCAACTCCCTTCCGCGAGCGCCGTGCAGAACTTGGTCGCGACCCAAGACGGGGCGGGTTTGGATTTGACCTGGGATGCGGCGCCGAATGCCACGAGCTACGAAGTCTTCTACGGCTTGACCGATGATCTCGCCGTCGCCGCGAGCGCCGGCGCGAGCACAGTGACGTGCGCGCGGCTCAGCCCACTGGACGCGAACACCGCTTATTGGGTTTGGGTGCGCGCCGCGTCCGTGCGCGGCGCGAGCGACTCACCGGGCGCCTTCGCGAGCGTGCCCGCGCAAACCGGTGAGTGACTCGCGGCTCGCGCGCTCAGCGACGCGCGAAATAGTTGCAGGTCGAGCTCGGGCCGCGCGTGGCTTGCTTGCGGCAATCGACGAACGCCGCGCGCGCGCCGGCCCAGTCCCCGAGATCTTCGAGACCCGCCGCGAGCAGGACGTACGCGCGCGCATCCAGCGGATCTGCGGCGATCGCGGCGCGCGCCGAGTCAACACCGTCGCGCGTGCGGCCCGCGGAGAGCAGCTTACTCGCGCGAGCGAGCAGATCCGAGGCCGGCGCCGGCGTACTCGCGGCTTCACTCACGACCTGCGCCGCTGAAGCCGACGGCGTCGGCGTCACGGCGATTTCGTGCGCACTCGGCGCCGCTGAGACGACCGGGCTCGGAAGCGGGCTCGGCTCGCGCGCCGTCGGCGCGATCTGCGCCGCGTGCAGCGTGCCCGCGACGGGCCGCGCTTCGGCGCGATGCCGCCAAAACGCGGCGAGCAAAATCACCGCCGAGCCGACGCCGAGCCAAAGCGCGACGCGACGCTGCAGCCGCGCGCGCCGCTCGAATAGACGCGAGAGCTCGAGCTGACGCGCGCCGTCGACTTCTGCGGGCGCGCCTCGCCGCAAAGCCAGCACATCCAAGCTCGGACTCGTGTGCTCCTCTTCGGGCTCGGGCGGTTGGCTGAAAAAGCGTTCTTCTTCCTCGGATTCGTGCTCGGCGCTCGGCGCGCCCTCGTCCTGCGATGCCGTCATTTTTTGCTCACTGCACCGTCAGGCTCGCCGTCCCCGTCACGGAGCCGCGCACCGCGCTGACGGTGACGCCGCCCGTGGACAGCCCCGTCGCGACGCCGCGCGAACCTGCGGCATTGCTGATGCTCGCGACGCTCGGCGTGGTCGACAGCCACGTGACGTAGCTCGTCACGTCGAGCGTCGTCGCGTCCGAGAGCGTGCCGACGGCGGTGAACGCTTGCGTCGCGTGCACCCCGACGGTCGCGGTTGCCGGCGTCACCGCGATGCTCTTCAGTGTGGCCGACGAGATCGTGACGGCGTCAGTCCCGGTCACGCCTTGATAGCTCGCCGAGATCGTCGCCGAGCCCGCGCTCGCCGGCGTCAGCAAGCCGCGCGATCCGTTCGCGTCCGAGACCGAAGCGACGTTCGCCGCGCTCGAGCTCCAGGTCACGAGCGTCGTCAAATCCTTAGTCGTGTTGTCGCTGTAGATGCCGGTCGCGACCAAGTTGGTGTTGAAGCCGAGCGGGATCGTGGGCGAAAACGGCGTGATTTGGATCGAGGTGAGCGTGGCGCTCGTGACCGTCAGTGTGGTCGAGCCGGTCACGCCGTCGACGGTCGCGCTGATGGTGGTGCTGCCCGCTGCGATCGCGACCGCTTGTCCACGCGAGCCGTTGGCGGTGCTGATCGAAGCCGCGCTCGGCGTGGACGAGATCCAAGTCGCGCGCGCGGTCACGTTCTGCGTCGTGTTGTCGCTGTAGATCGCGGTGGCCACGAAGGTCACCTGCGATCCGACGGCAACGCTCGACTCGGCTGGTGTGACCTCGATCGAAGACAGCGTAGCGGCCGTGACCGTCACCGTGCTCGTGCCGCTGAGCCCGTTCACGGTCGCCGTGATCGTGCTCGTGCCTGCCGCGAGCGCGGTGACGGTGCCGCGTTGACCGCCGCCGCCCGGACCACCGCCGCCGGCCGTCGAAACTTGCGCCGCGGTGGTGTTCGAGGAAACCCAGGTCGCCTGCGCGGTTACGTCTTGCGTGGTCGCATCGTCGTAGACCGCGGTGGCCGTGAATTGCTGGCGCGCGTTGATCGAGAGCGTCGGGTTGATCGGCGTGACCTCGATCGAGAGCACTTTCGCGCTGGTCACGGTCAACGTGGTCGAGCCGGTGACGCCCTGATACGTCGCGGAAATCGTGGTCGAACCGGCTGCGACCGTGGTGGCGAGCGTGCCACCAAAGCCCATGCCACCCATGCCGGCGCCGATCGTCGCGACGCCCGTGTCCGAGCTGGACCACGTCACGCCTTGATTGAGCGGGGTCTGCGTGTTGTTCGAGTAGATCGCGGTCGCGGTGTAGCGCACCGTCGCGCCGACGCGCACGCTGTCGGCGATCGGCGAAACCACGACTTGCGTCAAGGTCGGCGCCGAGACGGTGACCGTGGTCGTCCCGGCGACGCCGCTCAAGGTGGCCGTGATCGTGACCGTGCCGCGCGCGATGGCGGTGACTTGCCCTTGGCTGCCGCTGGCGTTGCTCACGCTGGCGGTCGCCGTTGCGCTCGAGCTCCACACCGCGGTGGTGGTCACGTCAACCTGGCTTTGATCGCTGTAGGTCGCGGTCGCGGTCAGCGCTTGATTCGTGCCGGCGGGCAGCGTCGGATTCGCGGGCGCGAGCGTGATCGAGACGAGCTTCGCGGCAGTCACCGTCACGTTCGTGGCCGCGCTGACGGTCCCGAGCGTCGCGTGCACCGCGCTCGTGCCGAGCGCGACCGCGGTGACGGTGCCCGCGTCGCTCGTCGCGTTGCTGACGGTCGCGACGGCTGCGCTATCGCTCGACCAAGTGACGGTAGCCGTGATGTCGACGGTGGAGCCGTCCGAGTACGTGCCCGTAGCGGTGAGCGCTTGCGTCGTGCCGAGCGGGAGCGTCGGATTTGTGGGCGAAATGCTGATCGAAACCAGCGCCGCGCTCGTGACCGTGACCGTGGCCGAGCCGCTGACGTTGCCGAGGGTCGCCGAAATCGATGCGGTGCCGCCGGTCAGGCCAGTGAGCTCACCCGCCGAGCCAGTCGCGTTCGAAACCGTGGCGACGGCGACGTTGCTCGATTGCCAAGTGACGGAGGTCGTCAAATCCGCGCTCGTGCCGTCTGAATAAGTGCCAGTCGCGGTGAGCGCTGCATTGC
>FTCX01000521.1_pt1 | contig 16878 bp, 16 predicted proteins | sample 1639831 | NCBI WGS metagenome assembly FTCX01 (sample SAMEA3914869, study PRJEB12502) | metagenome | biome: forest; material: soil | place: USA | collected 2012-03-12 | depth 0.1 m
CGTCCAAGAGCAAGACTTCATCACTCGAGCGCGCGAGCAAATCCGCCTGCACCGCAGCGCCGTAAGCGACGACCAAATCCGGATCGATGTCGCCGAGCGGCTCTTTACCGAACAGCTCCGACACGTATGAACGAACGCGCGGCACGCGCGTGGATCCGCCCACTAAAATCACGCCGTCGAGCGCGCTGGCTTCGATGCCTGCATCACGCAGCGCGCGTTTGCAGGCGCGACCCGTGCGTTCGAGGAGCGGCGAAATCCAGCCGTCGAAATCTGCGCGCGTGAGCGTGAATTGCGCTTCGCCCCCGCCCTTTTTCGGCAGCTCGACTTGCACTTCGACGTTGTCCGTCAGCGCGTGCTTGGCTTCACGCGCGGCTTTGAGCGCGATGCTCACGACTTCGGGCGTGCGTGTGGCCGCGTCCGTCGCGCCCATCGCGGCGAGCATGCGTTCGGCGATTTCGCGATCCATGTCGTCACCGCCGAGCGCGCTGTCGCCGCCGGTGCTCTTCACTTGGAACACGCCGTCTTCGAGCAGCAAGATCGTGATGTCGAAGGTGCCGCCGCCGAGGTCGTACACGGCGAACAGGCCGTTTTGCTGCTTTTCTAGGCCGTATGCGAGGGCCGCCGCGGTGGGTTCGTTGAGCAAGCGCAAGACCTCGAGCCCCGCGAGCCGGCCGGCATCGCGCGTCGCCTGACGCTGCGCATCGTCGAAATACGCGGGCACGGTGATGACGGCGCCGCCCACGTGGTTCAGTTGATCGATCGCGCTCTGCTTCAAGCTCTTAAGAATCTCGGCGCTGACTTCGACCGCGCTGGGCGTGAAGCGACCGAGATCGAAGCGCACGACCGAAGCGTCTCCCTGCGCAAACTTGTATGTGCCGAGCCGCGTCGTCTCCGCGTCACTTGCGGCGCGGCCCATGAAGCGCTTCACGCTCGCGATCGTGCGCTCGGGCTCGCGCGTCGCGTACGACATCGCGGTGCGCCCCACCGCGACCGTACCCTCCGCGCCGTAGTGCACCACCGAAGGCAAGAGCGGCGTGCCATCACAAGTGACGAGCGGCACGGGCCGACCATCACGCACGTGCGCGACGATGGAATTGGTCGTACCGAGATCGATGCCGATCGCCTGCGGCGGCGCTTTGGGGTCGAAGATGTCGAGCAGCATGAGAGCCTCAGAAGAGGTCGTCGGCGATCGCCTGCGCTTCTTCCAGAAAGCGGCGGTAGTACCGCAATTCGCCCAGTTTTTTCAGAATTTCTGCGGACTCCGTGCGCGGATCGGCGAAGCGGCTCTCGAGCTCCGCGCGAATGCGGCGTTCTTCACGCTCGACTTCGGCGGTCAGCTTGGCCAACGCGACCTCGTCCTTGCTCAGCCGCACTTCGGCGAGCGCTTCGCGGCGCTCCATCACTTCCATCAGCAAAGCGGGCGGAGCGGGCGGTTCTTTGCCTTCGCCGCTCTGCACGCCGCGCAACGCGAGCAGCGCCTCCGCGCGACGGATCGGATCCTTCAGCTTGCGGAAGGCTTCGTTCACTTCAATCGCGCGCCCGAGCGCCATGCGCCGCTCCGCTGCGCCGGACGACGCGTGCCGATCCGGATGCAGCGCGCGGCTCAAATCCCGATGCCGTTGCTCGAGCAGCGCGAGATCGAGGTTGAAGGCCGGCTCGACACCGAGCGCCTCGAACGGATCGCTCGGCGACACTTACTTCACCGTGAACGAGTGCCCACAACCGCAGCTCGACGCTTCCTGCGGGTTCTTGAATTTGAACCCTTGGAACATCAGAGTCTGCTCGTAATCGAGCGTGGAGCCCGCGAGGTACACGAAGCTCTTCTTGTCCACGTAGAAGCGGACTCCGTTCGCTTCGTACACCGTGTCGCGCTCGCGCGGCGGCGTGTCTTCGTACTGAATCACGTACGAAAACCCCGAGCAGCCGCCGCCCTTCACGCCCAGGCGCACGGCGGCATCCGGCGTGCCGCGCGCGGCCAGCTTCTTCTTCGCGAACTCCACGGCTTTGTCCGAAATCGTGATCTCACGGCGCGATTTCGGCGCTTCGCTCGGTGTCACGGCAGAGTTTTCGGCGGGGGCGGTGGACTGGGTTTCCATGGCGAGATCTTTGGTTGGGGTTCGCGAGCTCAGGCGTTCGCCGGCGCGGTCTCTTCCGAACGCGACGCGTCCGCGCCGAGCGCCGTGCGCGCGGCACGCTTGGCTTTGTAATCTTCGATCGCGCTCTTGATCGCATCTTCCGCGAGCACGGAGCAGTGGATCTTCACCGGCGGCAGGCTCAGCTCTTCGGCGATTTGGCTGTTCTTGATCTGCGCTGCCTCTTCGATGTTCTTGCCCTTGATCCACTCGGTGGCGAGCGAAGAAGAGGCGATCGCAGAGCCGCAGCCGAACGTCTTGAAGCGCGCGTCTTCGATCACGCCGTCATCGTTCACGCGGATTTGGAGGCGCATCACGTCACCGCACGCCGGCGCGCCGACGAGCCCGGTGCCGACCGACGGATCGTCTTTATCGAGCGTCCCGACGTTGCGCGGGTTTTCGGTGTGATCGAGGACTTTATCGCTGTAGGCCATCTTCTTTTTCCTTGTGGCTCGGGGTGCCGCTCAATGAGCTGCCCATTGAATCGATTTGATGTCGATGCCCTGTTGGTGCATCTCGTAGAGTGGCGACAATTCGCGGAGCTTCTTCACTTTGCCGATCACGAGCTCGGCGACGTAATCGACCTCTTCTTCGGTGTTGAAGCGACCGAGGCCGAAGCGGATGCTGGAGTGCGCGAGCTCTTCATCGAGCCCCATGCTGCGGAGCACGTAGCTCGGCTCGAGGCTGGCGCTGGTGCACGCCGAGCCGCTCGACACGGCGACATCTTTAATCGCCATCATCAAGCCCTCACCTTCCACGAAGGAGAACGAGAGGTTCAAGTTGCCGGGCAGCCGCTTTTCCGGGTGCCCGTTGAGGTACACGGAATCCAGCTCTTTCAGGATCTTCTGGTGCAAGCGATCGCGCAGCGCTTGGATACGCGCGGCCTCGGCCACGCCCTCTTGCTTGAAGATCGAGACGGCTTTCGCGAACCCGACGATGCCCGGCACGTTCAACGTGCCCGAGCGATTGCCGCGCTCGTGCCCGCCGCCGTCCATTTGCGCAACCAAGCGCACGCGCGGCTTGGAGCGACGCACGTACAGCGCGCCGACGCCCTTCGGCCCGTAGATCTTGTGCGCGGTCAGCGACGCGAGATCCACGTTCATGCTCTTCACATCGAACGGCGTCTTGCCGAAGCCTTGCACGGCATCGCAGTGAAACAGTACGCCGCGTGCGCGCGTGATCGCGCCGATTTCGCCGATCGGCTGAATCGTGCCGACCTCGTTGTTCGCGAGCATCACCGAGACGAGGATCGTCTTGTCCGTGATCGCTTTTTCGATGTCAGCGGGATCGACCAAACCATCTTTGCCCGCGTTCACGTACGTGACGGTGAAGCCCTGCTTCTCCAGGCGCTTGCACGAATCGAGCACGGCTTTGTGCTCGATCGTGGTCGTGATGATGTGGTTGCCCTTACCTTGGTAATATTCAGCGACGCCCTTGATCGCGAGGTTATCGCTCTCGGTCGCGCCGGAGGTAAACACGATCTCTTTGCCAGATTCCGCGCCGATGTAGCTCGCGATCGTCTCGCGCGCATCTTCCACGGCGGCCTCTGCGTGCCAGCCGTAGGCGTGCGTGCGGCTCGCGGCGTTGCCGAAATCCTGCGTGAAGTAAGGCAACATCGCTTCGAGCACGCGCTTATCGAGCGGCGTCGTCGCGTGGTTGTCCATGTAGATCGGGAACTTCAGGGCCATGTGCTTTGCTTTCGGCGTCAGTTGACGCGGCTGCCGGCGACGAGCTCGGGCGGGTTCGGTTGCTCGGGGTGTCGCGCGCAAGTCGGGCACGAATGAACCGTGACCTCCGACTCGCACGCGCTGTGACAGGTGGACAAAAACTCGAGGCTCTGCACGAGCTCCGATTCGAGCGCGCTCAGCTCCGCGAGCTTCTCGCGCGTTTCACTGAGCTTGGCCGAGTAGACATCACGTAGACGCGCCGCCGCGAATTTGGCGGACGCCGCATCCGTCTGCCCGCGCACGAGCGCTTGGATGTCCGAAAGCGAGAGCCCGAGGCTCTGCAGCTTGATGATCCAGCGCACGCGCACGAGCGCATCCTGCGTGAACAGGCGATACCGCCCCTTCGACCGCTCGTGTGCTCGCACCAAGCCGAGCTCTTCATAGAGATGAATGGCGCGCACGGTCTTGCCGACCGCCTTCGCCAAATCTCCAACGAGGAGCAGCTCGCCTTCTTCTCGCTCGGCCGCGACCAGCGCACGCTCCGCCGCTTCGCTACCAGGCGGGGTGCCCGGCGCGACAATGGCGAGGTGGCGGTGTTGGTTGCGGTCGCTCATGAACTACATTGTAACCCTAACCCTAACGTATGCGTCAGGGTTAAAGCACGCAGCTCATATAGTGAGCGAGGCTCGCCCTGTCAACCGATGAATAAACTCAATGAAATCAGTGGGCTACAGGTCGGATTTCGAGGCCCTTCCGAGTAACCGGGTCAGCTCGTCGGCCGCTCGAGGTGTCGGGAGGCTGTCGGCTTTGCGACGAACCAACCACAAATCCCGCCGCGGCGTCGGGTTGCGCAGACGCACGGCCCGTAGCTCAGGGTCGGATTCGCGCAGGTAGCCGCTCGGCAAAATGGTGGCCGCGAGGCCGGCGCGAACGACGGCGCAGAGCGCCTCCGCCGAGGACAACGTGAGCACCACCTTCGGACTGAAGCCCGCCTCACGACACGCTTCGTGGATGATCTCACCGGTGAAGGTGCTGCCGGGCACGAGCACGAGCGGAACCTCCGCGAGGGCCGAGAGCGAGAGCACTTTGCGCTTCCCCAAGGGATCCTTCTTGCGCACGAACAACGCGAGCTCTTCGCGCCGCACGAGCTGCCGCTCGACGTCCCGCAGCGCGGAGCTCGGAGCGCCGGCAACGAAACCGAGATCGGCCTGACCGCTCGCTACCGTGCGCGCGATCTTCTCGGCGGCGAGTGTGCGCACCGAAAGCTCGACACGCGGGTACGCGCGCGAGAACTCGGCCAGCGCGCGCGGGAGCAGAGTGACGCACGCGCTCTGCACGGCGCACAGCCGCAGGCGGCCGCGCAGGCCGCTCGCGAGCTCGCTCAAATCATCGTTCAGCGCGCCGAGGGCGCTCACGGCTTCGCGCGCGCGCGCCGCCAAGCGCAGGCCGGCTTCGGTCACGCTCAGTGGAGCGCGCGCTCCACGCTCGAGCAAGCGCACCCCGAGCTCGGCCTCCAAGCGGGCGAGCGCGTGCGACAACGTCGGTTGCGCGACGTGCACGCGGCTCGCGGCTCGCGTGATGCTGCCGGCCTCCACGCAGGCCAGAAAATACTCCAGATCGCGCAGTTCCATCTCGCTCAACCATTCATAATGTGCATGATATTAATCAATATATATCACTACTCTGAATGTGTGGACGAGCGCATGGTCTTGGCCATGAACAACGCCGCTTCCTGGAACGCCACGCTGTACGATGACCGCGCCGCCTTCGTCTCGGAGCTCGCGAGTGATTTGGTGGTTTGGCTGCGCCCGAGCCCGGGCGAGAAGATTTTGGATTTGGGTTGCGGCACCGGCACGCTCACGGCCGAAATCGCGCGGCGCAAAGCGCAGGTGACGGGCGTGGACAGCTCGCCGGACATGATCGCGAGCGCGCGCGAGAAGTACGAAGGACTTCGCTTCGAGGTCGCGGACGGCCAAGCGCTCACGTACGAGCGCGAGTACGATGCAGTGTTTTCCAACGCGGCGATTCACTGGATGCCGCGCGCCGAAGACGTCGTGGCCGGCGTCGCGCGCGCGCTGCGCCCGGGCGGGCGCTTCGTCGCGGAATTCGGCGGCTTCGGCTGCGTCGCGACGATCGTCGCGGCGCTGAGTCAGGAGCTCCGCGAATGGTCGCTCGACCCTGCGCCGTACGTGGGCTGGTATTTCCCTCGCCCGGGCGCGTACGCGAGCCTGCTCGAGCAGCACGGTTTGGTGGTGAGGGAACTGCGTTACTTCGAGCGCCCGACACCGGTTGCCGGGGAACAGGGACTATCGACGTGGCTCAGCATGTTTCAAGCACGTTTGATGACCGAGCTCGGCCCGCGCTTCCCCGAGCTCGCTGAAAAAGTGTCGCGGCGCTGTCGGGCGCAGCTCTTTCGCGACGGACAGTGGGTGCTCGACTACGTTCGGCTGCGCGTCCTGGCGACGAAACCCTGAGCAAAATCGGGCGATCGCGCGAGCCCAAGCTGCGCGCCGTGTAACGCATTGGTTTCAAATGCGGAAACCATAACGAAATATCGCGCGCGTTACCTGATGTGGGTCAGTCCGAGGAGCGCGTTTGACCCAATCACTGGCCGGCCTTCAAGTGATCTCGTTCGAGAGTCGCTTGCAGAGTGAAGCGGCCGGCCTCGTCGAAAAGCACGGCGGCAAGGTGATCTCGGCGCCCGCGCTGAAAGAGGTGCCCCTCGTCGAGCTCCCGGAAGCGAAAGCCTTCTTCGAAGCGCTCTTCAGCGACGCGCTGGATGCGTTGGTGCTGCTCACCGGCGTCGGCACGACGCTCTTGATCCGGACCGCGTTGAAACAACGGCCACGCGCGGAAGTGCTCGCGCAGCTCGGGAAGATGACGCTCATTTGTCGCGGCCCCAAGCCGACCGCCGCGCTCAAGCCGTTCGGGCTGCGCGCGGCGGTGAACGTGCCGGAGCCCAGCACTTGGCGAGAGCTCTTGGCTGCGCTGGATCGCGAGCACGCGCTCTCGGGTCGGCGCGTTTGCGTGCAGGAATACGGCTCGCGCAACGAAGAGCTGCTCACCGGGCTCGAACAGCGCGGCGCGCTCGTGAGCGCGATCAAACTTTACGAGTACGCGCTGCCCGACGACACCGGGCCGCTCAAGGCCGCGACGCTGCGAATCGTGCGCGGGCAGGCACACGTGGCCCTGTTCACGAGCAGCTTGCAAATCGAGCATCTACTGCAGGTGGCTCACGAGATCGGGCTCGCGCCGGCCGTGCGCCGCTCGCTCAACCGCGAGCTCGTGGTGGCGTCCGTGGGCCCGATCACGAGCGAAGCCCTCGCGCGCCACGGTGTGACGCCGGACATCGTGCCCGGTCACCCGAAGCTCGGGCACTTGGTGCTCGCCGTGGCACGTCGCGCGCCCGCGCTGCTCGCCGAGAAGCGCGAGCGCGGCGCGGAGCCGCTGATTTTGACGCCTGCGCGCGTGATCCTCGGCAAGTGAGCGCGGCGTTCGGAGCTCGGTCGCGCCTCAAATCGAATAGCGCTGCGCGAACACTTTGGCGTCGACGACGTCGAGCGCCACCGAGTCACCGGGCTCGACGGCGAGGGTTTCCAGCTCGGACTTCGGCATTTGCACCGTGATGCTCTCACCCGTCGAGAGCGAGACATAGACTTTGACGAAACCACCCACGCGGGTGAGACGCTCGATCTTCCCCAAATCGACGGCATTTTCGCCGTTCGGTTTGCGCACGCGAATGTTGTGGGGGCGCACGAACGCTTGCACCGGCGTGCCTTCGCGCGCGCCGCTCGGCGCCGGGATCGAGCCCGTTCCGACCTTGGTTTCACCGTGGCTCACGCGGCCCTTGATCACGTTGGCGCCGCCCAAGAACGAGGCCACGAATTCATTGGCGGGATGGTCGTACAGCTCGTGCGGACTGCCGGCTTGCGCCACCAAGCCACGATTCAAGAGCACGATGTGTTCCGATAGCTCGAGCGCTTCTTCTTGATCGTGCGTGACCAGGATGGTGGTGATGCCCGTGCGTTCGTGCAAACCGAGCAGCCACTCGCGGAGCTCGAGGCGCACCTGCGTGTCGAGCGCGCCGAACGGCTCATCGAGCAAGAGCACCTTGGGCTCGATTGCCAGCGCACGCGCGAGCGCGACGCGCTGGCGTTGGCCACCGGAAAGCTGCGCCGGAAAGCGCTCGTCGTAACCGGGAAGCTGCACCAGGGCGAGCAGCTCCGACACGCGTTTTGCGACCTGCGCCTTGGGCAAACGCCTGATTTTCATGCCGAACGCGATGTTCTCGGCGATCGTCATGTGCTTGAAGAGGGCGTAGCTCTGGAACACGAAGCCGACGTTGCGGTGCTGTGGCGAGACGCGCGTCACGTCTTCGCCGTCGATCAGCACGCGCCCCGCGTCGGGCGTCTCGAGCCCGGCGATCAGGCGTAGCAACGTCGATTTGCCCGACCCCGACGGCCCCAGCAGCGTCGTGATGGCGCGCGGCTTGGCCGCGAACGAAACGCCGCCGACCGCGGCGGTTTCGGTCGCGCCCGAAAAACTTTTGACGATTCCTTCGACGTGCACGGTCATGGAACGGCTCCTTCCAACTTCGTCGCGGTAGCGCGCGCAGGTTCGGGTGACACGGGCTCGGCCGCTTCCCGCTTCGCGCGTCGACTCGAGGCCGCGAACTCTGCGATCTGTTTGACCCCGAGCGTGACCAACGCGAGCGAAGCGAGCAGCGAAGCCACCGCGAACGCGCCCACGAAATTGTACTCGTTGTAGAGGATCTCGACTTGCAGCGGCAGCGTGTTGGTGAGGCCGCGCACGTGCCCCGAAACCACGCTCACCGCGCCGAATTCGCCCATCGCGCGGGCGTTGCACAGGATCACGCCGTAAAGCAGCCCCCAGCGCACCTTCGGCAAGGTGATGCGAAACAGGATTTGCCAGCCGCTCGCGCCGAGCGTGAGCGCGGCTTCTTCTTCATCGCTGCCTTGCGCTTGCATCACCGCGATGACCTCGCGCGCGACGAGCGGAAAAGTGACGAACGTGGTCGCCAGCACGATGCCCGGCACCGCGAAGATGATCTTGATGTCGTGATCCGAGAGATAGGGCCCGAACCAACCGTGCGAGCCGAACAGGAGCACGAAGATCAAGCCCGAGATCACCGGCGAGACGCTGAACGGCAGATCCACCAGCGTGATCAACACGCTCTTGCCCCAGAAATCATACTTCGAGACGAGCCACGCCGCGGCGATGCCGAACACGACGTTGAGCGGCACCGAGATCCCCGCCGTCAGCAGCGTGAGCCGAATCGCATCGAAGGTCTCGCCTTGGCTCAGGGCCGCGAGGTACGCAGAGACGCCTTTGGAGAACGCCGCGGCGAACACCGTCGCCAAGGGCGCGACCAAGAAAATCCCCAAAAACAAGAGCGAAAGCGCGATCAACGCGGCACGCACGAGCAGGCTCTCGCCGACTTCACTCTGGCGGCGACGCGCGCTCCCGCCGCGCCGCGTGACGACGCCGCTCACGCGACCTCCGCACGACGCGCCCAGCGCTCGAGCAAGTTGATCAAGAAGAGCAACGAAAACGAGGCCAGCAGCATCACGCCGGCGATGGCCGTCGCGCCTGCATAGTCGTATTGCTCGAGCTTGGTCACGATCAAGAGCGGCGCGATTTCGGTCCGCATCGGCATGTTGCCGGAGATGAAGACGACCGAGCCGTACTCGCCGAGCGCGCGCGCAAACGCGAGCGCAAAACCCGTGAGCATCGCCGGGAACAAGCTCGGAAAGATCACGCGACGAAAGGTTTGGAAGCGCGAAGCGCCGAGCACCGCGGCCGCCTCTTCCACGTCCGGATCGATTTCTTCGAGCACGGGCTGGACCGTGCGCACGACGAACGGGATCCCGATGAACGTGAGCGCGAGCGTGATGCCGAGCGGCGTAAACGCCACTTTTACGCCGATTTTCGCGAGCTGTTCGCCGAGCACGCCGTGCTCGGAATACACCGTCGTGAGCGCGATGCCGGCGACGGCCGTCGGCAACGCGAACGGCAAATCCACGAGCGCATCGACCAGCGCGCGGCCTGGGAAGCGGTAGCGCACGAGCACCCACGCGACGAGCACGCCGAACACCGCGTTCAAGAGTGAGCCTGCGAACGCCGCGCCGAAGCTCAGCTCGTATGCGGCGAGCGCGCGCGGCTCGGTCACTTTGCTCCAAAATTCGTGGAAGCCGAGCGAGCTACTCTTCAGCACCATCGCCGAGAGCGGCAAGAGCACCAAGAGCCCGACGTAGAATACGGTATAGCCCAGCGAGAGGCCGAAGCCGGGCAGCACACCCCGAGTTTTGAAGCGCACGACCGTCAGCTCACTTCTTCGGTTGATAGATCTGGTCGAACACGCCGCCGTCGTTGAAGTGCGTGGTCTGGGCTTTGGTCCAACCGCCGAATTTGTCGTCGACCGTGAACAATTTTAGGTCGGAAAAGGCCGCTTTGTGCTTGGCCAGCACTTCGGGATCGCGCGGACGATAATAGTGCTTGGCCACGATTTCCTGGCCTTCCGGCGTATACAAGTACTTCAAGTACTCCTCGGAGACGGCGCGCGTGCCGTGCTTGTCGACGTTCTTATCCACGACCGCGACGGGCGGCTCGCACAAGATGCTGACCGAGGGCACGACCAGCTCGAATTTGCCCTTGCCGAGATCATTCGCGCTCAAGATCGCTTCGTTCTCCCAAGCGATGAGCACGTCACCGATGCCGCGTTCGACGAACGTCGTGGTCGAGCCACGCGCGCCCGAATCGAGCACGGGCACGTTCTTGTACAGTTTGGTGATGAAGTCCTTGGCCTTGGCTTCGTCACCGCCAGGCTGCTCGAGCGCGTAGCCCCACGCGGCCAGGTAGTTCCAGCGCGCGCCGCCGCCCGTCTTCGGGTTGGCGGTGATCACCTGCACGCCGTCACGCACGAGATCATTCCAATCCTTGATGTGCTTCGGGTTCCCGGCGCGAACGACGAAGACGATCGTGGAAGTGTACGGCGAGCTGTTGTTCGGCAGCTTTTTCTGCCAATCCGCCGACAAAAGCTGGCCTTTTTCCGCGAGCGCAGACACATCGTACCCGAGCGCGAGCGTGACTACGTCCGCCTCGAGGCCGTCGATCACGGCGCGGGCCTGCTTGCCCGAGCCGCCGTGCGACTGATTGATTTTCACGTCTTGTCCGCTTTTCGTCTTCCAGTATTTCGCGAACGCGCCGTTGAAGTCTTCGTACAGCTCACGCGTCGGGTCGTAGGAAACGTTGAGCAGCGTGACCGGCGCCTTGCCGGCGGCACCAGGCGTCGCCGAGCCCGCGGCGGAGGCGCTGCCATCCGAGCTCGCGCTCTCGCTCTTCTTGCACCCAGCGAGCGATAACCCGAGCGCGCACAGCACGAGCGCCGCACCGAAACGGCGACGAGCGAGAGACGATGATCGGACTTCGAATGACTGCGACTGATTCATGTGGCTTCTCGGGCTGAGGCGGCGACGGGGCGCCGCAATGGGATCAATGCTGGGGTCGGGCTCGACTCGTTGCCGCCTTGCATGCGTGCGACGAGCTCGGCCAAAGTCATGTCCTCGAGCACGCGCAGAGCGGCGTTGCCCATCGCGCCGAGTGCGCGCTCCGCGGCGCAGGCACCCGGGCCAGGACACTCCGCGCAGCGAACCGGGTGGTCCCAATTCAGGCAGGGGAACGGGAACGCGGCGCCATCGAGGATGCGAATGACGGACGCGACGTTGATCGCGCTGGCCGGAGCGCGCAGGGCATAACCCCCACGCGGACCTCGACTACTCGTGAGCACTCCGGCGCGCGTCAGCTGGCGCAGGATGCTGTCCAAGAAGCGGCGTGGAATGCCCTCTTTCGCCGCGATTTCCGCGGCGAGCTGCGGGCGCTCCCCGGCCACCTGGGCCAGGTTGAAAAGCGCTCGGAGCGCGTAGACGGTCTTCCTTGTCACCATAACCCTACTAACGCGATAGGTTTTGTTCCTATTGCGCGAGGCCTTCAGTGTCAAGCGACATTCGGGGTCTGTCTTGCCAAGTAGCGAAGAGGACACTTTCCAGAACCAGGAAAAAGCGATTAAAAGTCGGGCTGATGGCAGCCGCGAAAGCCAAGAAGAAGGTCGAGAAACTGGACGTCGAAACCCGCGCGCGCCCGCGCGTGGCGCCCGGATCCGGGGACGAGCTCGGCGCCGCCGAGGTGGCCCGCCGTGTGGCCGAAGGGCTCAAACGCTTCCGTAAAGCGCGCGGCCTCTCGCTCGACGACTTGGCGTCCAAGAGCGGCGTGAGCCGCGCGGCTCTTTCGCAGATCGAAGGCACGCGTACGAACCCGACTTTGAGCGTGTTGTGGAAGGTGGCCGTGGGGCTCGATGTGCCGTTTCACGAGCTGCTCGGTGTCTCGGAAGATGAAACCGCCAAAGTGCTGCGCGCCGGCGACACGCCGCCGTTGAAGAGCGGCGATGGGCGCATGGAGAGCCGTCTGCTCTCGCCGGGAGGCTCTTCACCGGACCTCGAGATCTACGAGCTGCGCTTCTTGCCGAAGGCCGTTCATCGCAGCGAGCCGCACGGCCGCGGCACCATGGAGACGCTCGTGGTGATGACCGGCGCGCTCCGCTTGGTGGTGCAAGAGGCGGAATACGAGCTGCTCCCGGGCGACACGATCTTCTTCAAAGCGGACGTGCCGCACGTCTACGAGAACCGCGCGACCCACGAGACACGCTGTTTCAACGTGATTCGCTACGCGCGCGACAACTGAGTGCGTCGCGTCACGGCTCGACCGAGACCGTGAATGAGCGAAAGGTCTGGCCGCCGCGCGCGTCGCGGATCACGAGCCAGAGCGTCACTTCGGCGGCTTCGCTCGGAGCCGTCCAAGAGTTCTCCGTGCTCGTCTGCGCGAACTCGGTCTCGTCTCGGCCGGTGACCGGATCGCCGAACTTGCCGGCGGTCGCAAACCAAGACACGCGCAGCGATTCGTGCTGCGTCTCGAGCTCGCGCGAGTCCGGGTTCCAGTAGGCGTATTGCTCGGCCCCGGTACAACCCTTTGGAGTGGTGCAGTCCCCCGCGCAGCTGGTCTTGTCCTCCAGCGCGCTACACACTCCGTCGCCGCACACGGCGCTGGTCGGGCACGCGGCCCAGCTCGCGGAAAAGTGCACGGTTTGCCCCTGAGCGACGGAGACGGTGTCGGCGATCGGTGTCTGGTTTCCGCTGTCGTCGACGAGCGCGACCGAGTCCACGACGGGGTTTTGATTGAGGCGATAGTTGGCGTTGAAATCCGCGGCTTGATCCTGGTCGAGGCCGGACGGGGGGCAAAAAATGCGTACATCCCCGAGGCTCGTCACGTTCGTCTCGGCGAGCGTGACGGTGACCGGCTGATAAAAGCCGCCGGTCGGGTCTGGATCGACGGGTCTACCCGCCGGTTGTCCGTTCATCGCGTCGGGCAAGCTCGGCCCGAACAGGCGGCACGCGTCCATCGGCACCGTCGCCGGCACCGAATCGGCAGTACCGAGCGGCGTGAGCACGTCACTCGGCTGCGAGCCCGGGGGCTGCAAGCACACCGGATTCACCGGTCCGAGCTCGGTGAGCGGCTTTCTCGCGAGGCACAAACCCCAGGTCAAGCGCGGCGGCGTCATATCACCCGTGGGAGTGGCGACGAGCGCGCTCAAGGTGACCGGATCTCCCGGCGCCGCCTCGGCGGGCTCGGACGTGATCGCGAGCAGCTTCGACTCGGTGACGGTCGAGAGCTCGTCGTCGAACGTCGGGACGCAGCCGGACAGCATCGCGGCGGCGAGCACGAAGAATGCGTTCAGGGCGGCGCGAGGCATGCTCAAAACTCCCATTTGGCGCCGAAAACCGGCAAAATCGGCAAGCCCTCGATGTAACGCTTTTGGCTGTAGTCGGCGTTGTACGCGATCTCTTCCGGGTTCTGGCGGTCGGTCACGTTCTGCACGTCGAGGTACACTTCGATCGCGCTGTGCTCGAGCTTGAAGCGCTTGGACGCGCGCACGTCCAGCTCGGCGAACGCCGGAATGCGGATCGAGTTTTTGGCGCCGAGGATCGGTTGAAAGGTCGCCGTGCGCGCGTCGAAGTATGAGCCGATCACAGGCGTGCGCGGGTAGCCGGTGGCGTAGCGCGCGCGCACGCCCACCTCGAAGCCCTTGCCCAAGTCGTACGATGCGACGGCCGTGAGCACGTGCGTCTGGTCGAAATCGAACAAGCGCCAATCCGGGCTCGATGCGTCGCGCCGCTCGCTGCGCAAAATCGTGTACGCGACCCAGCCGAAGAGCCCTTGCGCGAGCTCGCGCCGCAACAAGAACTGCGCGCCGTACGAACGCCCCTCACCTTGGCTGACCAAAGCCTGCGCGATCAACGGCGACGTCGAGGCGTTGCGCACCGCCAAATCCTCGGACGAACTGTGAAACACCGTCGTTTCCACGGCGAGGTGATGACCGAGCTCGAACGCGCCGCCGAACAAGAGGTGCGTCGCGCGCGCGGACGTGAGCGTCGGATTGCCGAACGTCGCGGAGAGATCTTCGGGCTGCGCCGCTTGTCGATATTGGCCGTACGCCGCTTTGAACGTGACCTGCGACGAGAGCGCGTAGCGCACGGCGAGGCGCGGCTCGAGCGCGGTGTCGGACGTGTACACGCCGACCGGCGCGAAGACCCCTTCAGTGGGCACGCGCTTGCTCACGCTGTTGAACTGCGGCTCGAGCCGCAGCCCCGGCACGATGTGCAGCTGATCGCCGAGCAGCGCGAAGTCTCCTTCGACGTACGGCGCCGCGCTGCCTTCGGCAGTGGTCCAACTGTCGAAGTTGACTTGATCCGACGGCGGCTGACCGAACACGCGCGCATCACCTTCACGCGGCGGTGTGGTCACCGAACCGACGCGCTGGGCTTGATGCGTCGCGGCCTCCAAATCCAAACCGACCTCAGCCGTCAGAAACGGCGCGGCGCGTCCGCGATAGCTTGCGCGGAAGCCATAATCCTGCGACTTTACGTCGAGAAAAGTGGGTGTCCCGCCGAAGTGCGCGGTCAGCGTCGAGTGATCCCAACCGACCCACGGCAGCACGCTCACCTTGCCGCCATCGCTCGTCTCGGTCTCGTAGCGCAAGTACACACGCTCGAAATTGAGGCTCTGATCTTCTTCTTTGCGGTAAGCGGGATCCGGATCGTTCACCGTGCGCGAGATCGAATCCGAAGAGAGCATGCTGCCGACTTCGACGAACGTGTTTTTCGCGGGTTGGTAGCGCACACGCGCCTGGCCGTCGTAGTATTGTGGGATCGGGAAAAATTCGGTGATGTCCTTGGACGTCACTTGCTTCAGCACCGCATCCAAATGGCTGCGGCGCGCGGCGATCGACGCCGAGAATTTGTCGGCGATGGGCCCGGTCGCTGCGACTGAAGCGTCGATCAGATCGACCGCCGCGCTGCCGTGCAAGCGGTCCATCGCCGGATCGCGCGTGTCGACCTGCACGAGGCCACCGAGCCCGCGACCGTACTGCGCGCCGTAACCCCCAGGGATGAGCTCGACCGAGCGCACCATGTCCGAATGAATCACCGAGCGAAAGCCGCCGAAGTGATACAAGATCGGAATGCGCACACCGTCGACGTAGACGCGCGTGTCTTCCGGCGCGGCGCCCCAGACCACCACTTGGCCGGAGCCCGCGGTTGCGCGCGCGACGCCGGGCATATTCTCCACGATTTTCAGCACATCTCCGGAAGTGCCGGCCACGTGCCGCGCTTGATCGGCATCCACTTTGGTGGACACGACTTGCTTCGTGAGCGTCGGAGCGACGATCACGATCTCGAGATCGTCACTGTCCTCGTCGGGCTTCTTGGCTTCGTTCTCGAGCTCGACCTCGTAGCTTGCGTCGAGCTTCTTGCCGGCCTCGAATTGTTCTTCGCTCGCCATCGACTTCAAATCCGAGCGTGCGAGCGTGACCAGGTGCGTGCCCGGCGTGATTTGATTGAGCGAGAAGTGACCTTGCTCGTCGGTGACGGTTGTCTCGCCGCTATCGAGCGTGACCGATACGCCGCTGAGCGCGGCGTGCGTGACGTGGTTCTTCACCGTGCCGGTGAATTGAGCCGTCGTCGGCGCTTCCTCCTTCATCACGAAGTCGTAGCGATAGTTGATGCGAATCGGTGACGGGCGATTGTCGACCTCGGCCGGCTCGAACAAGAACTGCTGAATGGCTTTGACCGCCGCTTCGTCGAATGCCGGGCCCGCGGATTGAATGACCTGCACCGCGTCCACGGTGCCCGTCGCCGAGATCCCGATTTGCACGACCACGGAGGCCGCGCGCCCGCTCGCCTTCTCGCTCTCCGGGTAATCCGCCTCGACGAAATGGCTTAATTTCGGCGGTTTCGTGAGCCGAGGCCGCGGCGCCTCGTCGCCCGAGCTCGGCGCAGTTTGGGAAAATGCGGGTCGAGTGAGCGCGAGCGCCGACAACGCCAGCAAAGGAAAAAGAACGAAGCGTCGCAATGGATACCGAATATCGAACGAGAGAGTGTGTGGTGAGTCAGTGCGGGAGTGAAAAGACGAGCGCGAGCTTGAACGTGGCGCGCGTGGGTTTGCCGCAACGAACGGCGGGCTCGAAGCTCATGCGATGTGCGGCGGCGATCGCCGCTTCGTCGAGGCCGTGGCCGAGTCCTTGCACGACTTTCACATCGACGATGCTGCCGCTCTCGTCGACGGTGATTTGCAGACGAACTTTGCCTTCGATCGCGGCGGCGATCGCGTCTTCCGTGTAGCTCGGTTTGGCCTGGCTGAGCAGCTTGGGCTTCGCGGGCGGCTCGTCGCAGTCATCCGTGGGCAGCGCCGCGGCGACGGGCGCCGCTTTGCGCACCACCTTTTCGACGACGCGATCACGGGGAACGCCTCCGCCTGCCGGCAAAGCCATGCCGCCCGGACCACCGACTCCACCGCTGAGCGAGAGTCCGAAATCCGGAAGCGCATCGAGCGCGGACGACGCGTTGGCTTTCGCGGGCTCGGGCGGCGGCTCCGCCGGAGCGGGCGCCGGCGCGGCGCGGTGTGAGACTGCGCGAGCCAATTGCTCGGGTGGTGGCGCGTCTTCGATCTTC
>FTCX01000241.1_pt1 | contig 16795 bp, 11 predicted proteins | sample 1639831 | NCBI WGS metagenome assembly FTCX01 (sample SAMEA3914869, study PRJEB12502) | metagenome | biome: forest; material: soil | place: USA | collected 2012-03-12 | depth 0.1 m
GCTCGCAGAGGTCCACGCCGAGCTCGCGCCGCACATCGATCCGGCGCTGATCGAGCGCAGCTTGTTCTGGTACTGGACGCGCGAGTATTTCGTCGCGCCGTTCATCCCGAGCCTGGGCAGTAAGCAGCTCGGTCGCGCGCCGTTCGAGGCGCCGGACGGCACGCCCGTGAACATCACGTCTGCGGATGTCGATGTCGGCGAGGCCGGCACCAACGCGCAGATGGTCGGCTCCTGAGCGGTCGGCGCAACTCGACTAGAAGCCATCCCACAAATATTCGTTTGGGGCCGGGGCCCCGAATTCACTTCAGCGGGTGCGGGCGTGAAACCCCCGCTGGAACAAGCCTGGAAGCCAGCTCACTCATGCGATGCTTCTAGGGCGCCGGGTCAGCCGGTTTCGCGGCGGCAGGTGGTGAGGCGGGAGCCTTGCCCTTGGCCGCCGCAGCTGCTTTTGCGGGCGGGGCTGCGGCCACACCGGCACCCGAGCTGGCCGCCTTGCGCGCCGCGAGCTCCTGCTCGGAGACGCGCTGGTCGAGCTCGTTCAGCGCTTCTTGCGCGCGGCCCTTGTAGTTCGGATCGCTGAGCAGATCCTGATAATCCTGGCGCGCGTGCGCGACGTCGCCGAGCGAGCGGAAGCAATCAGCCGCTTGCCAGGCCGCGTCGCTGCCCACTGAGCCGGGATAGCGCGAGTGCACTTCGTCGAAGCGCGGCGCGGCAACTGGGCAACCCGAGACCATGCGTAGCGCTTGCACTTCGTACAGCGCGGCGCTCGCAGCGTGCGTCCCGCCCTGGCCGGCGATCGACGCGAAGCGTTTTTCGGCTTCGGAATAGCGACCGTCGCGATAGGCGGCGACGGCCGCGTTGTAGCTCGCGTCGGTGTCGCCGGCGCCTTCGTTGGTGCCGTCGTCGGCTTTGTCTTCGGGCGCCGGCTCGGCCGCGAACTGTTGTTCCGCGTTGTCGAGCTGCGGCGCGGGGGCGGCTGCGGGCGCAGCGGCATGTGCTTCTGCTTTCGAATCGGCGAGACGTTCGCGGCGCGGCGCCACGTCATCACTGTGCGCGCTCGGCTTCGCTGCGCGCGCGGCCTCGGGTGCGAGCGCCACCGCACTGCTCGGCTTCTTCGCAGTCGCCGGCACTGAATCGTTGTCGCTCTCGGGCACGCCGCGCTCCGCGACGAACGCATGGTCGCGCGCGTTCGGCTGCGCGCGCAGGAAGAGCAAGCTCGAGCCAATCATCAAGAGCAGGAGCGCGGCCATCGCGAGCTGCGGGCGCATCGCGTAGCCCGCGAGCAGCGAGAGCCCTCGCCCGAGCCGCTTACCGAGCGGCAGCAGATCGGTCGCTCGGCGTTCGGCTTCGAGGATCTTGAGCTCGAGCCCTTCCGGCGTATCGACGAGCGGAAGCATGCCGACCTCGCGCGTCGCACGCAGGCCCGAGCCGATGCTGCGGCAGCGCACGCAATGCTCCATGTGACGGCGGGCGGCGGCGGCCGTGAGCTCGTCCAGCTCGTCGTAGAGCAGGTCGAGCACGATGCGGTCGAATTTCTCGCAATCCACTGGGAAAATTCCTAGAAAATGACGCCTCAGCGCAGCGCGCGGGCGTACTCCTCGAACTCGCTGAGCGCATCCTTCAAACGGTCGAGCGCATAGCGCATGCGGCTCTTCACGGTGTTCTCCGGCGCGCCGGTGATCTCGGCGATGTCCCGGAACGGCAGATTCGCGACCTCGCGGAGCAGGAAGACCTCCCGTTGATCGTCGGGCAAGGCGTCGACGGCTTTGACGATCGAGGAGCGCACCTCCGTCGACAGCGCGTTGCGCTCGGCGCTCGCTTGCGGGCTCGGGTCGACCATCATCTCACCGAGCGCGCGCTCGCCGTCGCCCGGCAGCGGCTGATCGAGCGAAGCGTGACGACGATGCGACGCTTTGCGCAGCTGATCGATGCACAGGTTTCGGGCGATGGTGTAGAGCCACGTGAGAAATCGCGCCTCGTGTTTGAACTCGGCGGCGTTTTGTACCAAGCGCATGAACACGTCTTGGGTCACATCTTCGGCGACCGATGGCACGCGGAGTTGACGCAGCACGAAGTTGTAAATGGGGCGGCTGTGACGGCGCACGAGCTCCGCGAACGCAGCGCGTTCACCTCGCTGGTAGCGCACCATGAGCATTTCGTCCGTTGCATCGCCCTGCACGGCCGCCATTCGGGATTTCACTCTCGCCGGCGGACGGCAGCGCGCTCGTTGCTTGGGATGAGGCCCCGACCGAGGCCTGGGCGGTTCGCCCTACTAGTACGTCCCAATGTGGCGTTCGATCTGCGGTCCGCTCGGGTGGTCGAACCGTAGCCCTCGGCCGCTGTTTTCCGCAAGACGCAGCTGTTTTTCGGCCCGAGAGCGTGTACTTCCACGCGCTCGCACGGGCCCTTCGTCGAACAGCTGGCCGACGTCGCTCGGCCCGAGCCCCGGCCGTCGCCGTCGTTTCGAGCATGAACCAAAGCGCTTTCGGGTACTCACCCGAACGAAGCGCACGGGTCGACGACCGGTAGCGCCCGCGCGCGAGCGTCGGCGTTGTGGCGGATTTCCACCTTCGGGGGAACGGGTCCGAAGCGTCGCCAACTGTACGGCGTGATGAGTGAAAATCCGACTTGGCGGCAAGCCTGCATCAGAGGAAGATGCCGCGCTGGAGCTTGGGGCTCCGTTTCGTCTCGTCTTGGTGCCGGGGCAGCACGGAAGTTCCTCGGTAATCCTCAATCTGGAGAGGGTAGTGATGCGCCTTAGCAAAGCCTTGTGGTTCACCGCATTCGCGGGATTCGTCTCGATCGCTCCGGCCGCGCTCGCGCAGACTGCGTCGAGCACTGCGAAGGCCAGCGCCACCGCGAGCAGCGCGAAGCCGACTACCTCTGCCGCGCCCGCTGCTGCGTCGACTGCGACGAGTGCAACCGTGGCGCCGCCTACGGCCGCGAGCGCCGCAACCACCGCACCCGCACCTGCAACCGCGCCGACCACCGCACCCGCGGCCGCGTCGAGCGGGACCGCTGCCGCGCCGATGGACGGTTCGACGTACGTCGTGCGTTTGCGCGATCTCGAGCAGCACATCGACGAGCTGAAAGAGCAGATTCGGCGCAGCCACACGCGCTTGAGCTTGCTCAGCGACACGATCCTCTCCGGCGGCGCCGGCGGCGCCCGCGCCGAAATCAACTTCCGCAATGACTTGAGCGGCGCCTTCCGTTTGACCGGCGCTCTGTTCGTCCTCGACGGCGCGGTTCAATACAACAAACAAGACGAATCCGACGACAGCGCGCTGGCGCAGCAGAAGGATATCCCCGTCTTCACCGGCTCGATTCCGCCGGGTGATCACACGGTGCAAATCGTGCTGCAGCTCCGCGGCAACGGCTACGGCGTGTTCTCCTACTTGAAGGGTTACAAATTCAAGGTTCCGTCCAGCCACTCCTTCACCATCACCGAGGGCAAGACGCTCAAGCTCGACGTGATCGCTTGGGAAAAGGGTGACGTGACGACGGACCTCACGGATCGCCCGGCGATTCGCTTCACCGAGACCGTGCGCTCGGGCGTTGCCACGGATGCGACGCCTGCGCCCGGAGCAGCGCCGGCTGCGGCTCCGGCCGCTCCTGCGAGCGCAAGTGTGGGTGCGTCCGTAAGTACGGGAGCCAAGTGATGGAACAAAAGCCGCTCCGCAGCGCTCGGTTCGCAGCGGTCGGCTTGGCGTTGTTCTTCGCGCGTCCGAGCTTCGCGCTCAACACGTCGGAGGCACAAGGCCGAGCCACTACGGCGATTCAAGGCGTCGAAGCCGACATCGGCAAGGCGCCGCCCCCGTCCAAATTTCGTGAAGCGCCGCCGACGCCCGCGATTCGCCTCGCGAACTCGGACATGCTGCTGCACGCGAAGAATTACGATGCCGCGATCGACGGCTTCAGCAAGGTCCTCGAGCTGAGCCGTCAGGGCAAGGCCTCCGAGACGGACTACGCCGACGCTTCGTTTCTCATCGGCGAATCGTACTTTCAATCGAAGCAGCTCTTGTCCGCGCGCCGGCATTTCCGCGAGGTGCTGGATCACGCCTCGCGGCCCGCGTACGTCGACTATGTCGGCCGCTCGTTGAGTCGCCTCGTCGACATCGCGCTCCGCGGTGACGATTTGGACAGCCTCGACTACGTGTTCGCGCGTCTCGATCAGCTGCCGGCGACCGACAAGAACGGCTCGCTCGCGTACGCGCGCGCCAAGGCGCTCTACGCAAAGAAGGATTATTCGGCGGCGAAATCAGCGGTGAATGCCGTGCCCGCCGGCTCGGATTACACGCTGCAAGCGCAGTACCTGCTCGGCGTAGTTTTGATGAAGGAGGCGCTCGTCGCGTCGCCGAATCCGCCCGCAGCCGCCGCCGCGCCAGCCGCAAGCGGTGCGCCCGCGACGGCGCCCGCCGTAGCGCCGCCCGATTTACGCTTCACCCAGGCAATCGAGCAGTTCCGGAAAGTGACGCGCATGCCGGCGTCGACCGATGCCACGCGCCACGTCGTGGATCTTTCTTGGATGGCGATCGGGCGTCTGTTCCACGAAACCGACAACTACATCGAGGCCGCTGAGGCCTACAGCCATGTGGATCGAGGCTCGCCCGAGTTCTCGACCATGCTGTACGAGCTCGCTTGGGTGTACGTGCGTTTGGGTGATTTCGAACGCGCCCAGCGCGCGCTCGAGGTGCTCACCATCACGGACCCGAACAACCTCGAGCTGGCGGACGGCTCGCTCTTGCGCGCGGACTTGATGCTGCGCGCTGGCGAGTTCCAAAACGCACTCGGCTTGTACAAGGACGTGTCGGGGCACTTCGATCCCATCCGCCAACAGCTGGATGATTTCCTGAAGTCGACGAACGATCCGGCCGTCTATTACGACAAGCTCACGACCGACGATTTCGCGGCGACCGACGACAAGTTGCCGAAGGTCGTGCTCGAGTGGGCGCGGGACGCAGCCGAGGATCAACACGTGTTCGGCATGATCGATGACGTGTCGCGCTCGCGCGCGCTGATCAAGCACTCGCGCAAGCTCGCCGCTCAGCTCGACGCGGTGCTGACCGTGTCGTCGCGCGTGAAGGCATTTCCGGAAATTCAGCTTCAGCTCGAGCAGGTGCTCAGCCTCTTGAACAAGCTCTCCCGCGCGCGCGGCACGCTCGCCGAAGGCATGGATGACGTCGCGAACAATGATGCGGGCGGTGAGCTCGGCAAGGTGCGCAGCGAGCGCCGCGCGCTGATGAAGCGACTCGCTTGGCTGCCGGTGAGCGAAGCTGACTTCAATCGCCGCGACGAATCCGGCGACTCGCAGTGGTCGAAGGTGTCGCAATCGCTGCAAGAGCTGACGGTGGAAGCCGATAAGCTCAACGCGATCGTGAACGGGCTCAAGCGCGTGATGTCCGAAGCGGACAAGAACGGCGTGACTCCCGATCCCACGAGCCGCGCGCGTTTCCAGCTCGAGATCGAGGCGAACGAGCGCGATCTGGCCACGTATCACAAGAAGATCGAAGAGTTTCGCAACGCGATCGAAGTGGGCAAGGCGCAGATCGGCTTCGGCGATCAGCGTTACGTCGACGATCAGGATTTGCGTCAGCGCTTCCGCGAGCTGTTCGCGCGCGAAGTCGCGCTCGCGGCTGCCGGACAGGATTCGTCCGACGCGGCGGCGTACGCGCGCGCGATTCAGCCGATCTTGAGCCGCGCCGACACTGACGACTCGGCGCTCGATGCGCAGCGCCAAAAATGGGAAGGCCAAGCGCTCGAGCAGGGCAACGCCTTGCGCGGCAAGATCGAGCAAGAGCTCGCGTTGGTCGAAAGCTACGCTCAAAATTTGGACGGCCTCGACCAACAAGCGCGGCTCCTGGTCGGCGAGATCGCGATGAAGAACTTCGGTCTGGTGCGTGATCGGCTGAAGAGCATCGTGCTGCGCGCCGATACCGGCATCGTGCAGCAAGCGTGGGAAGTGCGGGAAGAGCAGGCGCTGCGCGTGCGCAACCTGCAGCGCGAGCGCGCCCGCGAAGAGCAGACGTTGAACGACGAGCTTCGTGAAGTGCTCGACGACGGTGAAGAGGATCAACAATGAATCGCACGCTCAGCACTGGGCTTCTCACCGCCGTCGCGGTGATCGTTGCCGCGGTCTCGCCCGAGGTCGCGCGTTCGGCGCCGTCGGTGGGCGCGAGCGCCGCCGCCTCTGCCAGCGCGGCTCCTTCGGCGAGCGCTTCCGCGGCGCCGGCCGCGAGTGCTTCCGCGGCGCCGGCCGCGAGTGCTTCCGCAGCGCCAGCCGCGAGCGCGTCCGTCGCGACCGCTGCGACGACGGCGCCGCCGAGCTCCACTCCGCCGAGCAGCTCTGCTTTACCCAAGCTGCGCAAGCAAGCGCCGCCGCCGCCCGCGCCCACGCCGGACCAGCTCAAAGCGCTCGGCATTTTGCAGCAAGAAGCCCAGAGCTACGAGTCGGGCTCCAAGGATTATCGGCGCAATTTGACGATGATCGTGCGCCACCACTACGAACAGCGCCGCCAGCGCGTGCTCACCGCGCTCGATCGCGAGATCACCGAAGAGAAGCACGGGCTCGACGACGCACGCGCGGAAGCCATCGCGCGGCTGGAAGCTTTCGTCGAGCGCTACAGCGGCGCCAACGCGGATCCGAAGGCGACTCCGGACGCGATGTTCCGTCTCGGTGCGCTCTACGAAGAACGCGCGCGCGCGAACACCGACGCCGATCTGACGACAGGCCTCGATCCGGCGATCTCGATGTATCGCCGCCTGATCAAGGAGTTCCCGCAGTACGAAGAAATCGCCGCGGTGCACTACTACCTCGGTCACGCGTACACCGATGCCGGTCGCATCGAAGAGGGTCAGCAGGCCTGGCGCTCGCTCGTCTGCAATAGCCGCTACACGGTCAAAGACGATCCGAAAGACGCCGGCAAGATCGCGCTCGATCCGCTGCCGCAAGACCACGACGACAAGTTCTGGCAGGATTGGTACAACAAGAACCCGGTGCCGCTGGATCAAGCGGGCAAGGGCAAGAAGCCGGTGCCGCGCGCGCCCGCGAAGAAGGGCGCGGCCGCCGCACAGGCGAAAGCGACGACTGCGCTCGCCGATCAAGAAGAGCGTAAGTTCGTCGACCCGTACGATGGCTGCGTGCCGCTGCCGCAGAAGACCGAGCCCGGCCAAGATCCCCGGTATTTGGCCGAAATTTGGTGGCAACTCGGCAACTTCCACTTCGACCAAATCGATCCGCACGGCGGTCCGTACAACTTGAACCGCGCGGTCAGCGCGTTCGATCGCTCGCTCGAATACAAGACGCCGCCGATCTACGGCGTCGCGATGTACAAGCAGGCTTGGACTTACTACAAGCAGCAGCGCTACAAGACCGCCGTCGATTGGTTCGTGAAGCTGTTGCGCTACGCGGACGACCAAGAAGCGAAGACGGGCGACCCCGGCGCTGACTTCCGTTCCGAGGCGTACACGTACATCGCCGGCTCGCTGACGTACGTGGACTTCGAAGGCCCGCCGCCCGAGGATCCGTACATCCCGCGCAATGACGTGCTCGACACCGAGACCGACCCGGTCAAGGCCGAGCAGAAGATGTCGATCGCGATTCAGCGGGTGCAAGATCCGGCGCTGATTCCACAAGATCAAAAGTGGACGGTCGAGATCTACAAGGCGCTCGCGCAAGAGTTCATCGAGATCACCCAGAACCGCAACGCGGTCGCGATGCTGGAGCTCACGCTCCAGAAATTCCCGATGAATCGCGATGCGCCGGTGATGCAGAACAAGGTCGCGGAGCTGTACGATCAGCTCTCGCGCTTGGCTCCGGACGGTTCGGCCGCGCGCCAGGACTACGCGTCGAAAGCGCTCGAAGCGCGCACGAAGCTCGCGGCTTACGTCGGCACCACGCCGTGGGTGGACGCGAACAAGGACGATCCGGAAGCCTTGCAGACGGCAGAGCAGCTCGTGAAGGGCGGCTTGAAGCGCGCCGCGGCGGATCACACGAACTTTGCGCGCGGCTACTACGAGAAAGCGCTCGAGCTCAACGACGCCGGCGAGCAACGCGGTTGGATCGAAAAAGCGATCGCCGAGTACCGTTTGGCCGAGACCGGTTGGGCGGCGTACCTGGATCAAGATCAAACGGCGATGGACGCGTACGAGAGCCGTTATTGGCTCGCGGACGCGCGCTACTGGATCGTGGTTTTGCAGATCGCGATCGGTCGTTCACCGACGCCGGACGAAATCCATTCGGCACACGACAGCGCGGTCGCCGTGCGTGATTCGAACGAGGACGACAAGTACCTGCAGCCCTCGGCGTATGATGTCGTGACGCTCGCGGAAAAAGTGCTCGACGACGAGTACCGCAAGTTCGACGAGAGCAAGGGCGCGCAGGGGCTCGAGAAGCGCACCGAGATCAAGTTCGACGGCGAAGGTGATTCACGCAAAGTCGTGAAGGATACGGTGCCGCCGCAAGTGCTCGACGCGATTCGCGCGCGCGACGAATACAATGATCGCATCCCGCTCGATCGCGACCCGCAGAAGAACGGGCTGCTCTACTCGTTCCAGTCCGCGGACATGTTCTTCGTGTACGGCCAGTTCGATGAAGCGCGGAAGCGGTTCAGGCCGCTCTACGACCAGTACTGTGGCGTCAACGAATGGGGCTACAAATCCTGGGAAAAGCTCATCAGCATGAGCAACTTCGAGGGCAACGCGGACGAGAGCCGCAAGCTCGCCGAAGGCAAGAGCTGCGCGTACGACGCGGAAAGCCAGAAAGCGGAAGATTCGATCCGCAAACCGGTGAAGCAAGGCGTCGCGTACCTCGATGCGCGTAAGCTGTACGAAGAAGCCGAGAAGATGCCGGACGGTCCGGATCGCGTGAAGAAATGGCGCGAGGCCGCGGCGGCGTACAAGGTCGCGCTCGATGCGGCGCCGGATCGTGACGAAGCGCCCGAAGCGGCGATGAACGGCGCGTTCGCGTACAAGCAAGTCGGCGAGTACGACAAAGCGATCGAGATGTACGAGCTGTTCATCTCGAAGTACGGCAACGAAGCGACGCTGAACAAGCTGCAGAGCGGTGATGCCAAGGCCAAACCGCCGGTGCCCGCGGATCCGAAGAAATACGAGGAACGCGTCAAATACCTGCAGGGCGCGTACGACGCGCTCGCCGGCGCGTACGTCCTCTTCTTCAACTACCCGCGCGCGGCGGAGACGTACGACAAGATCAGCACGAACACCCACTTCAAGCAGGAAGATCGCCGGAGCGCGGCGCGCCAAGCGCTCTCGCTCTATTCGAGCTTGGGCGATCAAGGCGGGATGACGCGATCGCGCCAGCGCTTCCAAGAGCTCGGCGCTTCGCCGAAGGAAATCGCAGAGGCGGATTTCATCGTCGCGAGCGCAGACTTGAAGCGCTGGGATCAATACAGCGGCGACCAAGGCGCGAACGCCAATGCCCGGCGCGCAGCGCAGCGCGCGATGGACGACTACTACACGACCAACCTGAAGAAGGACGCGGCCGCCCAGTACGTCGTGCAAGCGGCGTATTGGGGCGCGAAGACGCGCAAGGCCGTTTCCGCGGGCGATACCAACAAATATTGGGACAACACGATCGCCGCGTTCGAGAAATGGAAGCGGCTCGCGCCCGTGGAGAGCGGTCGCAACACCGCCCTCGGCTCACGTGAAGCGGGCATGGCCGCCGAAGCCGAGTTCACCGAGCTCGATCAAGAAGATCAGAAGAGCTTCGACTACGACTCGGGCTTCCATCACTACGCCGGTACTTCGGTCGAAGTCGTGGCGCAGTATCAGAAGGACGCGGTCGAAGCGAAGAAGCGCTACGACAAGCTGCAGCACGTCGTCGATGCGTACGTCTCGCCGGAGTGGACCACGGCCGCGATCGCGCGCCAGGGCTCGCTCTACGATTCGCTCCGCACGGGCCTGTACAACACGCGCGCCCCGCAGCTGAAGATCTTCGACGCGAAGACGGAAGCGGTGCTGAAAAAGGCCGAAAATAGCGACAATCCGGATCTTCAGGAAAAGGCCGACGCGCTCCGCGTCAAGGTCCAGAATGCTTGGCGCGATCGCCGGGACCAAGAATTGAACAGCGCTGATCAGGTCATGATCGATCGCTACGGCAACGCCGTCGTGCTCGCCAAGCGTTACAGCGTTTCGAATCCAGAGGTCACGCGCGCGATTCGCCGGCTCGCCTTCTTCACTGACGTGATCGGCGAAGCGAAGATGCAGCAATACGCAGGCGCGGTGAAAGATCTGAACTACACGCCCGGCATGTTCCCGAAGATGCGTCCGGGTCAAGACGCGGCCCCGGCGCCGCAAGGGTTGCCCGCGCCGCTGCCGGCGTTCGTGCAATGAGGAAGGTGAGCGAGATGACAGGCTTGAGAGGGAACGTGCGCACGAGCCTCGGCTTCGCCTTGGTCGCAGCGAGTCTCGCGACCGTCGCTTGCGGCGGCGCGAGCGCGACGAAGGGTGCGGCTTCGCCCGCCGATCAAGCCGTGGCTCCGAGCGGCACGGCGGTGACGAACAGCGCCGGTCAGCAATTCGCGATCCCGGACGCGCCGACGAGCGCGGACGCGGCTGCGGCCGCCGCCAGTCGTCCGAAGATGAGCGCCTCGGCGCTCAGCGCGTACAACGCCGGCATGGACGCGTTCAAAGCCGGCGATCTGCAGGGCGCGAAGAACCAGTTCACGCAGGCGACGCAGGCGGATCCGAAGGCCTATCAAGCTTTTTATTCGCTCGGCGTCGTGAAGGAGCGTTTGAACGAAACTTCCGGCGCTCTCTCTGCCTATCGCCAAGCGACGTCGATCGTCGGTGATTACGAGCCAGCGATCGTCGCTTACTCGGTTTTGCTCGCGCGCAGCGGCAAGCCGGATGACGCGGTCGATTTCTTGAATCAGCGCCAGGCGCAGATGACGAAGAGCGCAGCCGTGACCGCGGCGCTCGCGGAAGTGAAATCGATTCAAGGCAACTCGGGCGAGGCGCAGCGGCTCGCTCAAGACGCGCTGAAGCTGAATCCGGATTATCGCCCGGCGATGATCACGCTCGCGCGCGATCACTACCGCGCGCGTCGTTTGGACCTCGCGCTCTATGCGCTCAAGGGCATCCTGGACGGCTACGGCGAGGAGAACCCGCCGCGCGACAAGAACAACGCCGAAGCGCACCTTTTGCGCGGCTTGATTTACAAAGAGCAGGGCTCGCGCGCGCTCGCGATTCAAGACTTCCAAAAGGCGCTCGAGCTGCGGCCGGATTTGGTGGAAGCACGCGTGCAGCTGTCTTCGTATTTCCTGGAGGCAGGCAACGCCGCGGACGCGCAGCAGATGCTCGAACCTGCCTTGAAATACGACGCCGATAACGTGACGGCGCATCTGAACTTGGGTGACGCCTATCGCTTGCTCGGGCGCCCTGCGGATTCGAAGCGCGAGCTCGAGTGGGTCAAGGGTCGTGATTCGAGCCTCGCGCAAGTGCACTACGATCTCGGCCTGCTCTATCTGTTCACCGACAATTTTCCGGGTGTGACGCCAGGGCAGGCCGTCGATACCGCGATCGACGAGCTCTCTCAGTACAAGAAGATGAAGCCGCGCGTCGCCGGTGGCACGCCGGACGATACGGACGAGCTCATCACGCGCGCCAAGACGAAGAAGGCGCTGATCGAGTCGAACGCCGCTGCGCCACCCGCCGCAGCCGCTACCCCAGCACCCGCTGCGGCCCCGGCGACGCCAGCCGCGACGGGCGCCGCCGCCGGCGCGCCGCCTTCCGCACAATTTGCACCCGCGCCCGCGGGAGGAGCCAAGAAATGACCCGAGCGATGTTCCGTGCTTCGTGTGCTGTGTTCGCGGTCGCGAGTGTGCTTTCCACGGCGGGCTCTGCTCTCGCGCAGAAGAAGGGCCGCGTCGTGACCATCAGTGAGGTCACGATCGTCGGTCGCGTGCAAAAACCGATCGCCGCGGTGGACGTGAGCCGCATTCAACCGAAGCTCACGCTCGCCGAGCTGCGGCAACCGTTTTTGGATCGCATCGAAAAGGCGATCTATAACGATCCATTCTGAGCGCGTTGAGCTCGCTCGCTGCGCCCCAAGCGTCGGCCATTCACTGGTCGGCGCTTTTTTCTTGGTCGATCGCCGTCGTGTGCGTCGTGCTCGCGTGGAGCAGACGTCGACGCGGCGCAATGCTCTCGCCGCCTTCATCACGAACGCTGCTGCGGGAGCTCGCCGTCGATATCGAACCGGCTGCGCTCGATGACGTGGCGCGCCGACTCGCGATCGCCGAGTTGAATCAGCGCTTGAGTGACGTCTCGTTCGAGCTCGAGGTGATGCCGAGCACGTTCGCTGCACTCGTGCGCATCTGTCTCGCGAGCGGCTCGGCGCTGGCTTTGGTCGGGTTCCTGGTCGCGCCCGAGGCGCCCGTGACGCTACGCGCGGTGCGTCTCGTCGCCGCGGCCGCGGCCGGGCTCTGCGGGGCGATTGTCGTGGCCGTCGTCGGCCGTTCGGCCAAGAATGATGCTCGCAAAATCCGCGAAAATTGGGATGCGGCGTCGCGTGACATCGGAAAAGCGCTCGGCACGACGCTGGCTGCAAGCGAAGCTCGAATCAATTCGCGGTAACGACTTTCCCGCGTAGACCGCTCCGGGCTACTCTCGCGTAGATCGTGGGAACATCGTTTCGCTCCGAGCTGTCGGCTGAAACGGCCGGCCTTGTTCCCATCCGTGTGACGACCAACGAGGAAGCTTACGCATGACCCAAGGGTTCCAGCAGCCAGGCACTTCGCAACGCCCCGGACAGATGACAGCCGTGATGCGCGCTGTCGCGGCGACGGGCCCGAAAGTGCTGCGCATTGGTGTCGTGCAAGGCGGGCGCGTTTCGGAAGAACGCATCATCAAGCAGCGCACGCACGTGACGGTCGGTCCGAGCGAAAAGAACATGTTCGTCATCGCCACGTCGAACGTGCCGGCGACGTTCCGCCTGTTCGAGCTCGTGGGCAGTGATTACCACCTGAATTTTCTCGACGGCATGACGGGGCGCATCGCACTGCCGACCGGTATTTCCGATCTCTCGGTGCTCAAGGGCCAGGCGCGTCGCACTTCGCAAGGCGCGTATCAGATCCGTCTGACCGAAGATTCGCGCGGCAAGGTCGTGATCGGTGACACGACGTTCTTGTTCCAATTCGTGGCACCGCCGCCGGTGCAACCGAAGCCGCAGCTGCCCGTCGCGGTGCTCCGCGGCACGAGCGCGATCGACTGGAACACGACGATCATCGCGGCGCTGTCGTTCTTGTTCCACTTCATGCTGCTCGGCTCGATCTATTCGGATTGGTTGGATCCGGTGGTCGATGATGAGGTGAGCGTCGCCGGTGTGATCGACTCGTTGAAGAGTCTCCCGCCGCCGCCGCCGGTCGAGGACAAACCGGAAGAGAAGCCAGACACCGAAGCAAAGGCCGAAAAAGCGCCCGAGAAGGCGCCAGCCGCGGCTGCGCCCACGAACAACGGCCCGAAGGCACCCGCCGGGCAGATGAGTGAGAAGCAAGCGGCGGCGCTGCACAACGAGCTCGATCAGCTCGAGATGCAAACGCTCGGTGCGCTCTCGAGCTCGGGTCCTGCGACTGCGGGCGTGCTCAAGGGCAGCGAGGTCGCGACCAGCGCGCTCGATCAGGCGGCCGCGAGCAACTCGGGCGTTGGTTCGGGCACGGGCGATCTCAAGCTCGGCTCAGGTGGCGGAGCAATTCGTCCCGGGCAGGGTGGCGGGCTCGGCACGATTGGCTCGAGCGGTCGCAGCACCGGCACGGAAGGCACCGGTACCGAGCAAAAAGTACAAGGCCCGAAGGGCAATGCGAGCGTCGGCGGTGCGGCAGTCAGCGGTGGCACCGTGAGCAACGCCTCTCGTGTCGTCGCCGGCATGCGCGCTGGTTTCCGCGCGTGCTATCAGCGCGGCCTCGCTGAAAATCCCGATGCCGCAGGCAGCATCAAGCTCGTCATCCGCGTCGGCGCGGGTGGTGAAGTCGCGGGCGTCAGCGCCTCGCAGTCCGGCAGTCTGCCCGCGTCCGTGGTTTCTTGCGTGCAGGCGCGTGCTCAAGCCGCGCAATTCGATGCGCCGGAGGGCGGCGCCGCGGTGGTCCAAGTACCGGTCACCTTCGTGAAACAGTAACCAACGACAATTCGATCTCAGTGTTGGGCCTCGAACGCGCGAGGGGAAAGCGCGCGTTTCGAGGTCGACGCCCGGCCCTGAACGTCAGGGGCTCGGCGTGCATCTCAATCTTTCGAGCCGAGGCGGATTTGCCCCGGCCTTAGGGCTGAACTAGCTGAAATCGAAGCGCTTTCTGACTGCTGCACTGCGTTGACACGAGAAATATAGGTTCATATACTACCTCGGCTTTATGAGGGTTTCCTCGAGGGAGGCTTGAGTAGCAACATGCGAGCATCAATTAAGGCTTCTGCACTTCTCGGCGCGATTGGCGTGTTGGGCTGCTTCGGCGTCGCGTTCGCGCAATCGTCGAACACGGGCGCGTCGATCAACGTGAGCTCGCAGCTAGATGCGAACCTGACGCCTCAGCAAATGCTGGATCGCGCTCGGTCCTTCAAGCCGATGATGGATAACGACGCCGCCGCCGTTCAGCGCCAAGCGAGCGAGGCGAAGCTCAAGCACGATGTGGTGAAGTCTTTGTGTCTGAGCGACAAGCTCAGCCAAATCCACGTCGCCGTGACGACCGCTTCCTCGCGTATCGATACGCTGAGCGCCGCGGCGAGCCACAACGACTCCGACCGCGCCAAGCACGAGTTCACGATCATCCAGGTACTCAAGGATCGCTCTCAGGCGCTCGTCGCCGAAGCGAATCAATGCATCGGCGAAGAGACTGGCTTCATCGGTGAGTCGACGATCACCGTGACGATCGACCCGAACATTCCGAACACTGACCCGACTCAGTTTCCGAATGATCCGATCGTCAGCGAGCCGCCGGTGCTCAGCAGTCCGACGAAATAACACCGATCGCGGTCTCCTCCTCGCTGTTGCTCGTTCTCCCTTCCTCCTTGTCCAACCCCGATCGGTGCCATGAAGTTCCGTCTTACGCTTGCGGCGACGCTGCTCCTCGGAGCTCTACCGCTCACTGCGCACGCTCAATCACAACCGTGGTTGGCCGATCGCCAATACGGTGAGGGGATCGGCGCTCGAGTCGGTGATCTCGAGCTCCACCCGGGCATCTCGGGTGAAGTCGGGTACGATTCGAACTACTTCTTACGTGCACCGCAAGAGACGCCGATAGCGGCCTATCGCTTCCGCGTCACGCCGTCGATCAGCCTCGAGACGCTCGGTTCACAGCGCCGCCTGGGCGTGAGTCCGGCGGGGCCTGCTCCGTTGCAGTTCAATGCGGACGCGTATGTATCGTTGAACGAGCTAATCGCGGCCGATTCGAAGTACTCGTCGGACGTGAGTGACCAACGGCACGTGGATGCCGGCGGCGACTTAACCTTGAATTTGTTTCCAGCGGGCCGTCTCGGTGGAGATGCGTATCTGAATGCCGTTCGCATGGTGCAACCCTCGAACGACACGAATACAGAAGACGCATTCGATCGGGATAGCCTTCGAGCCGGCGCTGGTGTCACCTGGCGTCCAGGCGGCGGTTTGTTCGATTGGCGCCTCGGTTACGAGATTCTGTACAACTTCTTCGAAGACGACCCGTTCAAGGACCTGAACAACTTTCAAAATCAGGTCAACATGCGCGGTCGCTGGCGTTTCTTGCCACGCACTGCCTTGCTGTACAACGGTAGCTACACCTGGATTAATTATTCCAATAACGATTTGCAGAGCAACGGCTCGATTGTGCGCTCACAAATTGGCTTGAACGGTCTCGTCACGAACCGTTTTGCGTTGCTCGGTTTGATTGGTTGGGCCGGTACGTTCTACGACGGCAATTCGGTTCAGCCTCGCGCGCAGTTCGACTCTCTTACGGCTCAGGCGGAGTTGAAGTGGTTTCTCGCGACCGCATCGATGGATCAAATTTCCGCGCCGGTCGGTCTCTCCTGGGTGGCGCTCGGGTACGTGCGTGACGTGCAGAACAGCTACCTGGGTGATTTTTACCAACGGGATCGCGGCTACCTCCAGCTCTCCTACTTGCTCGGTGGCGTGTTCGTCGGTTCGCTTAACGGCGGTGTCGCGCGGCTAGCCTTTCCGGAGTCCGCTTCCGCCAACGGCACCGGGACTCCCACGGCGGCCTTCAATGAGACGCGTGTCGATGCGAGCTTGTTCGGCGAGTATCGGTTGAGCAACACGGTCGGCGTAAACGCGACGATCAATTACTTGCGCAATTTCACTGACAAGCACATCCCGGATGATCCGGTGCCGGTGGGCGTCACGCCGGACTATCTCGCGTTCGAGGAATGGCAAGCGTTCCTGGGCGTCCGCTGGTTCCTCTAATCAGAATGCGGCTACATTCGAATCGTTGGTTGCGGGGGGCTCTCCGCGGGCTGCTGTGCGTCTGGATCCTTTCGAGCGTGGCTTGTACCTCGGGCAGCCACGCGCGCGCGCCCGAGTTGGCCGCGCCGAGCGAGCGCAACGTGCTCGGCCCCGGCGATACGTTCAGCATGCAGATTGTCGGCGAAAAAGATTTGCCGAACGAATATCAGGTCGCCTCCGACGGTACGGTGGATCTGCCGTATCTGCACACGCTGAAGGTCGCGGATCTCGAGGCTCAAGAAGTCGCGCGTCTGGTTCGGGATAAGCTGATCGAAGGCAAGATCCTGACGGACCCGAGCGTCGTCGTAGAAGTTCGAGTCTACGCGGCCCGAAAGGTCACGTTGCTCGGCCAGGTGAGCA
>FTCX01000397.1_pt1 | contig 16212 bp, 11 predicted proteins | sample 1639831 | NCBI WGS metagenome assembly FTCX01 (sample SAMEA3914869, study PRJEB12502) | metagenome | biome: forest; material: soil | place: USA | collected 2012-03-12 | depth 0.1 m
CAGGTGCCTTTGGGCGAAGCGCCGGTGACGAACGCGTCGAATTTCTGGCCGATTTTGCGCGAAAGCAGCCACGCGGCTGCCGACTTGCGCACGCGCCGCTCGACCTTCGTCGCGTTGTCTTCCTGCAGCGTGCAACGTTGCGCGAGCTCCGCGAGCTCGCCGTTCGCATACGGCGCGTGCTTGCCCGAGAGCGCGGCCTTGAGCAAGCGCTGCGTGATCAAGTCGGGGAAACGGCGGTTCGGCGCCGTCGAATGCGTGTAGTCGCGCAGGGCGAGGCCGAAGTGACCGGGCGCGGTTTGTCCGGGGAGATCGAGCGCGTATTCGCCGCGCCCGAGCAGCTTCACCACGGACACGGACAGATCCGAGAAGCGCGCGGGATCCGCGGCGCGGCGCTGATCGAGAAACGCTTCCAGCGCGGCGTTCGAGGGCTCTTCCGGCAAGGTGCCGCCGAGCCCTTCGGCGAGCGTGACGATCTTGGCCCAGCGCTCCGGCGAGCGCAGCACGCGGCGCAAGGTTGGGAAGCGTTTCTGCTCCAAGAAGCGAGCGGTCACGCCGTTGGCGGCGATCATGAAATCTTCGATCAACTGCTTCGCGCGGTTCGGACCTTCCGGCACGAGATCCGTGATATCCCCATGTTCGAAGACGGGGCGCGCCTCGAGCGTTTCGAGCGAGAGCGCGCCGTGCGAAAACCGCTGCTTTCTGAGCTGCTGCGCGGCGCGATCTTGCAAGCGAAGCTGCTCCGCGATGCCCGGAACGGCGCGCGCGTGCTCGGGCTCGGGGCCCGCGCCGTCGAGCCACGCGGCGACGCTGTTGTACGCGAGCTTGGCGCGATTGCGCACGGTCGCGCGGTACACGTCCGAGCTCTCGAGCGTGCCGTCCGCGCGCGTGACGAACTCGATCACGAGCGCGAGTCGGTCTTCGTTCTCGTTCAGCGAAGTGAGATCGGTCGAGAGTCGCTCGGGCAGCATCGGGAAGATTTGCGCGGCCGTGTACACGCTCGTGGTGTTGGCGCGAGCGTGCTCGTCGAGCGCATCTCCCCGCTTCACCAAGCTGTCGACGTCCGCGATGGCGACGAGCACGCGCGTGCGCTCACCGTCGAGCGCTTCGGCGACGGAGAGCTGATCCAAATCGCGCGAATCATCGTTATCGATCGAGAGCCAGAGCAACGCGCGTTGGTCGCGGATGCTCGCGTCACCCTCGGCGCTCGCGGCGGCGTGGATCGACGCCAGCTCTTTCAGCGCGGCATCGGAGAAGTCCGGCTCGAGCGAGCGCTCGAGCATGGCCAAGCGTGCGATGCCTTTGAGATCGATCGGCCCCGAATCGTGATGCGAGCGGTGCGTAGTCATCGGTGCTCGAGGAATTACACCGGAAACGGTGAAGACGGGCGCTATTTCGCCTGCACACTGCCGATCGAAGATCCGACGCCGACACGATCGTCCCACAAGCCATCACCGCCGAACAAGCTCGTGGCGATGTGCCCAGTCTCGATCATCAGCGACTCATTGTAACTCTGTGTGTCGCTGCAGCTCGCGCACACGATGGGGCCAACGGTTTGTTCTTGGGTCACGTCGGCCTCGAGCGCAAGCCCTGCGTTCACGATCGGCGGCGCGCAGTGAATGCGCAGCCCATAGATGTAACGCGCCGGATCGGTCGACGTCGTGCCGTCGACACCGTCGAGCACCGCGTCGTCTGCGCACAGCAGATCTTGGCTCTTGTTTTTGGGATCCGTGCTGTTCGCGGGGGCGAGCGAGGTGTCGAAGCGTGAGCCGAGTGTCATGGTGAACGCGGTCGGTGTTTTCGTGGCGTCGGCGTGAAGCGCGATCGGACGGCAAATCGCCGCCACTTGGTTGAGCCAATCACCGAACCCGACGCGCAGCCCGACGAGCACCGCGCCGTCCGGGCACGGCTCGAAGAAATCCACGCCGCCCGTCTCGTGTCCGATGAACGCGCCGTTCGGCGCGCGCGCCCAGCTCACGGTGTACGAGCAGCCTTCGTCGATGGCGCCGTTGCAGTCGTCGTCGCCGCCGTTGCAGACCTCGGCGCCGAGCTTTTGGCAGGGCTCGGGCGACAGCGTCCCCGGACTGCCTGCGTCGTTTTCACCGCCAATTCCTGCGTCGAAAATGCTCGCGCCGCCTTCGCCGCCCGCGGCGGGCTCGACGCGCGCGCGATCTCGCAAGAGGTAGAGCGTGTGCTCGGTCTCGCAGGCGAAAGTCGAACAGAGCGCGACGCCGAGCGTGAGAGCGAGCGGGCGTGCTCTCATTCGTGGCTCGCAGCCCTCACGCGTGCGAGCGCGGCGCGAGCATCCGGCGCGAGCGGCGAATCGGGATATTGATTGAGCAGCTGATTGAACGCGCCGATCGCGTCGCTCGAGCGACCTTGTCGTTCTGCCGAAAGCCCTTGACGGAGCAGCTGTGATTCTGCTGCGAGCGTGGGCACCGGGGCGGCGCTCGCGCTCGGTTTGATCGACGAATGTGAGGGGTTTGCCGCCGCTGGTGCGATCGGCGGAGCCAGTGACGTCGCGCTCGGATTCGCGCTCGTACTCGGTTCGAGGTTCGCGCTGGGCGTGCTGGACTCGCTCGTCCACGAACCCGGCGCGCGCACTGAGGTTTCACCGCTCGCGCTCTGCACGCGCACCTCGCCTTCATCGACCGTCACGCGCGTCTCCTGCGCCTCGGTCACGCTCACGCGGAACACGGTGCCGACATCCACGATCGTTGCGCGCGCGGTCACGACGCGAAACGGTTGCGCGATCTTGCCGTGCGGCACGTTGCAGCGAATGCTGCCGTGCGCGAGCGTGATGCGATTCGTGCTCGGTGCGAGCTCTCCCAGCGCGACACTCGTCGCGCTTTCCAGCTGAATTTGCAGGCCCTGCGCGGTTCGCACGCTCGCCGTCGCGCCCGGCGCGGTTTCGAGCTCGCCCGCGGCGGGTACGCGCGTCGCGCTCGTCCCGAGCACGATTCGTGTGCCTGCGTTCGACTGCGTCGCTGAGCCGTGGCCGACCGCGACTTCGAGCGATGCGTTTTCGACGCCGCGCGCGCGCCACGCATGCACCCCGACGCCGAGCATCACCGCCGCGGCAGCGGTGAGGACGGCATAGCCGGCCCAGCGTGGGCGCTCCGAGACGCGTGTGTCTGCCGCGCGTGCCATGCGCGCGAGCACGCGTTCGCGGTCGACCTGAAACTCTGGCGCTTCGAGCTCGACGTCACGCTCGCGCATCGGCGCGAGGAGCGCGTGCAGATCCGGATCGGAGCTCATGGCTGCTCGGTCTTCCGGCGCTTTTCGGCGCGTTTCTTGAGCTCCAAATGCGCGCGAGACAGCCGCTTCTGCGCGGCCGCCGGCGAGACGTCGGTCAGCTTCGCGATGTCCTTCAGCTCGTGGCCGAGCACGTCGTGAAGGAGCACCGCTTCGGCTTGCTCCGCGTTCATCGCGCCGAGCGCGTTTTGTAGCCACGCGAGCTCGCGTCGCGCCTCGATGGCTTGCTCGAGCCGCGGCCCGGTGTGCGTCAGCCCGAGCTCCGCGCTATCGACATCGCGATCGAACACGCGCCGCTCGCGCACGCGCGCGCGGATCGCATCGAGCGCGACGCGCGCAGCGATCGCGCTGGCCCACGCGGCCAGGTTCTCGATCTCGCGGGCTTTGGGCTTTTGTAAGGTGCGCACGATGAGCTCGAACGAGGTTTGAACCAGATCTTCGTAGTCGGAAGTGTGATGCAAGATCTTCTGCAGCGCGCGGGCGACGATCGGATAAAGCGCGTCATAGAGGGCCGCGTGAGCCCACCGCTCGCCCGCCACCGCACCGCGGAGCACCTCGGCTTGGCTGCGCGGCGCCGGCGCGGTGCTCGCTGCGGCTGCGCGAGAGTCAGGCCGGGGTTTCGCGTCCGAAGCACGCACCGGCAACAGGTACCACGTTTGGAATGCTGTCGAATGGACGCGCCTGGGGCTCGCGAGCAGACCAACTTTCGAAATCGGGTCCAAAAATCTTCAAGGGCCGAAGCGCAGCCCGAGCAGCAGGTCCGCGCTCGCGAGCGGAATGTGCACGGCGTCATTCGAAGCCACGACCACGTTCAAGCGCGGCACCACGACGGCCCCGGATACCCCAAAGACAAACGAGCAATTTTGCCAATTTGCCCACACGCCTTCGACCCCGAAGCGGCCGCCCCAACCAAATTGCCCGGCGGAGTCGCGCTCGCCGTCTTCGGTCACGGCGACGTGGGTGTGCTCGAGGAGCACCTCTGCGCCGAGCTCGAGGTGGAAGCTCGACGCCGGGTCGCCGATTTTCACGCCCGCACCGCCGGCGACCGACCACCACGCGTAGCTCGGGTTGCCTGGGTGCACGCTGTAGCTGGTCGATACGAGCGCGAACGGACGCTCGCCCAAGTCGAGCAGCGCGCGCGCGAGCCCGCCGAGGCGATACGGTCCGTCGCCGAACGTCGGCACGGCCATGCCGGCGAGCTCGAGCTGGAGTGGCGCAGAGCGTTGCGGGGGCGGTGGCGCGTGTGCGGGTGAAAGCGGCGGCGCGCGTTTCGTCGTCGTGGTCGTCGCGATGACGGAGCCTTCGCGCGCGGCGGCGAGCGCAGCAATCACGCTGCCGACCGACTCGAGCCGACTCTGCAAGCTGTCTTGCGCCGAGAAGCTGAGCTCGCGCTGCTCGATCAACACGCCGTCCGCGGTGCGATCTCGAAACTCGACGTGCACGGCGTCGAGCGCGCGATCGCGCGGATGCACGATCGCGTACCACGCCGCCACGCTGCCGGGCGCGAGCTCGCGCGCGACCGGACAACGCCCCACGCCGATGACCTCGTCGCAGGCAGCCGCCACGACTTGGTCCGCATTCGGGCCGTAGTCGTTCGGAGAATCGACGGCGATGGCGACGTTCAGCATGGGGCGCCGGAGACGCCCGTTTACACGGGATCGCGCGGAAGCGCGACCGATCCTGAATCGCCGGGCTTTTCGGTCAGCCCTTGGCCCTCAAGTCGGCAGACCGGAACTCACATGGGCGAAGTCGGGCGTGTGTCCGTGAGCGCGATTTGCTTGCGCAGCATCTTGCCGCCGTCGGCGGTCAAACGCAGGTAATAGTCGGACGAGCATTGCGTGCCGTCTTCGTCGAGCGTGACGAAGCTCGAGTTGCTCGGAATGCTCGCCGAGGTCGCTGCGGTCTTCGCGATCTGATTGCCCTCGTTGTACTCGTCGTACATCGAGATGTAGAGGCCGTCCGAGCCGATTTGCACCATGTTGTAGAACTGGTGCCACATGAAGTCGCCGTGTTTGCGCTGATGGTCCGAGAGATCGCCGGGCAGCACGCACGGTTGATAATGTTTGCCTTTGCCGTGCAGGTACGCGACGTCACCCTCGTTGTAGTTCTTGCGGTTGTTGTCGGAGTCCGCATTGTTGCCGATCACGCCGACCATCCAGGGCGAGATCGCGTCGAGCGTATCGAACACCGCGCCGAAGCCGGCTTGAGACCAGCGCGTTCCATCGGCGGTGCGCCAATCATTCCCGAGGCCGCCGATCACGTACATGCCCTTTTGATGGAAGTAATCGATGATGTCTTGCGTGGTTTGCGGCGTGCCCGGATGATCGAGATAACCGAGGCCCCAAATACACACGACGGGCTTGCCGTCTTGCTTGGCGTACGCGGTCGAATCGGTGAGGTGCAATTCGCCGACGATGTGATCGGTCCAATCCGACTTCAGATCGGTGTCGAACGTGTCCCAACCGCTGATGTCGTACATGATGTAGAACTTGCGGCCGTGGGCCTCCGCCGCTTTGCGGATGTTGTCCGCGACGACGTTGCGCGCTTCACCCGTGTCGCGAAAATCTCCGAAGCGCTGCAGCGCGATCGTGTCGATGCCAGTGTCTTGCATCCACTTGATTTGGGTATCCACGGTCGCCGGATCCCACGCGGAATACAGCTTCGCCGCGCTGCCGTTGTTCAGGTTCGCGTAGCCCGTCGCGTACGTCTTCGTGATTTCGCTCACGTCCGGCCAGGATTTGATGCCGATGTCACTCGGGCTCGGCGTGTTGCGATCGGCCGTCCAATGCCACCACGGCGGGTTGATGCCCGAGCCATCACCCGCGGCGTTGAACCAACCCTGATAACCGACGGTGATCTTGCCGACGATGTCGCCGCCCGACGTGCTCGCGCCGCCGGCGCCAGCCGTCCCGCCGCTGCTCGCGCCCGCGCCGCCATTCGAGCCGCCGCTGCTCGCGCCCGCACCGCCGCTGTTCGAGCCTCCGCTGTTCGTCCCCGCGCCGCCGAAGGTGCCGCCGCTCGCGCCGCTCGCGCCGCCCGAGTTGCCAGCGCCGCCCGCGCTCGTGCCGCCGCTGCTGGTGATCGCGCCGCCATGTCCGCCCGAGCTCGCGCTCGTGCCGCCGCTCGACGACGAACCACCGTGCGCGGCGCCGCTCGCGCCTGCGTTCGCGTGAGTCGTGTTGCTCGAATCATCTGAGCTCCCGCAGCCGCTCAGTAAAGTTAGAAAGATTACTGCTCCGAGCTCGAATTTGAGGCGCGCCATCTCCACCTCAGTGGATACGGTCGCCGCACGCGATCACAAAAGTTGCGCGACAAAACGCCCGAAAACCGCGCTGATTGCGCAGGGTTTTCGCGCGGCGCTCAGTGCGGCGCGTCCGCCGCGATCGGCGTGGCGCACGGCATCGACGCCGCTGCGCGCGCCGTGACGACGACGTTTACGCGCAAGTACGACTCGTGCGCATGCAGCTCGCTCAGCTCGAGCTTGTCCACGTGCCCGACGAAGCATTGCTTCGCATCACCGAAGGTCAAATCCGAGGACAGCTTTTGGCGAATCGTTTGCAGTCGCTCGGTGAGATCGACGCGCAGCGCTTTGCGCGCATCGAGCTTGATGCGCTCGCCGTCGGTGAGCGCCTTGAGCGAGAGCAAGAAATTGTTCGTCTCGATCGTGGGCTCGAGATCGGGCAGCGCGATTTCATTGTCGACGAGCGTCGGATGCCCGACGAGGTAGAGATCGCCGTTGATGTCCGCGTCCATGCCGAGCTCGTGCACGGGGCCCGCGATGTGCAGCTTCAGCACGAGCGCGCCGTCCGACTCGTAGATCTCCGGTTTCTCCATGTAGAGCTTCGGATGCTCGTTCGAGAAAAAGAGCTTGCCGCCGGTAAATGAAGCGCCGAGCTGCTTCGTGAGCTCGGTGTAAGAAGCCGCGACTGGGATGGTCACCGTGAACGGCCCGGTCGGCACGGTCGCAACGTTCGCCAGCGGCGGCAGCGGCTCGGTTTCCGCTTGTGGCGTGCACGGGATGGTGACCGTCGGCGCGACCGCGATGGCGAAATCTTTTTCGATGCCATCCGCCAAGATCAACGGCGCGGCCTCGACTCCGAGCACGCGCAGCTCCGCGCAACCGCTCGCGTTGTCCATCGGCAACGGGATCGGCTTTTTCACCCGCTGATACGACTCTTCCAAGAGCGGCTTGAGATCGTACGAAAACGTCTTCAGCCGTTGATTGATTTCATCGCCCACGCGCTGGAACACGCCGCCGACTTGGTCGGCGACTTTGAGCCGGCGATCGTCCGAGTGCACGCTCACGTCCGTCGCTTGCAATTTCAGCGCGTATTCCGTGTTGATCACGGGCTCGGCCGAGATCGTGAGATCGAACGCCAAATCCAGACTGCTGATCGGCAAAGTGACGTTCGACGCCACGCTCGTCTTGACGATGATGCGGCCCGCGGCGAACGAAACGTCCAGCGGCTGACGCGTCCAGCGATACGGCCGATCGCTGCCGAGCAGGCTGAAGCTGCCGTCACCGGTTTTCGGCACGACGTCTTCGAGCGCGGCGCGGAGAGCGGCGCCCGAGACCGAGACGTGCGCCGTGACGCGCGAAGGCGCCGGATCGACCGCGAGCGGCGACGGGCTTTGCGCCGGGCGACTCGGATAAATCGGACCGAACCGAGTGCAACTTGCGACGAGCAGCGAGAGCCAAAACCAGCGCTTCACGTCGGCACGAAACCATTGCTCGGCCGCTCGAGCAAGAGGCTCGGTTCGCCGTGAATTTCGGCCTCGCCCACGCGCCGAAAGCCGTGCCCGACGTAGTAGCGCTCGAGAAATGGATTTGCGGCCGTCACATCCAAACGCAGCGCGCGGACACCGGCCGCGTTCGCGGCCATGCCGACTTCAGCGAGCACGCGCGCCCCGACGCCGCGCCGTGCGAAGCGCTGCGCCACGACGAAGCGAGTGAGGTACCAAGCGGCGATGTCGTCGCGCCAAATCTCGTTTGGGTAGTAGTCGGGACGCATACTGGAGACGGTGAGCGTCGCTGCGAGCGCGCCTTCGGCACGCCAACACCAGACCGAGCCGCTCGCGATGTCGCGTTCGAAGCGAGCGCGCGGATACGGCACGCGCCATTGTGCGATTCCGCGCGCTCGTAAGCGTTCAGAGGCCTCGCACAAGAGGGCGTACGTCGCTTCGAGCTCGCTCGTGCGCGCGATCGACTTCGGTTCGAGCTCCAGCGCGTTCGTGGCCTCGGTCACGCGCCGAGCCTACTGCGTTCGCCTGGTTGCGCTGACTCTGCTCGCTCAGTTTAGTCGCGTACGACGAGTTTGTCGTACGCGGCCGCGGGTGGGCCGGTTTTCTGTGTGTTTCCGCGTGCTGCCAAATGTCGGGGGTTGCCGCATGCTCTCCCACCCGAAAAAGAGCAGCGCGCGCACGCGAGTCACTCTCCAGGGTGATGAGCCGACCGCGCCCGCGGCTCGGAAGTGGTGGAAACTCCGGGCGCTTCAGCAACGTGGGCGGACGTGTTGGTGGAGCGGTCGGCGTCGACGCCGAAGCCGAGTCAGTAACGTCCGCAAACGGCGCGTGAAGGCCTGGCGTTGCGCTTCATGGCGCGGCATCTTAATTGCTTCGGCGCGCTTCGAGCGCACGAGCTGCGCTTCGAGCTTCGAACATGAAATCATTCGCTTCGGTCTGTGCGGGCTTCTGTCTTCTCCTCGGCGCGTGCTCGGGAGGCACGGACAACGCAGGCGATCCGGCGACCGATCCTGAGCTGGGCGGCTCGGGATCGGCAGCGAGTGGCGGCAGCTCATCATTCGGATCCGCGTCGAGCGGCGGCGCGTTCGCGAACGGCGGCACGACGACGAACGGCGGCGCATTCGCGAACGGTGGCGGCGCGAGCGAAAGTGCCGGCAGCGGCGCGCTCGGCGGCTCCGCGACGAACGGCGGGAGCCTGGGCATGGGCGGCTCGGCTACGGGCGGAAGCGCCGGTGGAGCTGCGGGCGGGAGCACGAACACGAGCGGCAGCGCGGGGACTGGCAACACCGGCGGCAGTTCGGACACGAGCATCGACTATTCGATTTGGGTGCTGCAGTTGCCGAGCGGCAGCGGCACGTCGCCGACGACGATCTCTTCGAGCCAGCTGAAGAGCGGCTACACGAGCGCGTACTTCTACAAGGGTGATGACGGCGGTCAGGTGCTCATGGACCCGCAGACGGGCATCACGACTTCCGGCTCCGTGCATTGCCGCACGGAAATGCGCGAGTCGACGGCGAACGGCGGCGAAGCGGCGTGGGCTTCGTCCGGCACGAACACGATGACGGTGAGCGGCAAGGTGCTCAAAGTCGGCGGCGGTAACAGCGGGACGGTGACCGTCGGGCAACTCTTCAACGGCACGGATTCGATTCCGTTGATCGAGCTCCAATATTCCGCCAGCGCCGGCGGCTTCAAGATGCTGTACGAAGAAGCGAAGGGCGGCGGTACGACGACGAATCTGAACACACCCGTCGCGCTGAATATGGAGTACACGTTTACGCTCGCGCTTACGAAGGGCGTCGCGACCGTGACGATCAACGGCAAAGTCGTGCACACGCAAACGCCGAGCGCGACCGCGCTGGCGAAGAAGTTCTATTTCAAGTTCGGCAACTACGATCAGACGGCGACGGCCGGCGCCGTTAGCACGACGCCGTACACGGTCGTGGAAGCGTACAGCGTCGATGTCGTGCATCAGTGAGCTAGAAAAAAGCTCGATTCGTGAACCGAGGCGGTTTTGCGCGGTCCCGAGCGACGCAGCTCGGAGCACCTGCGTTGCGCTCGGGTTGAGGGTAAAGTCCCGCTCCAGCATTGGCCCAGCGCGACGAAGCCGAAACTAGCAGCGAGCTCGAACAGCTGGCCGTGCGCTTGCGCCAGGCCGAGCGCGAGCGCGACGAAGCGCGCGGTGATTTCCGAGCGCTGTTCGACGCGATGAACGACGGCTACTGCCGTGTCGAGCTCCGCTTCGACGAGCACGCTCGACCGCTCGACTTTCGCTTTCTCGAGGTAAATCGCACGTTCGAGGAGCTGACCGGTTTGGAAGCCGTCGAGGGCCGTTGGGTGCGCGAAGTGGCGCCAGGCCTCGAAGAGTATTGGTACGAAATCTACGGCGAGATCGCGCTCTCGGGCGTATCGCGTCGCTTCGAAAATCGCGCCTCGACGCTCGGTCGTTTTTACGACGTGTGCGCTTATCGCTCCGGGCTGCCGGAGGCGCGGCAAGTCGTGATCGTATTTCGGGACATCTCGGCGCAGCGGCTGCAAGAGGGCTCGCTGCTGTCCGCTGCCGCGCGCACCAGCGCGCTCGTGGCGCTGTCAGATCGCTTCCGGGAGCTCACGGATCCGATCGAGCTCGCGTACGCGGCGAGCGAGGTGCTCGGGCGCACGTTGAACGCGAGCCGCTGCGGCTACGGCACGGTCGATCTGGAGAATGAGCTCGTGAGGATCGAGCGGGATTGGCGGCAACCCGGCGTCTTGAGCCTCGCCGGCCTGCACCGATTTCGCGCCTACGGCGACTACATCGAAGAGATGAAACGCGGCCAAACGGTCGTGTTTTCCGACACGGAGACCGATCCGCGCACGCGCGGGCGCACGGAATCTCTGCGCGCGATCGGCGTGCAGGCCATGGTCAACGTGCCGATCATGGAGCACGGCCGGATGGTCGCGCTCTTGTATCTGAATCACGCGACTCCGCGCGATTGGTCGACCGAAGAGCTCGGGTTCATTCGTGACGTGGCGGAGCGCGCGCGCGCGGCGGTCGAGCGCTGGCGCGTCGAGGCCGCGCTGCGCGCTTCCGAAGAGAGCTTGCGCCTCGCGGTCGGCGCGGGCGACATCTCGACTTGGGTTTGGGATCTCTCGACCAATTTGGTGCGCATCGACGAGCGCGTGATCGCGCTGTTCGGGCTACCGGCGAGCGAGAGCCGCGAAGTGCCGTTGTTCGCGTTCTTCGAGCACATCCAGGCGGAAGATCGCGAGCGAGTCAGCGGCGCGATTTCGCACGTGGTCGAAGGCGGCGGGGATTTTTCGGTCGAGTTCCGCGTGCAGCGCCCGGATGGCAGCCTGCGTTGGGTGCAGAGCAGCGGCGCGATCACGGAGAACGTCGAGGGCAGGCCCTCGCGCGTCGCGGGCGCGATCATCAATATTCATCATCGCAAGATGGCCGAGGAATCGCTGATGCTGGCGGATCGGCGCAAAGACGAGTTTTTGGCGACGCTGGCGCACGAGCTCCGAAATCCGCTCGCGCCGCTGCGCAGCGCGCTCGCTGCGTTGCGTTTGCCCGGCACAGACCCGCGTTCGGCGGAGCACGCGCGCGACGTGATGGAGCGCCAAGTCGGGCAGATGGTGCGGCTGATCGACGATCTGATGGACGTGAGCCGGATCAGCCGCGGACAAATCGAGCTGCGCCGCGAGCAGATCGAGCTCGAGCACGCGATTCAACAAGCCGTCGAGATCAGCCGCCCGCTCTTGGATGCGCGCGAGCAGCGGCTCGAAGTCGCGCTGCCTCGCGAGCCGATTTGGGTCCACGCGGATCTCGTGCGGCTCACGCAGGTGCTCTCGAATTTGCTGAACAACGCGGCCAAATTCAGCGCGCTCGGCGGGCGCATCGATTTGATCGCGGAACGCGCGGGTAGCACGGCTTCGATCGTCGTGCGAGATTCGGGGATCGGCATTCCGCGCGAAATGCTGCCGCGCGTGTTCGAGATGTTCACCCAGGTCGACTCATCACTCGAACGAACGCGCGGGGGGCTCGGGATTGGGCTCGCGTTGGTCAAAGGCATCATCGAGCTGCACGGCGGCACCGTCTCGGCGCAGAGCGATGGCCGCGGCGCGGGCAGCGAGTTCCGCGTAACGCTGCCCGCGGTCCACGGCAGTGAAATGGCGACGGGAACCGAACCTGCTCGAACCGCGGCCGCGCGCTCGAAAGCGCCGCGGCGAGTGCTGATCGCGGACGACAACCACGACACCGCCGAGATGGCGAGCATGCTGCTCGAAATGCTCGGGCACGAGACGCGCATCGCGCACGATGGTGTCGAGGCGCTGGCAATCGCCGACGCGTTCGAGCCCGAGGTCGTGTTCCTCGACATCGGCATGCCGCGCTTGAACGGCTACGATACGTGCCGGCAATTGCGCGAGCGTCCGTGGGCGAAACGGACGCTCATCGTCGCGTGCAGCGGCTGGGGCCAAGAGGAAGATCGCCGTAAATCTCGAGATGCCGGCTTCGATCATCATTTGGTGAAGCCCGTTTCGCCCGAGCTCATCACGAGCCTGCTCGAATAGCGCCGCGTAACTCACGAGGCTCGGTGAACCGGAGCTGCGCGCGATCGGTCGGGTCATTTTTTTTGATCCGAGTTCGTTTTGCGGACAACTTAGGGTTGGGCCGAGCGCGTTCGCGCGGCTCGAAACGAGAGCGAGTCGATCATGCGCGTAGGACGAATGTTGCACGGTGTTGTTCTCCTGTTGCTCGTGCAGGGCAGCGGTGCGTGCGGAAGCAGCGGCGGCTCCGGTGCGAGCTCGACCGCGGGCACTGCGGGCGCTGCGGGCCAAGTGAGCAATGCCGGCGGCGCGGGAGGCATGGGCGCTGCGGGCGCGAGCGGCGGCAACCACGCCGGGAGCGGCGGCTCGTCCGGGAGCGCGGCCACGTTCGGCGGTGCGGGCGGCGCGTCGGCTGCGGGCGGTAGCGGCGGAACGAGCGTCGGCGGCTCCGGCACGGGCGGTGTTCCAACGACGGCGATCGGCTCGGGTCCCGCGCTGAGCTCCGTGCTCGTCGGTATCAACTACTGGGGTGAGCAGGACACGGAGTCGCTTTGGCCGACGGTGAAGGCTAGCGGCGTGAAGCTGATCCGCTTCGGCGGCGCGGGCGCGGACGACGAGCAGCCCACGAATCAACGCTACGCGGATGTGGCGACGGGCATCGAGGCCATCGGGGCCGAGCCCTATCTACAAATTTCGCGGCACTTCGACGCGACGCGCGCGGGGCAGATCGTCGACTTCATCAACAACCAGCAGAAATTGCACGTCCGCTATTGGTCGATCAACAACGAGCCGGACATCGGCGCGAACGAGCCGATGATGAGCGTCGCGGACACCGCGAACCTGATCAAATCGCTCGGATCGGCCATGAAACAAGCGGATCCGACGATCCTGATCTTCGCGCCGGAAACCGCCTACTACAACACCGCTTACCTCGGCCCGATGCTCGGCGGCGCCAATGACATCACCGGCAAGGACGACAGCGGGAACTACTACATCGATGGTGTGAGCTTCCACAGCTACGCGTTCGGCCAAGATTACGATCGCAACGCGGCGACGGGCGCGGCTTCGAATTTGCGTGGCTCGGTGACTGCGCTCGTGGCGGCGCTGGCGAAGGCCAATCAGAAGAACAACCGCACCGGCGCGGCGGCGCTTCAATGGGGCCTGACCGAGTTCAACATGACTTACCAAAACCCCACGAACAACACCGTGGATGATTACGGCGTGAACTCGTTCTTGAACGGCCAGTTCTTCGCCGAAGTGTACGGCGTGGGCATGGCGAACGGCGCCACGACGATGGACCCGTGGAGCATCCACGAGAGCAACGGCAGCCGCAGCGCAGGCGATCTCGGCTATTTGGACGGCCCGCTGGGCAGCACGAAGCCGCGCTCTTCGTATTATCACTTGCAGATGGTGGCCGAGAATTTCGCGGGCAAGTACGCGCCCGCGACTTCGAGCCAGGCGCTCATGCGCGTGGTGGCTGCGGGTGACGGCGCGCACGTCGCGGTCCTGGTCATGAACGAATCGACGGATCAGAGCTACGATTTCGGCATGCGGCTCGACAACGCGGCGCCGGCGCAAGCGAAGGCGGTGACGATCAAAGTCGATGCTGCGCTCGCCGCGGAGTACGACGGCACCGTGGCCGCGCAAGCTTCGACGCTGTACGTCTTCGATTCTGCCGGCAAGCTCACGAAGCGAATCGAATACGCCATCGCGGACGCACGCGCGTACACGGCGCCGCGCGACACCACGAACGCGAATTGACGAGTTCACCTTCCCCTGAGCGCGCGGAGCGCGCGATTTGGGGAAGGTCGGCGGCCCGCAGCGCGGAGCGCGAGGACCGACGGGTTGGGGCAACTCACCCCGCCAAATTGCGGGGTTTATTTGAATTTGCGATCTTGCCTAGACGTCCGAAAACGGCGAGACAGGCGGGCTCGGGCGGCGTAAATCCTGAGTCGTGGAGCTGGACCCCAAGACTTGTTACCGCGCGCTGCAGGCGCACGACCCGCGTTTCGACGGGGTGTTCTTCATCGCGGTGAAGACGACCGGCATCTATTGCCGGCCGATTTGCCCGGCGCGGGTGCCGCGCGCGGATCGGTGTGAATTTTACGCGAGCGCCGCGGAGGCGGAGCGCGCCGGTTTTCGCGCGTGCTTTCGCTGTCGGCCGGAGCTCGCGCCGGGCGGCGCGGTGGAAACGAGCGCCGCGGCTTCGGTGGATGCGGTTGCTCGACTGGCGCGCACCGCGGCGGCGCGCATCGACGCCGGCTATTTGAACGAAGCTTCGGTCGACGATTTGGCGGCGGAGCTCGGCGTGACTTCGCGTCATTTGCGGCGTGCGCTCGAAGCGAAGCTCGGCGTGACGCCGGTCGAGCTCGCGCAAACGAAGCGCCTCGCGCTGGCCAAACATTTGTTGCAAGAGACGGCGTTGCCGCTCGCCGAGATCGCGTTTGCCGCGGGGTTCGCGAGCGTGCGTCGCTTCAACGCGCTGTTTCAGGCGCGCTTCGATCGCGCGCCGAGCGAGGTGCGCCGCAATCACGGCGCCGCAAAAGGGGACGCGCAGAGCGACGCGATCACGCTGCGCTTGGACTTTCGTCCGCCGTTCGCTTGGCCAGAAATGCTCGAATTTTTGGCGGCGCGCGCGATCCCGGGCGTCGAGCTGGTGGTCGACGACGAGTATCGGCGCAGCGTCGCGATCGGCGAGCACACGGGCGTGCTCGCGGTGCGGCGCGATCCGAATCTGAAGCGCAACGCGCTCCGCGCGAGCATTTCGCTCTCGCTCGTGCCGGTGCTCTCGACCGTCGTCACGCGCTTGCGCGCGCTGTTCGATCTCGACGCACAACCGACGATCATCGCCGAGCACTTGTCGCGTGATGCGCTCTTGAAAAAGTCGCTCGCGCGGCATCCGGGCCTGCGCGTGCCGGGCGCCTTCGACAGCTTCGAGATGGCCGTCCGCGCCGTGCTCGGTCAGCAAGTCTCGGTGGCCGCTGCCACGACGTTGAGCGGCCGCGTGGTGCAGCGCTTCGGTGAAGCGGTGAAAGCGGGCTCACCCGAGGCGCGCGCGGGGCTCGGCTTTCGGTTTCCGAATCCGGCGCGCATTGCGCGCGCTTCGCTCGAGGAAATCGCGGCGATCGGCATGCCGGCGACGCGTGCGCGCACGCTTCACGGACTCGCGCGCGTGCTCGAGAGCGGCGAGCTTCGGCTCGGCGCGGACGGCGATCCCGAGCGCGCGATCGCCGAGCTCGTCACGCTGCCGGGCATCGGGCCTTGGACGGCGCATTACATCGCGCTGCGCGCGTTCCGCTTTCCGAACGCATTTCCCGCGGCCGATCTCGGCGTGCAAAAAGCGCTCGGCGTGACGGGCGCAAAAGCGGCGGAGGCGCGCTCGGCCGCGTGGCAACCGTGGCGCGCGTACGCCGTGCTCCACCTGTGGACCTCTCTCGCAACCGGAGGCTGATACATGGCAACAGAAACGAAGTTGGTTCGGGATTTCATGGACTCGCCGCTCGGTCGGCTCGAGCTGATCGCAGCCGACAGCGGGCTCATCGGCGTGTTCTTTCGCAATCACAAGCATCCGCGCACGTTCGACGCGGAGCGCGCGCCGGAGCATCCAGTCCTCGTGCGCGCGCGCCGCGAGCTCGCGCAATACTTCGCCGGCAAGCGCACGCGCTTCGAGGTGCCGCTCGCGCCCCCTGCTCA
>FTCX01000317.1_pt1 | contig 16208 bp, 12 predicted proteins | sample 1639831 | NCBI WGS metagenome assembly FTCX01 (sample SAMEA3914869, study PRJEB12502) | metagenome | biome: forest; material: soil | place: USA | collected 2012-03-12 | depth 0.1 m
AACCGGGACTTACAAGTCCAAGTCCCAACCGGGACTTACATCTCCAAGTCCCAACCGGGACTTACATCTCCAAGTCCCAACCGGGACTTACATCTCCAAGTCCCAACCGGGACTTACAAGTCCGTGCAAGAAGCTCTGATCCGGTGCGGAAACCGAGCATCGATGGCGGACTGTGTCGTGGGGCGGCGCGCGATGACGCGCTGAAGCGCGGCGTGCTGAAGCGCGACGTGCGCGCCGGCGTTTGGGCCTCCGCGCGGGCGGAGCCCGCGCTTGGGGGCCCGCGGCGCGCGCAGCGGCGGAGCCGCGAGCACGCCGCGCCGTGGAGCGACGCGATTCGCGCGGGGCAGCCCCAGCTACAAAAGCAAAACGGGCGACTTTGCCGAAGCAGAGCCGCCCGCGTTGCGTGTTCCGAGCGGAATCAGGTCTTGAGCAGCTCGGTGATGTAGGCGTTCGGCACGTTCATGCTGTGCACGCCGAAGCTCGGCACGTTGAGGCCGTAGGTTTTGTTGAGCAGTGTGTAATAGAGATCGCGGAACGGGCGGTCGCCGGGCGTGTCCGGGAACTTGATGTGTTGATTCAGGTTGAGCGTGCCGCCACCGCCGCCGATGAGCGCGAGCGGGATTTGGTTCGATTGGTGGTTTCCGCCGTGCATGCTGCTCGAGTACATCACGACGGTGTTGTCGAGGATGCTCACGCCTTCGCCGTCCATGAGCGCGTCGAGGCGCGAACACAGGTCGGCGATTTTGGTCGATTGCCACCAGTTGATGGTCGCGAAATCGTCGTTCGCGGCGCCGGCGTGTTGCGCGCCGTGATAGTTGCCGCAGGTCTGCGACATGTCTTTCGCCGGCGTCGAGCCCGCGGCGGTGAAGTTGCGCAGCGGCACGTGTGAGTAGATGAACTCAGAGCGCTCGTCTTCCAGCATGTAGCTGATGACGCGCGTCACGTCGCATTGGAAGGCCATGACGATGAGATCGTTCATGACGTTCGCGTGCGTCTCTTTGCTGTAGGTCGCGGTATTGTCCGGAATGCCGTCCGGCGTGGCCTGCAATGTCGGGCGCGTGCCGATCATGCAATTGGCGGACGAGGTCGCCATGCCCGTCGAGACCGCGGTCACGTTTTGCTCGGTCGTGCGCACGGAGTCGAGGAACTGGTCGAGCATCATCTGGTCTTGCGTGCCGAGCTTGGCGCGCGTGCGGTTCGCGTTCTCGAGCACCGCGTCGAGCACGCTCTTGCCGAGCGCGCGGCGCTGCGCGGCCGCCGGATCCGGCGTCGCGCTGCTCGTGCCGCTCGGCTTGATCGCGCCGGTGATGGCGTCGAAAATCGTGCCTGGATCGACGTCTTTGTACATCGGTTCCGTCGCGCTCTTCCACGACACGCTGCGGCTCACCGAGCAGTCTTTGCCGTCGCAGTAGCTGTAAATCGTGCTCAAGCCGACTTGCATCGAGTTGAGTGAAGTGGCGTTCGCGTAGCCCGCGCTCTGCGCCAGCACCTGATCGACGGAGATGCCGTTCGCTTGCTGCACGTTCAGCTGCTTGCGCACGACGTTCGCATCCACACAGCACAAGAACGCGCCCGGGCACTGGCCGTGGCTCGGGTTCAGCGTCGCGACGCCGGCCAGTTGCTGGAACGGCGTGGAGTTCTCCATGTTCGTGATCACGATCATCTTCGACTTCAGCGCTTGGAACGGCTGAAGAATCGGCGAGAGCTGCCAAGCATCACCCGAGCCCACCGCGGTCGGCTCCCACCACTCGGCGGATCCGTTCGGGAAGAACACGGGCATGAAGCGCTTCGGATAGCTCACCGCTTGCGCTTTGGCGGCGCGCGGAGCGAGCGAGGCGAGCCAGGGCAGAGTCAGAGCGACGCCAGCGCCACGCAAAACCGTTCTGCGATTGATCAAACTGTTCATCTTCCGATCGCTCCTTATTATCCGCCGTGGCGCTTGCGGAACGTATCCGCGGTAACCAAACCCTTGATCAGTCGCGGCAAGCTCGGCTTCGAGCCGCTCGCGGTCCACGACTGCAGCACTTGATTGAGATACGGAGTGTCCGACTGCGTCGTGACGCGACCCAAGCTGTACACGAACAGCTGCTGCTCGACGCACGAGAGCATGTCGGGACCGCGCTTGCCCGCGACGTAATCGACGAGCCCGGACAGGCCGTCGAACGAGTCGCCGTTCGCGAGTGTCGCGCTGGCGTCGATCGCGCTGCCGTTGGCGTACGTCGCGCGGTACTTGCCAATCGCGTCGAAGTTCTCGAGCGCGAGGCCGTACGGATCCAAGTTCGCGTGGCACGAGGCGCAGATCGCGTTCGCGCGGTGCGCTTCCAAGCGCTGACGCACGTTTTGATCCGAGGCGTCCGCCGAGTTCGGATCCGCGTCGAGCGCGGGCACGCCCGGCGGCGGCTCGGCCGGCGGCGTGCACAACAGATTCAGCAGGATCCAGCGGCCGCGCAGCGTCGGCGCAGTGCGGTACTCGTACGAGCTGAGCGCGAGGAACGCGCCCATGCCGAGGAAGCCGTAGCGCTGGTCGTTCGTGTCCGTCACGCGCTGCGTGCCAGAAGCCGGCGCCGGCATGCCGTACAGCTGCGCGAGCTCGGCATCGACGTAGTTCACGTCCGACTTCACGAAGTCGGTCCAAGCGAGATCGCCCTTCGCGAACTCATCGAAGAACGAGTACACCTCTTGGCCCATCGCGGCGCCGAGCGTGGGCGTCCACTCGGGGAACACGGACGCGGTCACGCCGTGCGTGGCGATCTTCTTGATGCCGAGCCATTGCCCGACGAAGCTCTGCGTGAAGCGCTCGTACTTCGGGTCACCGGCCAAGCGATCGACGGCCGCCGTCAGCGTGTCGGTATTGGTGATGCTGTTGTCCGCGGCTTGCTTGAGCAGCGCGTCGTCCGGCGCCGATTGCCACAAGAAATACGAGAGGCGCGAAGCGAGCTCGTAGCCGCTCAAGTTGTGCGGCGTCGTGCTGCTGGGAGTCGGGTCGAACTCCATGCGGTACACGAATTCAGCGCTGGAAAGCAGCGCGATCAGCACCTGCTGCACGGACAAATCGTGCGCCAGACCCAGCGCGCGCGCGGCCGTGTAAACCTTTTGGTAGGTGCCGACTTCATCCGTGCCGAGCGGGCGGCGGAAGAGCTTGAGCCCGATGCCGTTGATGATGCTCGCGGTGCAAGTCGCGTCGTCGGCCGTGGTGCAGGTGAGGATCTTCGACTTCAGCGTGGCGTTCGCCCACACGTCGGTCGCGAGCGAGGTCGCCGCGTCGTAGTAACGCGCGTACTGCTTGTCATCGACGACTTCGACGGCCGCGATGTTGTTGAAGTTCGCCGTCTCTTCGGCAGCCCAAAGGCCGTCCGCCGGCGCGAGGGTCGTGCCGAGCACGTCCTGCACGGTGTTGTTGTACTCAGGCGTGTTCAGGCGGTGGATGAGCGAGTTGCCCGGATCGACGCCCTTGGTGTCGAGCTGAGTGCCGGTGCTGCTACCGCTGCCGGTTTGGTTCGAGCCGCTGCCGTTCGAGCCCATATCCGTGCCGGTCACCATGCCGGTACAGCCCACGACGGCGCTGAGACACAGCGCGCTCACACCGGCCAAAACCAGCCGGGCGTCCTTCGAGGTCACCATTCTCGCTCCTCCCAAAACCTGGACAGCCATTTGTCCGCGGTTAGTCGCCAAGCCTGTGGGTTTCCGTGAGATGTCGAATCGCGTGCGAATTCGAGCTGAATTCGTGTTTAAATTCGCTTGGCTACGAACACGAACACACCTAGCTCGCGCAGCATCTGACCTGGCTCGGGCAGAGGCGCATCTACCGACAAGAGAACATTCGGTAAATCCGGCAATTGGCGATGCTCACCCACGCACGAGCTGACGTAGCGAGTCGCAGGCTCGGTGATCGCAGCCGCGAGCTCGTGGTTTGCGACGATGTCCGAGAAAATCGGCGTGAAGCCCGCGCTCGGCGCGAAAAATCCCTGCAGCCGGCTCTCGAAGAAGCGCGACGACGCGACCGGGCGGCCTTGAAAATTCGCGAGCCGCTCGCGCAAGCGCGGCTCTGCGAGCTCCGCGGCCGAGCGAAACATGCCTTGCAGCGCCGTGCGCAGCGGGCCGCTCTCGGACAGCTGCACGTACTCGGTGAGCGCGGGCCGCAGCGTGTGCGGCACGTGCGAAAACACGGCCAGGTATTGGCGCAGCGGCTTCGCGAACGGGTGCCGATGGCGCTCGAGGATCTCGAGCACGAGCGTGAGATCCGTGCGCGCGGTGAGGAACATGTCTTCGGGCCAACGCACGGCGCTGGGATCCGAAAAGACGTTCGGCAGCGGCACCAAATCCGCCTTGCCGAGGATCTCGAACGCGTCGTTCAGGCGCGTGGACATGTCGAGCCAATGCAGGAAAATTCCGCCGGGTTTGAGCACGCGCGCGAGCTCGCGTGCCGTCGCGGCGGCGTCCGGCACGACATCGAGCACACACGAGCCCAGCACTGCGCCGACCTCACCGTCGGCGAACGGCAGATTTTCGGCGGGCGCGCGCACGATGCGCGCTTGTGGATGGCGCTTGCGCGCTTCACGCGCTGCGATCGCGAGCGGCTCGGTGTGCGTCACGCGCGCGAGCACGCGCTCCGGCAGCCACTCACGAAATTGGCCGTCACCCGCGCCGATTTCGACGATCGGCTCCGGCCCCTCGGGCACGAAGCGCGTGAGCATTTCGGCGAGCAGCCGCCGGCCGAGCTTTGCGTACGGTTGGCGATGCCGCCGGACCTCGCGCAGTTTTTTCACGACGGCCAGATCGGCCGCGGCGACTTTGGGCTTCTTGCCTGATTGAGCAGTCACGGGCGCACGCAGCAGACGGGGAAGATTTCGCGTCGAAACACCTCGAGCAGGTGCAGTTGGCTCGTGTCCGCCAGACCTACATTCCGTTGCGCCCGGGCCGCGCGCAGCAGCTCACTCGAACGACCGGCGTGGCCGAAAATTACGCGCTTGCGGATGTTTCTCGTGACCCGCGCGAAGCCGGCCACTCCGCGGGGTGATGGCAAAATTCAGCCACGAAGCTGATTGGATTCAACCACGGTGGCTCGAGTCTTTTCGCTCAGAATGCCTCTATTCGTGCTGCGCACGTCGACCCTTGATTCTGCGCGCAGCCCTTTTTCGAGCGGAGCCGACCCATGTTGCGACCCACGCTTTACGCCTGTTTGTTCACTTTGCTCGCGGGCGCCGCCTGCAGCGCCAATGGCAACAAAGATGGGAGCAGCGTGCGCTCCGGCACGGGCACCGGCTCGGGCGGCTCCGGCTCGGGCACCAGCTTGAACCTCGGCGGCAGCAGCGTGGGCACCGGCGCCACGCTGAACGTCGGGGACGGCGGTCCGGACGACACGACCGACGCCGGCGACGGCAGCAACCCGGGCACCTGCGACGAAGCCGCGAAGATCGGCAGCTACGTCGGGTGCGACTTCTGGCCGACCTTCGTCGCGAACCCGGTGTGGACGGAGTTCCAGCCCGCCGTGGTCGTCGCCAACGCGAGCACGACGGACGCGACGATCACGATCACCGGCCCGAACGGCTTCAATCAGACCGCGACCGTCGCCACCGGCGGACTGACGAAGGTGCTGCTCAACTGGCAGATGGATTTGAAGGGTCCGCTCTGGACGTCGAACACCTCGGGCGGGCGTCAGACGGCGTCCGTGCTCGTTCAAAAGGGCGCGTATCACATGACTAGCTCCGTCCCGGTCACGGCGTGGCAGTTCAATCCGCTCGACTACGCGCACGATGGCTCGGCTTCGCAGCCCTGCCCCGCGGTCGCGCCGACCGGTTGTCGCTCGGCTTCGGTGGACGCTTCGCTGCTCTTGCCTTCGAGCGCGATGACCGGGAACTACCGCATCTTCGGCTATTCCTCGAAGAACGAAGGCATGGATTGGGGCTCGGCGCCGGGCGGCGCCGCGATCACCGCGACCAAAGACGGCACGATGGTCACCGTGCAAATGGGCCCGAAGTGCGGCGCCGAAATCTACCCGACGACGATGCTCGATTCGTGTGTCGCCGCGGGCACGGGCGTCGACGCCAAGAACGCCAACGACATCGTCACGTACGCCCTCAACGCGGGCGACGTGGTCGAGCTCGTCGGCAAATGGGCTGCTGACCCGCAGACGAAGAACGCGGATCTGAGCGGCTCCGTCGTCAACGCGACGCAACCCGTGCAAGTGATCGCTTACAACCAAATCGCGCAGCTGCCGGATTACTCCGTGGCCAACGCAGATCACATGGAAGAGACGGTGCTACCCGCCGAAGTGCTCGGCAAGCAATACGTCGTCGTGCCGCCGACCACGCCGAACGGCAACGCGGTCGGTCACGTCGTGCGCATTTACGGCAACGTCGACAACACGCACCTCACGTACACGGGCACGAAGCCGGAGGGCGCGCCCGACACGATCAACGCGGGCGATATGGTGCAGATCCCGCCACTACCCACGGGCCAGCCCGCTCCGGATTGCCTCACCGTCGCCAACCACTGCATGACGAACGACACGTTCACCGTCTCGGGTGATCAGCCGTTCGCGGTCACTTCGTACATGGTCGGCGGCACGCTGCAGATGCCGGGCACGGACGCGACGACCTCGATGGGCGATCCTTCGGCGACCACGGAAGTGACTCCGGCGCAGTTCCGAAAGCAGTACACGTTCCTCGCGCCGGCCGACTACGCCAAGAACTTCGCGGACGTGATCGTGCCGACGGGCGCCGACGTCACGCTCGACGGCGCCGCGGTCACGACCGCGCCGACCGCCATCGATCCGGATTGGGGCTATCTGCGCTTGCCGCTCGATAACTCGGCGAGCGGCGTGCACAGCCTCACGACCACGAACGCGAAGGGCCTCGGGTTGCAGGTCGAGGGCTTCGGCTTCGCGACTTCGTATTACTACCCGGGCGGCATGAACTTGATTCACATCTCGCCGCCGCCGGTGATCCCCGTCATCAAGTGAGCGCTCGGCGCAACGCGCGCTGAGCGCGCTTCACGGGAGTCACGCGAGAACGCGACGTGCATCGACGAATGCACGTCGCGTTCGTGCATTTGCGTCTCGGTATCATCCTGCGCGCGAAATTCGCTGAGCCGAACCGCGCGCTCGTGACGTTCTCGTGAGCAGCGCCGCGTCGCGCGGACACTGGCTGCGCGATCGCGGAACTGTGCCCGCGATCGCGCTTTGCCGTTCAGCGCCGGGCGTAAACGAATCCACGTCTACTCAGGAATGCATGATGAGAAACGCTTATCGAGTTTGCTCGCTGGTTTGCCTCGGTGCTCTGCTCGCGCTCGCGGGCTGCGGCAGCAATAATGACGACAGCGCTGCGCCTTCCGGGTCCGGCGGCGGCGGTGCTGGCGGCAAAGGCGGCGCAGGCGGCTCCGCCGCGAAGGGTGGGAGCGGCGGCGGCGGCGCGAGCAACGTCGCAGGCAGCTCGAACAACGCGGGCGCAGGCGGCACTGGAGTCGCAGGTCAGGCGAGCGGTGGCTCGGCCGGCGCGAACAGCGGTGGCATCGGAGGCGAGAGCGCAGGCACCGGCGGTGCGGCGGCGGGTTCTGGTGGAGCGAACGGCGGCAGCGCTGGCGCGAGCGCGGGCACAGGTGGCGCCACGGGCGGCAGCGCTGGCGCGAGCGCGGGCACAGGTGGCGCCGCGGCCGGCAGCGGTGGCGCGAGCGCCGGTGCAGGCGGCGCAGTGGCGGGCGCGGGCGGAGCGACTGGCGGCTCAGCGGGCGCGAGCAGCGCGGGCGCAGGTGGTGCAATCGCCGGCAGCGGCGGCACTGCGGGCGCGAGCGCCGGCAATGGTGGCTCGGGCGGTGACTTAGGTGGCAGTGGCGGTGTCGGCGGGAATGCCGCGGGCGCGGGCGGCAACGGCGGCGCTGCTGCAGGTGCGGGCGGAAGCGGTGGCTCGGGCGGCGCGTGCCCCACCGTGCCGTACACCACGCTGTTCGATTTCGCCGATGGCAGCGCGATCAATCCGGGCACCGACAACAGCGTGGACGGCACGACGAACCCGGGCGGCGCGCTCGATCTGTGGACGCGCAGCCGCTACGGCTCGACCGCCAACGGCGTCGACGATTTCGCCGGCGCCGCAGCCAATAACCTAGCGAAGCTGACCACGCTCGCATTCGAGCCGAACGACGGCAATCCCGGCAGCGGCTCGCTCAAGATCAGCGCCGGCTACGTCGGCACGGTGAACGAGCGGCTCAGCATCGTGTACGCGGTCGATTTTTACGGCAACGTCGCGACGCTCGCGAACGTGACCGATCGCTTGCTGAGCGCGAACGTGAAGCTCGTCTCCACGCCGCTCACGAACTGCACGTTCACCGCGACGGCGTGGTCGACGGCCGACACCAATCAAGACGGCACCGGCTTCCAGCAAAACAACGGCTCGGCCGTGACGCTGACGAACGGCAGTTGGGTCGTGCCCGCGTTCGATCTCGATGCCAGCGCGGACAAGTTGCGCGTGAATCAATTCGGGATCGATATCCGCTCCGTTTGCACCGGCACACCGCCGACGACGACGGATCCGACCGTGATCGAAATCGACCACGTGTCGCTCGCGTGCAAGTGAGCGCTTGATGCGAAAAAGCGCGGATATTTCGGCTTAATAATCCGAAATATCCGCGCAACACCCGCGGAGCGCCGGAGCCGCACGCTAGCTCGAGTGAGCAAAGTAGTAGCATCCTCCGAAAACATGAGCCCTGGCTCCGACGATCCGGCCGAGCACCTGAACATCGTCTATGTCGAAGACGATGATCGGCTCGCGCGGCTCACGGCGCAGTACCTCCGTTCGCACGGCGCGCAGGTGACGGTCGTCACGCGCGGTGATTTGGCGCTGAGCGAAGTCTTGCGCATTCGCCCCGACGTCGTGCTCTTGGATTTGATGTTGCCCGGCGCCGACGGACACGAGGTCTGCCGCAAATTACGCGAACGCGTGAGCGTGCCGATCATCATGGTCACCGCGCGCGGCGAAGAAGCCGATCGCGTCATGGGGCTCGAAGGCGGCGCGGACGACTACGTCAGCAAGCCATTTTCTTCGCGCGAATTGCTCGCGCGCATTCGCGCGCACGCACGCCGCGCCCGCGGCAAAACCGGCCCCGCCGCGCCGCGCATCGAGCTCGGTGAATTGGTGGTCGATTCCGCGACGATGACCGCCACGCTGCGCGGCGCGCGCCTGCAGCTCACCACGCACGAATTCGCGCTCTTGCGCGTGCTCGCCGAGCGCGCCGGTCGCGTGCTCGCGCGCGAGCAACTGCTCGAGCTGGTGCACGGCACCGCGGAAGATGCCTTCGATCGCTCGATCGACGTGCACATCTCGCGGCTCCGCCACAAGCTCGAGAAAGACCCGAAAAATCCCGAGTATCTGAAGACGATCCGCGGCGTCGGCTACATGCTCGCGCCCGTCGACAAATGAGTGAACGGCGCGCTCGGACCGGCTTGGTCTGGCGCCTGTACGCCGTCGGCGTCGTGCAATTTTTGTTGGTGGCGCTCTCTGCGTTGCTGATCGGCTTCGTGGTCACGCGGCTCGCGCGCTGGGACATGCAGACGCTGATCGCGCGGCTCAAACCGCTGGCCAACGATCGCGCGGCGCTCGTGCGCGAGCTGCAGAGTCTCAACTCGAGCGATCGCCTCCAAGTCTCGATCTACGATGACGAGAACCACCTCGTCGCGAGCAACGTCGAGCCGGCGCTGCGCGCGCCACGCTTCGGCGGCCGCGCGACGCCTCCCTCCCTCAACGACGATCGCCCGCCACCGAGCGGGCCGCCCCGAGGCATGCCTCCCGATTTACTCGGGCCCTTGCTCGGTCCGCCGCCGCACTTCGGCGGCCCCGGAGACGCGCCGCACCCGCCCGACAACTTCGCGCGCTTCGAGCTGAACGGGCACGAAGGGCTGATCGTGGCGCGCTTTCCGCACCGCGGCCCGGGCTCGCTGCCACCGCTGCTGACCCTATTTTTCGGCCTGATCGTGCTGGGCGCGGGCGCGCTCCTCACCGCGCGCTGGATCGCGCGTCCGCTCTCGCAGCTCTCGCGCATGGCGAACTCGCTCGGCCGAGGCGATCTCAGCGCGCGCAGCGAGCTCACGCGCAGCGACGAAGTCGGCGAGGTCGCGCGCGCGTTCGACGAAATGGCGGAGCGCATTCAAAAGCTGCTCCAAACCGAAAAAGAGCTGCTCGCCAACGTCGCGCACGAGCTGCGCACGCCGCTCGCGCGCATCCGCGTGGCGCTCGAGATCGCGAGCGAAGGCGACGCCGAGACCGCGCGCGTCTCACTCGGCGAAATTGCCGTCGATCTCGCCGAGCTCGAGTCACTCGTCGACGACGTGCTCACCGCAGCGCGCTTCGAGCTCACCGAAAGCACCTCGACGGGCGCGAGCCTGCCGCTGCACCGCGAGCCGATCGCGGCGAAAATCGTGGCGGCGCGCGCCGCGGAGCGCTTCCGCGTGCGGCACCCGGATCGTCCGTTCGACACGCATTTCGCGGTCGACGCGGGCACCATCGAGGCCGATCCGATGCTCGTTCGGCGCGTGCTCGACAACCTGCTCGAGAATGCGCACAAATACTCGCCCGATCCGCACGCGCAGATCGCGCTCAGCGTGTTCGAGCAAGGCGAGCGCGCGTGCTTCGTCGTGACCGACCACGGCATGGGCATTCCGGAAGAAGATTTGCCGCGCGTGTTCAGCGCGTTTTTTCGCAGCGAGAAGAGTCGCTCGCGAGGCACGGGTGGTGTCGGCCTCGGGCTCACACTCGCGCAGCGCATCGTCGAAGCGCACGGCGGCAGCATCGAAGTATCGAGCAAGCTCGGCGAAGGCAGCACGTTTCGCGCGTGCCTTCCGCTGTGCGCTGATACGCCGCCGAGCTCTGGATCTTCCCTCGCCGCAAAACGTGTCGCGTAATATTCGGCAATCGCCGCGCACGAGGCGCGAAATACGCCGAATTCAAGCTTCTTAGTAGGATGAGCCTTCATCGCTCGTCCAAAGGAGCATGACGATGACGACGAGTTTGCGCGCGGTCCTCGCATTCACCGCGCTCAGTGGTCTCGCAGTGTACGGCTACAGCTCGGTCGCTGATGCCGATTCGCAGAGCTCGCAGCTGCGCGCGCTGTCCGAAGAAAGCAGCGCGTCACCTCAACCTGCGGACGCGCCGCCGCACAAGCCGCCACAAGCCGCGTTCGACGCATGCAAGAACGCCAGCGAAGGCGCCGCGTGCAGCGTCACCTTTCACGACCACACGATGACCGGCACCTGCAAAAAAGGCCCGAACGGCGAGGACGCGCTCGCGTGCGCGCCCGATCATCCGCCTGGGCCGCCGCAAGAGGCCATCGACGCATGCAAGAGCGCGAGCGAAGGCGCGAGCTGCAGCGTGACCTTTCACGGCCAAACCTTGAGCGGCACGTGCAGCAAAGGCCCCGATGGTAGCGGCGTGCTCGCGTGCATGCCCGCGCATCCACCCGGCCCTCCGCCGGACGGCTCGCACGAAAGCATCGGCAGCTCTGCTCTCGAGCACGAGCTCGATCAGTTAGAAAAAAATATCTCGGGTCACACGCCGTAACTCCACACATTTGCGAGATGTTTCGCGAAGGAAGATCTCGCGAGCCCCCAACGTTGCCCCCACAGCTCGGCGAGTCTCGCCGGACGGAACAAGGGAAAGCAGATGCACGAAGCGTATACGGACCTGGTCATCCCGATGCTGGCACAACACCTCGGGGTGAAATCGCGAGAGCTCGCGCTCTCTCACGATCTGTACGAGCACTGGGGGTTTACGCCACTTTCACTCGTCGTCGTGCTGGTCGATCTCGAGCGCATCCTCGCGCTCGAGCTGCCGACGCAAGAGCTCGGCGCGGTGCGCACCGTGGGCGAGCTGATCGCGAAGGTTCGCGCTTGGACGCGCGCAGCGGCGCCTGATCCCGCGTGGCGCGCCCGCGCGCGAGCTCGCCGTTCACGGCACGCGCGACGCGAACGTCGCATTCGCCGCGAGCTGCATTTCTTGCGCTGGATCGAGCAGAACGAGCAAGCGCACGCGCTCAGCCGCGCGCACGCACGCGCAGCGACCACGCGCCAAGCGCTCTGAGAACGCGACGACTCAACCGGCGAGCGCGAGGCCAGGTGCCGCGGGCGCCGGCTCCGCTGCCGGGCGCTGCTCGTTCGGGAACACGGCGAGCCGACGCTTCTCGCACTCCACGATCTCGGCCACGACTTCGTAACAACCGCCGCAGCCCGTTGCGGCTTTGCAGTGGTCCCCGACTTCTTCCACGTTGCACGCGCCGCTGAGGCGGACGGAACGACGAATGTCTCGGTCGGTGAGGGCGTGGCAATGGCAAACGAGCATCGACTCCAGGAAACGTAGCTAGCTGATAGTGAAAATCAAGTTCAACTTCAGGTGGCTCGCGCGTATCCAGAAATGCCCCACAAATTCAAAGAATTAGAGAGCAGCGGCCGGTGAATGCCGAACGACTGGCCCGTGGGCTGCCCCCACCCGTCCGTCCTCGCGCTCCGCGCTGCGGGCGGCCGACCTCCCCCAAATCGCCGGCCTGCGGCCGCCTCAGGGGGAGGTCACTCGTCACACTCGCCGGCGTTTGAGGGGTTCGCTGGACGGGCCGCGGATGGTACGAACGAGCATGCAGTCCGAGCCCGAAATCATCGATTTTCTGAATGAGCTTTTGACGTCCGAGCTGACGGCCATCAACCAGTACTTCATTCATTATCGGATGGCCGAGCATCAGGGCTACAAAACCATCGCGCACAAGAAGCGCGAGGAATCGATCGAAGAGATGAAGCACGCGGATGCCGTCATCGATCGCATCTTGTTCCTCGACGGCACGCCGAACATGCAGCGGCTCAGCCCCGTGCGCGTCGGCGAAGACCCGCTCGAGATGAACAAGCTCGACCTCGACCTCGAGCTCGAAGCCGTCAAGCGCCTGCATCGCGGCATCGCGCTGATGATCGCCAAGGGTGACCACGGCACGCGCGAGCTGCTCGACCGAATCTTGAAGGAAGAAGAAGAGTCCGTCGATTGGCTGGAGACCCAGATCAGCATCGTGAAGGACATCGGGCGCGAGCATTATTTGGCGCAGAATCTGAAGGGTTCGTCGTCCTAAAGACTCGAATCGTGGTTGCGCAGGGCGGGTCTTGTTTTTGCCCTGCGTGACGCGACGCGCTTGGCCGCCCGCGCTTCAGGATGCGCGACTGGCGCCTGTTCGGTCAGACTCACGTTGGGGTGTGGCTACTCGCCTAATCCGTGATCAGCCCGGCGAGTGCTTTGGCTTTGTTTTATTTCCGTGCAGGCGGGCCGTTGGCTTGCCCAGATCCGGCCCGTGCCCTTCGCGCGCGCTCCGGCGCGAAGGAGAAGAGAGCAGAGAACGCGACTCGACGCGCTTGCTCAATGCTGTTGCATTGCTTGCACTATCCCAAAGACCACGCCGATGATCACGAAGACGAACGTCACGATCGCGATCACACAGCCGGCGGGATTGACCTGACGCTTGATGCCGCGCTCGACGCCCGCGCCGAACGCGAGGCTCGAGGCGAAACCCGCGGCGCCGTTGCCGCTCATCGCGAGTGAATCGTCGTCGCGGACGATGGCTTGAAAGGGCAAGGTCGGGCTGTGCGGCGCGATGCCTTGCATGCGCCGCACGGCGGTACCGACGGCCACGACTTCGATCAAACCGGGTGACAGCTCGCGGATTTGCAAGCGATTGCCGATCACGCGCTCGGCGCCGACGCTGGCGGCTTCCTGCTTGAGCAGCGCGAGGCAATTCTCGCGCGCGCCGTACACGAGCTGCGTCAATTCGCTCAGCTCGCCCTTTGCGAGCGCCGAAAAGCTCGCGCCGATGCCGCCGACCAAACCGAGCGAGTACACGCTCGTCGCCATCACGAGCTGCACTGGCGCATAGCCCATCTGCGCGAGGCTGAAGAGCTCGGCGCCGGTGAGCTCGCTCGTCACCACGCGCGCCGGATCGTTGCCGGCTTGGCCGAAGGCGTGATGATACGCGGCCGTGCCAGTCATGAGCAGCTCGACGACGCCCGTGCCGAACGGGCGAATGTCGATGCGAATGTCGACCACCGCGTTCGCGCCGACGCTCGCCGCTTCGCGCCGCAAACGGAAGAGCGCGAGATGACGAATGCGGTTGTACATCTCCGAGTATTGCGTCACCTCGCCGCGCGCGAGCGTCGAAAGGCCGCCCATGATTCCGCGGCCGATGCCGAGCGCGTACGCGACGTTGCCCATCACGAAGTGAATCGGCATGTAGCCGGCATCGAGGTGGCAATAGAGCTCCGTGCCCGACGCGGACGTCGTGAAAAACGGCCGCCCCGCGTCGCCCGCAATCACGCTCGTGCCCTGCGAGAGGAACTCCGTATACCCCGCGAGTGACGACAGCTCGGTGGTCACGCCCGTGACCCCGTGCGCGCCGTGACGCCGCGCTTCGTCGATCAAACGTGTGATCGCGGCGTGGCGCCCTTCGGAGATCAGCGTCGTGATGTTTTCGACTTCACCGCCGGACAGCGTGCGAAACGAAGATCCGATGCTGCCCGCGAGCCCCAAGCTCCGCACGCTGTTGCCGACGACGATCTCGCCGGGCGCGAGCCCCTTTTGGCTCAAACAAAAGATCTCGTTGCCGGAAAGAGAGCAGACGTACATGTCTCGGACACTAGGCCGAAGTCCGAACCCCGAGAAGCGCCGGCCATTCCGCCCTATTTCCCCTCAAAAATCAGCCGCCCCCGCGCCTCTGGGAGACGCTCGGGTACGCGTCCGGGAGACGCTCGGGTACGCGTCTGGGAGACGCTCGGGTACGCATCCGCGAGACGCTCGGATACGCGTGCACGGAAATAAAACAAAGCCGAAGCGCTCGCCGGGCTGATCACGGATTAGGCGAGCAGCCACACGCCAACACGAGTCTGACCGAACAGGCGCCCGTCGCGTCACTCGACGCGCGAGCGGCCAAACGCAATGCAAGCGCAGGGCAAGAGAGCTGCAAGGTAGCCCCCACCTAGAAAGCCCGCGTCACGCCCTCAGAACCCGATCGCGACCTCCAAATACTGCGGACCCGAATGCGAAATGTACGACGAATACCCGCCCACGTCGTCGTACGGAAAGCCGTAAGCTTTGCGGTTGATCGCGCGCTCGTGCCAGAATTTCGCGTAATAATCGGCGGGGGCGGCGGTGTAGAAGGTCGTCGAGTCCTTCCACAGATTGTTGTTGAGCAGCTTGCCGTCGGCGGAGAACGTGCCCGCGACCGCGCCCACGTGCCGCATGATCGCGGCCGAAATATCGGGGTATGCGCCGAGGCCGGAGCCGTTCGGCCCGGGCTTCGTGATGGTGAGCCCGTTCGCGCTCCACAGCTGATCGATGAAGCTGTTGTAGTAGTCGGCGTACATGCCGCCCGCGTTGAAGCCCGCGCCTCCCGGCTCGATGATGCGATAAGGCATTTGCGCCGTGGCCGTGCCTTGGAACTCTGCCGGCACTTCGGCCAGATACTTCTGGAACGTCACGGTGCGATCCTCGTTGAACGTGTCCTGGTTCTCGCCCACGCTCACTTCGAAGTTGTCCGAGCAGTGCATGAGCATCGCGATCTTCAAACCGAATGCATCGACGCGCGTGGTGTTGCCGTTGAACGTGACCGGCGTGCCGCCGATCGTGAACTCGATGAAGTCGTAATACTTGCCGTTCGCTTCTTCGACGTAGAAATACATGCGGCCCGAGTTGTTGGCCGGCATGTCGTACGTATCTTGCTCCGCGATCGAGTGAAGCTCGTTGATGCCGGCGCCGCTGTTTTGGAAGCTCCAGAACACTTTGTCGTCGGTGTATTTGCCGTTGGTGCGGTTCAAGAACTTGAACATCAGCGCGTTCTTGGCCGCCGGAATGCCGCTCGCATCCCAGAACGTGCTCGAGCTGCCGCCGGCGCCGCCCGTCGCAGTGCCGCCCGCCGCGCCCGTGCTGCCACCCGCGGCGGTGGTGCCGCCTGCGCCCACGCTGCTCGTGCCGGCCGTACCGGTGCTCGTGCCAGCGACGCCGACACTGCCCGCGCTACTCGAACTCGCGCCGGCGCTACTCTTGGAGCCACCGCTCGACGAGCCCGAAGTTCCGCTCGTGTGACCGCCGGTCCCGCCCGTGGCCTGCGAGCCTTCGGTTGAATCAGAGCTCGAGCTGCAAGCCGCAGCGGAGCAAGCCAAGAGCCCGAGCGCAACGAACGACAAACGCGAGGTGAGAGAAGCCATC
>FTCX01000001.1_pt1 | contig 16128 bp, 5 predicted proteins | sample 1639831 | NCBI WGS metagenome assembly FTCX01 (sample SAMEA3914869, study PRJEB12502) | metagenome | biome: forest; material: soil | place: USA | collected 2012-03-12 | depth 0.1 m
CCGGCGTCGCCCACACACTGTACATGAGCGCTTCAGCTCCCCCGGCTCAGCTCGTCGAGCTCAACGAACAAGCCATGACCCTGCGCACGATGCTCTATGCAGATGCCGTCGCGTTGGCAACGCGCGGCCTCATCAGCGGTGATCGCATTGACGAGTTCAAGGCCAATATCGGTTACAAGAACTTGGCGTTCGATCTGATGGCACTCTCGGGCCTCTTGCGCCAGAGCTGGAGCTCTATCGCCGGGAAGACGGCGATCACCACCGCGGATCTCGATCAGGCGGATTTGCTCTGCGATCAACTCGTGAATGCGGTCGGCACGCGACAGCAAGCGCCCGTAGTCGCGGCGGAAGTCTCAACGCAACGACAACGTCACTTCACTCTATTCGTGAACGCATACGATCAGGTGCGCAGGGCGATCAGCTACTTGCGCTGGGATGAGGACGATCTCGAGCAAATCGCCCCTTCACTCTACGCCGCGGGCCGCGCGTCAGCGAAGCGCAAGACGGATACCCCTGAACCCGTACCGCCTCCGACGCCGACTCCGCCCGCCCCGGCGCCAGCGCCTGCGGCTTCTGCAACCGAGGCCTCCAACGCCATCACGACGCCAGTCGCGCCTGCCGCGACCAATGGCGCTCACGCTGCTACCAAAGCGGGTCTCCCGGGTTTCTCTCCTTTCGCGAGCTGAGTAATGGCCAAAACACCCGCTCTGTACTTAGGCAGCACGCGCGCACTGGACGGTGCGGGTGTGGCAAGTGATCTGCGATTGCCGGCTCACCACCTCGTGACGCACGGGGTGGTGGTCGGCATGACCGGATCTGGCAAAACCGGGTTGACCACCGTTATGGTCGAGGAAGCGATGAGCATCGGAGTGCCGGTGCTCGTCATTGACGTGAAAGGCGATCTACCAAATCTGCTGCTCGCCTTTCCCAACTTCGACCCCGCTCGCTTCCTGCCGTGGGCCGAGAGTTATTCTTCTCCAGAAGATCCACGGAGCCCGGAAGAGCTCATCCGGGCCTTGAGCGAAGAACGCAGGGAGGCTCTCGAAGCCCTGGGGCATTGGAGCCAAAGCTCTGGAGAGTTTCACGCGCACGACCGAGGTACGCGTGATCACGCCGGGCTCGACCGCAGGCGAATGCCTGCACTTGCTCTCTTCGCTCGAGCGCCGCTCCTCACGCTGGGATCGCGATCCGGAATCGGCTCGCGCGGCGCTCAGTGCGGCGATCTCGCTCGTGTTGCGCGTGATCGGACGCGAGTCTGATCCCGCCAAAAGCAAGGAGCACGTGCTCTTAGCCTTGCTCGCTGAACGACGTTTCAGAGCTGGCGGCGGAGCAGACCTCAACTCGTTGCTAGAAGACTTAGCAACGCCGCCGATTGATCGAGTCGGCGCACTCCCCCTGAATGACTTTGTCTCCAAGTCTGACCGCAAGTCACTCGCCGCAGCCCTGAACGCGCTCCTAGCTTCCCCAACATTCGCGAGTTGGCGTGAAGGCGCGGCGTTGGATTTGGATGAATGGCTGGCTCCGCGCGCGGGACGGACGCCTGCGGTTATCCTGAGCGTGGCGCACTTGGAAGATGAAGAGCGGGCCTTAGTGCTCGGGATCTTGCTCGAAGAGATCCTCGCGTGGACACGCTCGCTCCCGGGCACTCACAGGCTCCGTGCACTGATCGTCTTCGACGAGGTCTACGGCTTTCTGCCGCCGCACCCCGCCAACCCGCCTACCAAGCGCCCCCTCGTAGCCCTCATGAAACAAGCGCGCGCATTCGGTGTCGGCGTCGTCATTGCAACTCAAAATCCGATGGATTTGGACTACCGCGCCCTAAGCAATGCGGGAGTGTGGTGCATCGGGCGACTGCAAACAGACGCGGATCGCACGCGCGTGATGGACGGGCTCGCAGCGAGCATCGGGCAAGACCGCGAAGCAATCGCGGCGCTCTCGCGAACCGTCCAGCGGCTTGCCCCACGCTGGTTCGTGATTCGCGATGTGCACACGCCCAACGGCATCGCGTTGTTGCAGCCACGCTGGGCGATGTCTCTGCTAAGAGGACCGATGACTAGAGAGGAGCTGAGGCGCGCGCAAGAAGATCATGCGCGCGTGATTGGAAACGAGCAAAGGGTAACGTTAATCGCCATTCAGAGCAATCTAACATCGTTCGCCCCGCGTGACGGGCGCGCGGCACTAGTGAAGGAAATTCCGCGACTCTGAAGCGCAAAACTTAGCGCACCGATCTCGTGCCTGAACCCCTAGATCGGCGCGCTGCCCCTTGACAACTAGAAATCAATGGCTCGCGACAACGCTGATAAGCTCGAAACTTCCCAGATTGCAACTGGAATAACGTCATCCAACGTTCCAAATTTGCTTCCCGTTGGTTTGCCTAATCGTATAGTCGAATGAACCGGTGCGCGTCGTCAACGTGGTCAAATGGACCGTTGCTCGCCCCAAACTGGGGACGCCGAGATTATCTCAAGCTCTTCGTGGCCGGCCATGAGACTAGAGCTTGAACATCAGAGTCTCGCGCGGCGTCGCTACAGACTTTCAAGAACCTCAGCAAAGCGCTCCTTCGCAGCGACGGTATCCTCGACTTTCAACCTGTTTCGAATCGCTCGCCGGATGGGTCTGCGCGTCGTCGGCGAAGCGATATCTGCGAGCGCAACTGCAACCGCACAACGGACTCGATAGTCAGAATCATCAACGAACTTGAGTAACTCACGCCATCGTTTTCTCTGCCCTAACTTATGCAAAGCGGTAACCATGCGCACACCTGCCGCGCTGGATGTCTCCGTCGCTAGCTGCTTCTCGATAGCGTCGATGACGCGCCTAGCTCCGATTCTCGAAAGAGCTTCCGCGGCATAACCTCGAGCCAATGGCTCTGGATCGCGCCGCATCACGCGAATAAGTGGTCCAACCGCAGTTCGAACGCGAAGCAGACCGAGGCTTTCAGCAGCGTTGATTCTAACTATATCATCGGAATCCTCCAGAAGCGTCAGTAATGGGCCTGTAACACCTCGGCGCGGATAGTGCTGCAACGACTCCGCCACTCGGGCTCGAACGCCCGCGTTCATATCTGCGATACAATTAGTCAATCGCTCGAACGCTTCAGTGGTCTCACACGAACCAAGGCGTTCGACTTCCCGTTCTCTGACGTATGCATATCGACTGCGAAGGGCCCGTTCACTCCGTTGACGTTCCGCAGAACTCGTCGTCGTCCGCATTCCCAAAGAATATTCCATGCCCACGTTTCCGCTTGTTTTTCTTTCCACGCCCCTTTAGCTCTTTCTCGAGGCGCTTCTTTTCGAGGCCAGTGGCGTCCTTGTATCGCCGCTGGATTTCTTCCCAAGGCAGCCCCTGGAATTCTGTATCGCGTACATTTTGTTTGCCTCCCTTGGAGAACCATTCTGTCGGAATAGCATTGACCAAGGGATCGATAACGTATGGGGCAATGACGGTGCCGACGGCGTATCCTGCGCTAAATGCCGCCGCCAAGGGACCGGCCTCGCCGAGGGCTGCGAGCCAACCGCCACCAGCAACACCTTCCCCGAATCCAAAACCGGCAGTAACTGCCGCTGCATTCTTGCCTTGCTCGTCGCGAAAGTTAATTGGGTCGTTGGCAACGTACACGTAAAGGTTTGCCTGTCCGCCTTGAAAGAGGTCCGGATCCTTGGCCAACCAACGACCAGTCTGCGCCTCGTAGTCACGCGAACCGAAGTGGACTAATTTTGTGTCGCCGTCATACAGTCCGCCAGCAAACCCAAACGGCTGCAACTGTGGATCGAACTCGCCATCGGTCGTCGGAGAAGTTTCGTTGCCGAACTCGTCATACGAGATCGTTTCAGCAATCGCACCAGTCTTCACGTTGACGAGTAATCGAGGACTCCCCAGTTGGTCGCAAACGTAGCGATAGACCCCGGTATCGGTCTGCATCAATTCGGGTGTATTCAGACGCGTTCCATAAACGAATCGGGCAGACGATGAACCGACAGTTACAGCGACAGGGCTCAGGCTATCCCGATAGAGATACCTCAAACTGTTGCCGTTACCATCCTTACCGACGCGCCGACCCAGACCATCATACAAATACTTGTACGCCACTCCGTTAATCGTGGCAGAGGTCATCCGCCCGAGCGCGTTGAAGCTGTAGTCAACGACAGACCCATCCGCGCCCACACGATGAGCAAGCGAACCGTCCGGGGCATAGCTGTAACTCGCGCCAGCATACGTGAGCAGACGATCTTGATAATCGTAAGTCGCGATGGGTGTCGTGGATGTCGGGCTAACACTCAGCCGATTCCCCGCAGAGTCGTAGGTATAAGAGACCAAGTTATTGACACCGTCCGAGACATTTACCAACCGTCCGGGCCCGTCGTACTTGAAGAATCTTGTTGCCCCATTGTCGTTTACGTACGTGACGCGGCCGAGACCGTCGCGTGCGTGCCCCGTGGTGCCATCGTCATAGACGAGCGAGAAAACGGCAGATCCATTCACTTTTACGGTGTAAGACGCAAGCTCGCCGTATTCGTTTCGCGTATAGGCGTCTGTGACAACACCGATGGCTGTGTCAGAAACCGCGCCGGTAGCCGGATCGCGATTAATAGTCAATTTATTAGCGGCACCGTTCGCACAGGAGGTAAGTGAAGCACATGTTATTAGATCATCGTTATCGTACCCGAATGCGATAGCCGACACATGGCTTCCGGCAGTTATGGTCTCTAATGACTCACGGAAAGCAGCGTCGTACGCGTAGTCGACACTTCCCAAACCAGTCCATGTTTGGTTGCTGAGTAGCGAGCCGTTGTACGAGAACGAAAGCGGCACCGATGCGTTTGCGGTGAGCAAGCGCCCGACGGAGCACCCAGTGCACTGTGACGATGGATAATAGGTGAAACTGTCACCTTCAGAATCATTGAGCAATTGGTGAGTCGTCGCGTCATAAGTATATCGCAAGTAACCCGACGGGGTCTGCAAGAGCTCAAGTTGCCGGTCCGGATCGTACGTCAGGATTGTTCCGCTACTAGCGTCGGCGTCAGAAACCGAAGGCGGAAGATAGCTCTGAAGAAGATCCACGGGCGTGTACGTCTGTGTGTGGACCGGTCCGGTGACTCCTGGATCGCGGCTCGGCAACGTCAACGTTCTTAGGTTGCCTTCCGCATCCCACGTGAAGTCTGTCTCGAGCGACGGCGATTGCCCCGCCGTCTCCGACAACGGGCGACCGACATCATCCGGAATGCTGGTCACCGTCACAGGGCTATCCGGATTCTTGACTGTGATACCACTCAAGAATCCCGAATGAGGACCACCAACGGAGTAATAATTGAGAGTCGTCAACCTCGAGCCTTGGCTAACGCTGAACAACCGACCCGCATCATAGTTGTAAGTGATTGGATCCACTCCTGGAAGAGTGGCAGTAACCGGGCGACCAAAACCATCCACAGTCACCGTCGACACACGGCCCAACGGCGTCGTGAGTTTATACGTCTGGGTTGATGTATTCAACTCGAGGCGTGTCGGCGAAGTCGTGATAGCCGAGTTCATCGACGTCTCAGCAATGACGCCGCCGGCAATAACCTTGTTCCGCGTGAGCGTGCGGCTAAGCCCGCTAGGCAACGTGAGAGTTGAGCTGCTGACGTAACGCTGGTACGCCGGCCACTGCGCGTCAGGTACAGTGCTTTCCGTCAGCGTGCTCCCGTCTGCGAAATGCGTGACGGAATCCCCGGAAGGCTGCAAATCGGAAGTATTCTGGGCGCCGTCTGCGTCGCTCGACTTTCTAGTTTCAACCCCAGTAGTGCTTAGATCAACCGAAGACGAGTTAACGGCGCCCATAGCGCTCTGGTCGGATACGACATACCCGCCATTCGCGTCATTCTGGCGCGTGAGGATTTGATACCCGCCGGCGGGATCGAAGTCGCGCTTCAATCGCCCCAGTTCGTCGTAGGAGAATGAGTGCAATTGACCGTTGCGATCGGTCATCGAAAGCAACAAGCCGTTCCCAGCGTGTGAAACGAGGGTTCGCTGCTGAGCCGGATCTTCGATATAGGTCGCGTACTTCGTCGTCGGATCTAAACCGATCTTCGTGGTTTGACCGAACGGGCCAGAGATTGTTACCGGAGAGCTGCCGTTGCCCGGTGAGATTGTCGTGTTTGAGAGGTCGATCTCATTGTGGATCGACGAAAGAAGTCCGTCAGTGTAGTTGAACGTCAGCAGCGGTTGCCCCGTCGCAGTATTTCGAGTGCTCAAATGGCGGCCCGTCGAATCGAAGCAAAATGTCTCTTTGCCATCTTCTGACGGAAGGGCGAGCTGACAGTCCGCGCTTAGGTTAGTAACCGGAAGTGCGAGCTGGTAGATTCGCGCAACGTCTCCTCCGGCTGGGTGATTTATGAAGTAGATGGACCCGTCCGGCCCGGGTGTCATCGCAAGCACATTGCAGACCTTCGCGCCAGCAGCCCGCGCGCCGGACGGCGTTGGTTCGCCACACCCAAGGCCACCCGCGACGATGGTTGAGGTTCCGTCTGGCAGGAGTTTGCGGATGGTATACGGGGTCGGATCGCCACCCGTGTTGTCGCTGGCTCCAAAGTAGACGGACTGATCTGCTCCGGCAATCGCGATGCCACCAACGGTGACGCCAGATGCGGGCATACAAGTGACAGTTCCTGATTGGTTGACGTGGATAATGCTGCGACCTGTAGATATATACATCGAACCGTCTGGCGCCACGACCGGGGAGACAGTGCCCATGCTACTGGCTAGACTGACTTGATTCGCGGGCTGGCCATTCGCGGTCACGCCGGAGGTACTCTCGCAGGAGTAGGTAGGGACTTTGCCAGCCACTGTCGTAACGGTGTGAGCGTCGTCCGTCGCGATCTTCCTAATGACGCCCGTATCAGACACGTATATTGTGCCGTCTTGCGACGCAGTAATACCTTCTACGTCAAAAAAGGTTGCTTGTGTTGCCGGACCATCCGTAACCGGTAAAGCCCTCTGCCCACCTGCAAAAAACTGTACAACTGGCGTGCCTGACAGATTTACTCGCAGCACGCGCCAGGTGGCGCCCACATAGATATATTGCTCATCGGGGCTCAGCGCCATATGTGTAACAATCAAGGCTTGGCGCGTCACGGGGTCGCTACCGAAGTTGACTACGTCAGATACAATACGCGTCAATGGATCAATTTTTCGGAGCGTACTCGTCAAATCCGAGTTGGATAAGGACCAGAAATAGATATCGCCGTTGGACGCAACGACGAGACCCGGACTGTTCCCCGAAGTATTAAGCTGAATACCTGTATTTGTTGCGGTGACACCAGCTGCTGCATTGGTCGTCGATCCATTTCCGGCAATCAGGTTGATGACCGGCTCAGCGTGCATGTCCCTTCTCGTTCCGTCGCCTTGATAGAGAATCCCCGAGGTCGGGTCGTAAACATGCATTGGGCTGATGGTCCACCCACCCAGGCCAAGAGTATCTGCGCCCCAAGCTGAAAGCACTTTCGTAAAGGACCGAGTAAAGTAGACCTCTGGCTCCGACAGAGCGGTTGCGTATCCGGCGGTCACGCTATCGTTGTCTGCAGCGTCGCCAAAATGACCGGTAGCTGCGTAGTTCGCGCGGTACACACTTGTGGCTGTGAAGGTAGCCAATTGTGAACCGTTGACACGTCGACCAAACCCGTCCAAACCATTCCAACTCAGGTAGTTCGTGGCCAGAGCTGGATTAATAGACTTAAAGAATCCACCAGGGGTCGACAGCGACACCTCGTAGCGAACGGGCGTTAGAACGTTCGGACCAGGATTGAAGTCTACTTCCGCGCCGTGGGTAGAAAGATAGCCGAGGTTATACGAGCTCCTGTACTCGAGCGAATACGGCGTTCCGACGACGGGAATCGACTCACCGAGCGATTGCTGCTCTGCGTCGATAATGCTCCCTTCCCACTGGCACGCGTCTTCTCGCGGTGCGTCATCTCCACCAGAGATCGAGCTAGAAAAATCCGGACATTTGCCGTCTACGCACGCCACTCCGCCACCCCAGTTGAAGTCGCGGATGCTAAAATGACTGACCGGAACACGCCAAAGTGACTTCGGACTCAACTGGGTCGCTCCCGGGTAGCGCGTCGCAAGGAGCGTGCGCTCGGCCGGAGTTACTTGCTCGTTGGCAGGGAGTGCACTCCAGATGGTATCGTCAGACGAGTTCTGTACGCCATCTCCCGTCAGATCTATCAAGGCTTGGCCACCATCGTAGCCGACGATTGCCATGACGAGCCCGTTGTCTTCGGCCACCCAGGCCGCCTTCGTTCGATCGTAGTAGCCGTTCGGGACAGCGGCGCCCGTTGGAATGTTGACGAAGTTGTCCAGATAGGCAAATACGGGCTGGTTAAAGACGAGGGATGAGCCGACTGGAACCTCGTCGACCGAGAAGTCAACGGCGTAGGTGTAGAGCGAGCTCCCGGGCAGCGGTGCCGGCATGCGGGCGGCGCCGGCCGCCGAATCACCGACAGTGAACTCCGTTGCATGCACCGTCATTTCAGACAGCGACGTGGAGACATTCGACGGGCTAACCCAAGTCGCGGTCGTTCCAGGAGGAAAGCCCAGGCGAACCTGGCGCTGTCCGCGTGGGTCCGCCGACGTAGTCGTCGTCGATCCGGTGGCATCCAACATCGATGAGCTATTGAGCGGGATCGTTGTCGCGGCCGGATCAACCGTGAGCATTACTACGTCGTCAATGTGCGCTCCTCCGCCCCAAATCGGATTGGCGCGCCGGTCCACCGGCAAGTAGCCGGTCGCCGTCAGGCGCACGACCACAGTGCCGCCACCGTTGAAGACGATATCGTAGCTTCCGTCGGCTCGTGTTGTCGCCGCACCAGCCTCGGTGTGACCGAGTATTGTTACGCTGACACCTCCGAGCCCTGCGCCGCTGCTCGTTCTCACGGTCCCGAAAACGTGTGCTGCGTGGTCAGGATTCAGCTGCCCGGCGCTCGTGCCAACGCTCGCACCTGTCTGCAAGCCGTTTGCTGGGTCGTAGATGGCAGCGAAGATGCCCGACGATGAGGATGGGGCTGTGCTGTCGGTCGCGGGAAGGGAAACGGGCGTCGTCCCTGTCGGAATGAAAACACCGGCGTTGCATGTGCCGCCACTCGTCGCACCACTCAAAGGCGTGCGAACAACACCGACTTCGGGCGAACACGTTTCCGCGATGCATGGGTCCGTGTTGGTCAGCGTGATAGCGGTCGCGTTGCAAATGCCACCTGAACAGGTACCGCTATTTTTACAAGGGTCGTCCACGGTGCACGCGAGGCCATCGGATGCAGTGTGTGTAACGCCGGAAGATGTACACGCAGTCAACGAGCATGAGGGATCGCACGAGTCATTCGTGCACGGATTGAGATCGTTAACGTTGGCCGAGGCGCATCTGTTCGCGGACGGTATGCCGAGGGGATTATTTGCGCATGCATCGCTAGCGGTCCCTCCGCCAGGGCAAGCTTCCTGCGCGAAGTCCTGGCAAACTGGTCCACCTGCAAGCGGATACAGGCCGAATGAGGCTAGTCGGTCGCCAAGGCTAGTCGACGGGTCTGATAGGCACTTGATTAGCGCTAGCTCAGGGCCTTGGACATTCTCGAACCCGATAGTCGTATTGAGGTAGAGTCGACGCGTGAGCGGATATGCATCGGAGGTGACGCATGCCTGCGTATTTTGGACATCGTTGATCGAGGTGGCGAACGCGGTTTGTGTTGCGCCCACGGCCGGCAATTGAGCGTTTCGCGCAACCCCAGCTGCGAGACCGAGCGAACAAGGATCAGCCTCTGTCAAGCAGCCGGTCTGCCCAGCGGTATCAAGAGCATTGCAGCAGATGCCTCCCGTGCAAGTCGGGTTCGAAGCGATTGACGTCCGGGTTGTGTGAAGGCGACTGAAATCACCGACGACGTCTCTCGCCGAGCCCTCTCGAGTGTCTATCCTGTAACTACCTGTCTGAGTATAGAGATGCAGATTATAAACTCGACCGTCGCGTTGGCTCGCGGGGATTAGGCCAAGTGGCGGATCGATCGGAGCGTTGAAGTTGTTCTTGCCATTGATGCAACGAAAGTCTCCGTCCGCAGCAACCGGGACCAAGCAGGTGTCCGAACTGCCGGCAATCTGTCCTGTCGTCGGATCGTAATCTGCTGAGGTATTACCCAGGGTCACGTCCCCGTTCGGGCACAATGTTGACTTTGCCGTCCCAGGTATCTTCGGCGCGTGGCCGAACGCCAGTGCCCCTCTCAGGCACGGCTTAGTCGGGTAGGCATCGGCTTGGTCCTGTCCGTTGAAGAATGCGGGTCGAATCGGCAGGACGAGGCCGAGCGTACCCTTCGGGCTGCAAACCTGATCGGCTGGCGCTGCAGCAAAGTCAGGCTGAGTCTGACTTCCATCCGCGTTGTCGATCGGAGTGCCAAGGAAGGCTCCGCCATTTGTCTGACCGCCAAGGCACGAACGTCGGATCGGATCGAAGTCTTGGTACTCCTCTTCGAAGATCGGCGCGCCGTTGCTCAATGTCGTCGGGTAGTCGACCGGCGTCGAATCCCCTGCAAAACGCTGGTTGCAAAACGGGAAGGACTTGGCGTTGATCAGCTCTCGTAAGACGTCAGCAGCGCCCGAAGACAGATCGGGGCGAAAAATGTGGTTCAACTGAGTGCAATTGCCGCCCGTCCCCGCGCACGAGTTCTCGAAAAGATTGCCCCAATTATTGACTAGCGCTTGCCTGACAGCGTTATTACAGTCACGTATAGTTGATGCGGTAGAGACATTCGGGTCCTTACCCGCATCATGCGATAGTCCGAGGAAGATCTGCCGCAGCACGTCTTGCCAGCCCTGCACGTGGGTGACTGCGCTGTTGTCGCCCAGCGTATATGAGCCGATAGTGCCGGAGTTTCTAAGCCCGCTCGGTGTAACCCCGCCGCAAGAAGCGGTTGGCGAGGCCGAGCTCGACGGATCGCACGCAGCGCGGTGGACACTCGAAGCAACGATCGAAAGCCCGTCAGCGGCGAACGCGATCCCCTCGGCCTTCGACGGATCCGGCGCGCCACACGCCGCACTCTCAAGGAACCTCGACATTGGCGAAACGCTCTGCGTCGCACTCGTGATCAACGCCTTTTCGCCGAGGATCGATCCTCCTGCCAAATAATTAATCCCAGTTGCGCTGGGGCACAATGCAGCGAGTCCCGGCACGGCCTTTAGAATATCCGTCCCTAACTCCTGAACCGTGCAATTCGCAGTTTCCGGAACTCCGCAGCCGCAAAGGCCGGGCGTGAGTTTGTTAGGATCGTCTGGACAATCGTCGAAAGCGAGCCAAAAGGCAGCACCGGTCGTGTGCGTAACCCCATCAAGGATGAAGCTCGCGCCCGGATCTCCGATTACAACTTCATTCTTGTTGAGAGAAACCGAGGCGCCGAAGTATTCGGAGGGTGTGAACCCGGAGAACTCACTTGGTTCGATTAGGGCAGTTTCCTGCCATTCCGTTCCCTTCCGCTCAAGCAACCGTGCATATCCGAGTAGTGGAGTGCCTCCTCCTCCAGGGGTATCCGTCAACCCCCCTACCACTCCGATCAGAGCGCGATCACCTTGCAGACTGAGCGAATACGCATCATAGTCACCGAACGAATCTCTTGTACTTACCGCAAACGGTACTGGCTGCCAAATTCCGTTAGTCAGATCGAAGAAGGAGAAAGAATGAAACTCGATTCCAGAAGGGTTATCGCTCACTACGGTTCTGGCTCCATCGAGAGCCATTGCTCCACCGAAGAACCCCTGCAATTGTGGACTTGACGGCTTCAGGGTTGTTGTCTGCTGCCAACTTCCACTGGCCAATCGTGATATACCGTATACTTGACCGGCACCGGACTGATTTGACAAGGTGATATAGGGAGCGTCGATCAACGCGTTGCTTCCACTAAGAGCCAGACTGTTACCAAAACCACCCCCTAATTCGTCGCGCGCAGAAAAGCCGGGCATCGAATCAGCGAGGAAGCGCGTCGTCTCGATCCACTCGCCGCCTTGGAGCTCAAAAATATAAACTTCACCTCCGCCGCCCCTAGCTGGGTCGGGATATGGATCACCGACTATTATGGTGTTTCCATCTAGAGCAACTGAGGCTCCAAACTGATCTCCAGCGCGCCCGTCACTGGCGTAAAGCTGAGAAGGTAAGCCGAGGTCGTCATAGACGCTGACGCACCCTGTGCGGACGTTATTGGCGTTAACGCATTTTGCGTCTCCGACCAAATAACGACCATTTTGAACCACCACGGCTTTTGGATTGGAATTCATTATAGCGGTATTGAGACCGAAATCGCCCCTTATTGAGCGCGCATACGTCAGAAACCCGCTATTCGTACCAACTATGATGTTATCGCCAGAGATGCTGACTGAATTTCCTGTACCTGTAGTGTCAGGCTCTCCTGTATCAACACCATCAGTGAAATTGGCTGGGATAGAAAGAGCCTCTGCTTTGCTTACGGGGCCAACGGCTAGCGCAACATTCGCCCACGTCGCAGCAACGAAAGTCGCCACCAAGACTGAAAGCACTTTACTGTTCTCGCGTAACATACTCACGCTCCCATGATCGCCGCGAGACACCCCGCTCAGCGCGCTGACGCTACAGGCACGCGACGTAGAGTTGTGTGAGCATTGCGCAACAACGCGCGGACGAACCATGCGGATACGCGATGGCGTCCAGCTAGTCGCTCGCACTGCATCGCAAACTCATATCGATGCAAGCCAACTCGAGAAGCTGCACCGCTCCCAGCGATCGAAGTCGATTTGAATTGTCATCTACGTTCCAGGCTCGAAGTATCGTCAGCGAGCCATCGTAAACAGCCGACTCCAAAGGAGGGAGTCGCTTCGGCACGCTCGCACTCCCTCGCACTTGACGACGCTGTGTGATCGCTCCCCGGCGAAATCCGACGCTCCGTCGCAACGCACACCCCCTCACCTTGCCGTCGATTTTGCTCCGGGCTAAAACGCGCGCTGGATCGGATGCGAAACTCACTCTGGGTGTGCGCTGGCGTCGTGTCCTCGTTCGTGCTCGTGGCGTCGTGCGGGGGCGGCGATGTGCCGGCGGTATTCGTGCCGCCTGCGGGTGGCGCAGGCGGTGCAGGGGGCGCGCACGCGGGTGGCTCGACGAATCGCGGCGGCAGCGGCGGCAAAGGTTCGGGCGGGCACGCGGGCAGCAGCGCGGCGGGCGAGGCGAGCGGCGGTGAGCTCGGCGCGGCGGGCTCGACCGAAACTGGCGACGCGGGAGAAGGCGGCGTCGGTGGCGCTTCGCAAACGCCCAATAGCCCCGCCCCCGTCGTCGCGATCACGTTCCCGACTGCGGCCACCGATCCAAACGTCGGCCCCGTGCTCGTGGCGAATGATTCGACGCACCTGGTGACCGTGCTCTGCGTCGCCAAAGAGAGCTCGGAAGTGGGCGCGTTCCCGGTCGACGCGAGCTCGGTGAAAATAGCGCTCGTGGATGCGAACAATCAAATCACGCAAGGCAGCGCGCGCTCGACGGGCAACGCCGGTGAGTTCGCGGCGGACTTCGAGCTGCGCAATCCGACTGTCGCGTTTGCCGCCGGCAAGGTCACGTTCACGTGCGCCGCAAAGGACACCGCGGCGGCCCCGAGCACGGGCACCGCGAGCGTGAGCACGTTCGTGGATCGCGGCCCGACCGTGACGATCGGCAGCCCCGGCGCGAACACCAAGAACGCGCTCTCGACGCCGCTACCCATCAATTTCACCGTCGCGCCCGCGCCGCTCGCGAGCGGCGATTCACAAGCCGCCGTCGGCTCGGTGAACCTGAAGGTCAACGGCGTCACGGTGCCGCTGCCCGCGCCGGACGCGCAGGGACACTACTCGCTGTCCGTCGATCTCAACGACAAGACCGCATTCCCGACGACTCCGACGGGCACCGTGCCAATCGCGATCGAAGCGACGGACGCGCGCGCGCCGAACGCGGCTGCTAATTTGGTGACGTACAACGTCGTGGTGGACGGCACTCCGCCGGTGATCGTCATTGCAACTCCGACGGAGAACGGCGTAGTCGGTCAGCAAATCGCGCTCACGTTTTCGATTACCGACGATCTCTCGGGCGTGGCGCCGACGTCGGTCTATGTGGAGGTGAGCGGTACCCAATATTCGTACTCGACGACCGACACGCGGTGGCAAGCGCCGGTCGGCGGTAGCGGTACCTATGTGTTCACGTTCCCGAGCAGCCTCATTCCGAACGCAAACGTAAAGAGCACCGTGATGGTGTATGCGAGTGACGGCGCGGGCAACGCTTCGCCGGGTGTATCGCGCGATTTCTATCTCGATACTTCCGCGCCGTTCGTGGATTTGGATCCGCTGCCGCTGCGCGAACGCCGCTCGATCGTGAGCAAGCTCGTGTGCTCGGATCCGTTCGATCCGGTCGGCGCCGCCGCCGCGAATGATCAGCAAACCGTGCCGGATGCAGCGCTATTCCGCGCGCTCGTTTGGGATATGAGCAGCGCGTCGCAATACGCCGGCGTCGACGCAGGCTCGGTCGTACTGTACGCCCAACCGCACACCGCAACGACGCTACTCACGAACAAGAACGGCGGTACGCAATGCGACACCGCAGTGATCAACGACGCGACTTATCCGGCCAAAGTGCTTTCGCTCAGTGCGATTGCGGCGACGGGCAGCCCGTCATTCAGCACGGCATCCGGCGCGATCACCGGCGTGTGTGACGTGACGACGCAAGCGGCGACCACCCCGCTGTGCAGCGGTACCTCGGATCTCACAGCGGTGATCCAACAAGAGCTCCCGTCAGGCGCCGCGGCCCCTGCGATCTTCGGGTCTGGGTCGGTCTGCAGCAACAATCAATGGACCTTGCCGCAGAACGTGGCTTCCGCTGACGGCTGGATTTGCATGGTCGCGGTTGCCGCCGACAAGGCCGGCAATGTCGGCGTCTCGGCGCCGCTACGCGTGTGCTTGGACGCTACCTCGTTTCCTGGCACGCCACCATGCACCGATCCGACGACGGCACCGCCGCCCTCGTGCACCGACGGCTGCACGCCGCCCGCGCATTTCAATCCGACGTGGATTGATCAGTAAGCGCTCGCACTCCTCCCGCGAACGCTCGAACCCAAGCGCGGCGCCACTCAGCGCCGCGCTTTTTTCATTGCTGCTCGCGAAACGCTTCCGCGGGGCGTAAACGCGCGGCGTGTAGCGCGGGCCAGACTGTCGCGGACAAGCAAACCAAGATCGCGAATACGCCGACCCAGATGAAGTCACTCACGCGCACGAGCACCGGCAAGTGCGAGATGAAATACACCTTCGGGTCGAGCGGCAGCGCGTGCACGAGCAGGCCCTTGCAGATGCCGAAGCCGAGGATGAGCCCAATCACCGTGCCGATCACGCCGATGATGCCGCCCTGATACAGGAACGCGCGGAGCAGCGCATTGTTGCTCGCGCCCATCGCTTTGAGCACGGCAATTTCCTTCTTCTTGTCGAGCACGACCATGATCAAGGTCGCGATCACGGTGAACGCAGCGACGACGATGATCAGCGCGAGCACCAGGCTCATCAGGAGCTGCTGAATGCGGAGCGCGGTGAAGAGCCCGTGGTTCAGCTCTTCCCAATCCATCGTGTGATAGATGCCGTTTTGCAAACGACCATCGATGTCGCGCGCGATGTCCTTCGCCTTTTCGATGTCGTTCACCTTCATCTCGATGCCGGTCACGCTGTCGCCGGTGTCGTAGAAGGGTTGGGCTTCGTACAAGTCGGTGTAGACGAGCTTCGAGTCGTATTGATCGAAGCCGGCGTCGAACACGCCGGTGACGCGGAATTGCTTGGCCACCGGCGCGCGCATCGCGCCGCGCGTGTACGTGAAGCCGATCGTCGGGCTCGTGACTTGAATGCAGTCACCGAGCTTCGCTTCGAGGTTCTTCTCGAGCGTCACGCCGATGATGATGCCCGGCAATTTCTTGATCGATTCCGCATCACGACACGGATCGGGATCCAAATCGGCGGGCAGCACGTCGTCATCGGGCAATGCGCTCTTGTAGCCGCCGACGGGCTCCACGTTGCCGACCGGCGCGTTCGGGTCCGGCGTCGCATCGGCCTTCTCTTGCGCAGCAGCAGCGGCGACGGCGCCTGCATCGGGTGCATATGCAC
>FTCX01000336.1_pt1 | contig 15962 bp, 16 predicted proteins | sample 1639831 | NCBI WGS metagenome assembly FTCX01 (sample SAMEA3914869, study PRJEB12502) | metagenome | biome: forest; material: soil | place: USA | collected 2012-03-12 | depth 0.1 m
GCTCACCACGCGCGAGTTCGACCTCGGCGAGCTCGCGATGCAGCTCACCGAGCGCAAACGTCAGCTCGAATCCTTGCTCGAGACATTGACCCAAGCGCTCGAGCAAGCGGAGCTCGCGAGCCGCTTCAAGACCAGCCTCTTGCGGCTCGTTTCGCACGAGCTCAGGACGCCGCTCGGCGCGCTCCAGCTCCAGCTCGAGCGGTTGTCCGGCGCTCATCACGGCCCTTTGAGCGAGCAACAACAGCAGCTCGTCGTGCGCATGCGGCGTTCACTCTCTCGCCTGACGGACACGATTCAATCGCTGCTCGAGTACGCGCGCATCGAGAGCGGGCGGCTCGAGCTGTGCGTCGAAGAGTTCGATTTGCGCGAGCTCGCTCAGAGCGTCGTGGATGATTTTTCCCCGCAAGCCGAGGCCAAAGGCTTGCGCCTCGAGCTGCAGGCTCAGAACGGCAGCGCCACGTTCGAGAGTGACTCACGTTTGCTGCGACTCGTGCTCGTCAACCTGATCGCGAACGCGCTCAAGTTCACCGAGAAGGGTGAAATAAAACTGCTCCTGCATACACTCGCGGATCACTGCGAGCTGCGAGTGAGCGATACGGGGCCCGGCGTCGCGCCCGAGCTGCGAGCTTCGATCTTCGAACCGTTCTTCCAGGGTGAATCGATCCCGCGCCGAAACTCTTCCGGCACGGGACTCGGGCTGTCATTGGTTCGGGAAATGTTGAACGCGCTGGGCGGGTCGATCGAGCTCGAGTCCGAGGTAGGGAAAGGAAGCACCTTCCGAATTTCCGTGCCCAAGGCCAACGCGACGCTCGACCGAATGCTCACGGCCAAAGCAGAAAAGATCGCTTAGTCGATGGTAATTTCCTCCGAAATTCGCGCGCGCACCGGAACCATCGCAATGGAAACACATCCGATGGTGTTGCTCTCGCAGCGCACGTCGACCTCGCGAGTGCCTTTTAAGGCGGGTTCACTTTCCGTAGACTCAGCAGTCATTGGCTCCCCATGGGGCCGGAGCCCCGATCACCACAGCATCGTCATGACACACGCCATCCGTACGAAACTGCACGCAAGGACTTCGTCTTCAGCCAACACCGCGCCGGCCTTCGGGGGGTGCGCGTGACTCTGCGTGTCCTGTTGGTCGACGACGAAGAGCAATACCTGCGCGGGCTGAGCCGCGAGCTCGGGCAGCTGGGCTGGCAAGTCGAGACCGCCGGCGACGGCGAGGCCGCCCTGCGCGCGCTCGGTGAACGCGAGTTCGACGCGCTCGTGATCGATTACCAAATGCCCGGACAGGACGGCGTGCGTGTGCTCGGTGAGCTCGCTCAACGCGAGACGCGCCCGGTGACGATCCTGCTCTCCGGCTACCTCAACGTGCAAACGACGGTTCGCGCGATCCACCAAGGCGCGAGCGATGTGTTGGAGAAGCCGATCGCGGGCGGCGCGCTCGACGCGCGTTTGCGCTCGTTGCTCGAAGGTCGCGCGGCCGCGGTGAGCCCGGCTTCGGGCTCGAGCCCCGCGAACGCAGAGCTCGGCAAGATCTTCGGCGATACACCGAGCATCCGCGCCGTGCGCGATCAGATGCAAACGGTCGCGCGCTACCCGGAGCTGTCCGTCACCATCGTCGGCGAGACAGGCACGGGCAAAGGTTTGGTCGCGGAAGCGATTCACTCGCTCGGCTCGAGCGCGGGTCGTTACATCCCGCTCAACGTCGGCGCCGTGCCCGAGCCGTTGCTCGAGGTGGAGCTGTTCGGCCGCGACTCCGAAGACGAACAACAGCGCCGCCAGGGCCTGTTCGAGCTCGCAGGCGCGGGCACGGTGTTCATCAGCGAGCTGGCAGAGCTGCCGCAGGCGCTGCACGCAAAGCTCCTCCGCGTGCTCGAAACCCGGCAGTACCGCCGCGTGAACGGCCAGGTCGATTTGCCGTTCCGCGCGCGGGTCATCGCGGCGACGCGAAGGCGCGCTTCCAGCCACGATCTCAAAGCGGAGCTGTTCTATCGCTTGTCTGCGTTCACGATCTTGGTGCCCGCGCTCCGCGATCGCGTCTCCGACATTCCGCTCCTCGCGCGCCAAGTGCTGGCCGATATCGCGCAACGCGAAGGCCGCGCTGCGCTCGAGCTCGACGAAGGCGCGCTCTCGGCGCTGAAATCCCACCACTGGCCGGGCAACACGCGCGAGCTCGAAATCGTGCTGAGTGAAGCCGCGTCGGTTGCGAGCGGGCCGACGCTCTCCGCCGAAGATATTCGCGCCGCGATCCGCGTGCACGGGCTGCCGTCCGAGTTCGAGGCTGCTTCGGAGGCGACGAGCGGCACGTTCCCAACGTCCGCGCCCGTGTCCGAGCCGCTGCGCTCGCTCGAACGACGCATGATCACGGACGCCTGGGAGACCTCGGGCAAGAACCTGAGCGCGGCGGCGCGCAGCCTCGGGCTCCCGCGCACGACGTTGCGCGATCGCTTGAAGAAGTACGGGCTGCGTTGAGCTGAACGTGCCGAGCCGTCGCGCTCAGCGGCGGCTCACGTGCAGGCGTGCGAGGTGCAGCGCGAGCCGGCGATAGAGCTCGCTCGCGAGCCGAGGATCCGCGCAAATCTCCGAAAAATCATCGGCACGCACGCGCAAGAGGCGCGTGGTTTGCTCGCACACGGGCGCTTCGCCCTGGCCCGGCACGCCCACGAGCGACTCGGCGTAGAGCAGCGCGCCCGCGCCGACGCGACGTTCGTCCGGATAGCGCACGATGCCGTCGAGCACGATGTACGCGACTAAATCGCTCGCGACTTGGCGCGGCACACTCTCGCCTTCACCCACTTCGATCTCGACCGCCGCGGAGAGCGCGGTCAGCGCGAACGAAGTCGGCATGTCGACGAGCAATGGACTTTGGCGCGCGCGCTCGAGGTCCGCCGCGTTCAGGCCGCGATCGTGCTCCTTGCGTTTGACGAAGCGATCTTGCACCTCGACGACGATCGCGGTCGCGTTGTCACGCCCCAAGCGAGCGGCCTTGGCGACCAAAGCTTTGACTGCCTTCTCTGCGGAGCTCTCGCGCAGCAGCTCCGAAAGCTCGGCTTCGCCTTCGATCTGACCGTACACGCCGTCGCTACAAATCAGGATGCGATCGCCGCGGCTCACATCGACGAACAACATGTCGACCGTGACGACGTCGCTGATGCCGAGCGCGTTGGTGATGCCCGAGCGCGACCCCGCGGCGATGACGCGCCCGAAGCCATCGGTCTTGGCCGAGGTCTGCGCGGTGTGATCTTGCGTCAGCTGGAGCACGGCGCGCTGTCGCGCGAGGTACACGCGACCATCCCCCGCGTGCGCGATGAACGCGTGATCGCGCGCGAACCAGACGACGTCGAGCGTCGTGCCCATGCCGCGATGTTCGGGGTTCTGCTCGCCGTCGGCGCGAATGAAGGCGTTCGCGCGCTCCACCGCGCGCCGGAGCTCGGCGAACACGTGCCGGCGCGCCGACAAATCCGCGCGCGCCACGTACGCCTCGAGCACGCGCTGCGCGCTCCGGCCGGACAGCGCCCGCTGCACCTCATCGACTGCGTATTTCGCCGCGATTTCGCCGGCGAGGTGTCCGCCCATGCCGTCCGCCACGGCGAAGACCCCGATTTGCGGCGCGACCAACGACGCATCCTCGTACTGGTCGCGCGTCGCGCCGATGTCACTCGCCAGCGCGAATTCGGCCCGGAAGTCGAACCGAGGCAAGATCGACGGCATCCTCGACACCATAGCAAGATTCCCCCAATTTTTCGTGCTAAACGCCCGCTCGTGCGCTGCCTTGGACTCGAGACCTCGACCCGCCGTGGGTCGGTTGCCTTGCTCGAAAACGGCAAGCTCGTGACTCACGTCGAGCACGAGCAGCCGAATGCTCATGCCGAAAACCTCTTGCCCTTGGTCGAACGCGCGCTCGCGAGCGCGGGTTGGACCAAATCCAGCCTGGATCGGCTCGGCGTCGGCGTGGGTCCGGGCTCGTTTACCGGCTTACGCGTCGGCATCGCGCTGGCCGAAGGGCTGAGCGTGGGGCTCGACCGACCCCTCATCGGTGTCGGGTCGCTGTTGGCGATGGCGCACGGCGGCCTCGTCGAGCGGGCGCACGGTCCCTGCTGCGCGCTGCTCGACGCGCGTCGGGATGAGCTGTTCGCGGCCGTGTACTTGGACGAGACGCGCGAGCTGCACGCGCCAGTCGCGCTGCCGATCGAGCATTTGCCTGAATTCTTGCAGGATTTCGGCGCGGTGACGGTCGTCGGCGAAGTCGCACGCGAGCTGCCGCTCGGCCGCGCTGAATATCTGCCGGGCGCGTTCCTGGAGTTGCCGCACGCGCGCTGGGTCGCGGCGCTCGCCGAAAAGCTGGGCGAAGCTGAGTTCCCGCCCGAGCCAATCTACGTCCGCGGCATCGGCGCGACGCTGCCGAAGCTTCCGCCGTCACCGCTTCGCCCGGATAGCGCGTGACGCTGCGCCGTGCACTCGATTAAGGTTCGGCCTCGACGATGGCGCTTTCCCCCGATGTCGGCCGCGAAGCAGAACAACGCCTGCTCTCCCGCTACGGCCGGCGCTTTGCGGCGGGCAGCGTGCTCTTCCGCGACGGCGATCCTGCGACCGAAGCCTTTTTGCTGCAGGAAGGCCGCGTCCGCCTGATCAAACACGCAGGCGCGATGGAGCGCAGCCTGCGCGTCATCCGTCCCGGGGACCTGTTCGGCGAAGGGGCGCTGATCAAAGGCGCGATGCGCACGTCGACCGCACTCGCCCTAGACGATACGGTCGTGCTCGCCTTCGATCAGGCCACGTTCGATCAGGTCCTGTCTTCGAGCCCGGAAGTCGCGGCGCGCGTCCTGTCACAATTGATCCGCCGGTTGCGTGATGCCGAGGACCAAATCGAAATCCTGATGCTGCGCGACGCGCAGTCCAAAGTCGTCGTCGCGCTGATGAAGCTCGGGCAACAGCAACTCGCGCAAGACGGACGGCCGAATGGCCAAGTCGCGCTCACGCTGTCGCCGCTCGAATTGTCGGCGCATGCAGGTTTGGATGTGGACACGGTGAAGCGCATCGTCGCGCAGCTGCGTGATCGCGGGTACGTGCGCATTCAAGAGGAACGCGTCGAGCTGCCTGACCTCGACAACTTGCGCGAGCTGTACGGCCTACTCGGCGTCAAAGACCAACTCCGCGGTCCGACGCGCGGACGAGGTCAGGATTGATGCGCGCCGCGCTCGCGTTTCTGGCTGTTTTTGCGCTGATTGCTGGGGTCGGTTGCACCGAATCGTCGAGCACCGGCCCGGGGGCCCGTGACCCCGTGCGCATGAGCGAAAGTGAATACGACATCGCGCGTGACCTCTGGCTGCGTCGCAATCAACCGCGTGAAGCGCTCGCGCACGCGCTCAAGGCCGTCGACCTCGACGACAACGACGCGGAAGCGGCGCACCTCGTCGCGCTGCTCTACTTGGACTTCTGTTCGCGCGGCCCCGCCGAGTGCCGCCTGCCCGAAGCCGAGAAGAACGCGCGCTTGGCCATGAAGGACAAGCCCGACTTCCGCGAAGCGAAAAATACGCTCGCCGTGGTCTTGATTCACGAGAAGCGCTACGCAGACGCGATCGCGGTGCTGAAGCCGCTCACGGAAGATATTTTGTATCAGACCCCGGAAAATGCCTGGGGAAATCTGGGTTGGGCCTACCTCGAGCAGGGCTCGTTCGATCTCGCGATCGACGCGCTCAAACGCAGTGTCGCGGCGCAGCCGCTGTTCTGTGTCGGGAGCTTCCGGCTCGGGCTCGCGTTCGAGCACAAACAAGAATTCACGTCTTCACTCGATGCCCTTACGCGCGCACTGGAAACAGATGCTCCCGGTTGTAACTCACTGCAGGATGCGTTCGCCGCGCGCGCCCGCGTGCGCATGAAGCTCGGGGATTTGCCTGCGGCTCGGGCGGATCTCGATCACTGCGTCGCGCTCTCGGGAAAGACCGAAACTGGCAAAGAATGCAGCGCCACGCTGCAGAACTTCAAGTAATCTCCGGGCTCCTCATGCCCACGGTCGGAACCTTCCTGCGTCAGCTTCGCGAGTCGAAGTCGCTCAGCGTGGAAGAGATCTCGCGCGCCACGCGCGTGCCGGCATCGAGCGTGGAGCGGATCGAGGCGGATCGCTTCGACGAGCTGCCGGGCGAAGTTTTCGTGCGTGGTTTCTTGAAATCGTACGCGCGCTCGCTCGGTGTTCCGGCCGAAGAAGTGCTCGCGCGCTACACCGCGAGTCGACGCGTCGCGTGGGTCACGCCGTTGCCCGTGTCTGCGGCGGCGAAACCGGCGCGCACGCGTCGTTTCGGCGTGGCCATCGCGTTCGTGCTCTTGCTGATCTTGTTCACGCTCGCGCTCAGCATCGTGCTCAAGCCGCGCGGGGATGACATGCCGCAAGAGCTGTCGTTGCGCGCGCACGTCTCGAGCGCCAAGCTCGGTTAGTGGCGTACGCGAGTCGTTCGCTGAGTCAGGCGCGCGGCGCGCTCGCGCTCCTCTTGCGCCGCGTCGAATACGGCGAGACCGACTTCGTCGTCACCTTGCTCACCGACACGATGGGTCGCATCTCCGCGCTCGCGCGCGGCGCGCGCAAGAGCGTGAAGCGCTTCGGCGGCGCGCTCGAACCGATGCACACCTTGCGCATCGCGTACGACGATCGTTCCGGCGCCGAGCTCGTCGTGCTGCGCGAGGCCAAGCTCGAGCGCGCGCGGCCGCACCTCGTCACCAGCTTGGAGCGCATGCAAGCGGCGGGTTTGGCCTTGAATTGGGTGCGAAAAGCCGCGCCGCCGCGCGTGCCCGAGCCCGAAGTCTGGGACGCGCTCCAAACCTTGCTGGATCAACTCGCGGACCCGGCAGATCCGGTGCAGCCGCGCACGCGCCTGGCCGCGACGGGCTTACGGCTCTTGGCTGCGTTCGGCTGGGGCATCGATTTCGAGCGCTGCGTCAGCTGCGGCAAGCTCGCGCAGCCCGGCCAAACCGCCGCCATCGACGCCGCGCGTGGCGGCCTCGTCTGTCGCGCGTGCGGCGGCGCGCGCCGGCGAATCTCCGGCCCCGAGCGCGCCGAGCTCAGCGCGGCGGCGAACGGCGGCGCGCTCAGCGACGAAAACGCGGTGCTCGCGCTCGAGCTCGTCGAGCAAGCCCTGAAGGCGCATGGCGGCATCGACTGAAACTCGTCAAAATTCTGCGGCCGAGGTAGAGCCTCGTCCGGTGAGCGGCGAAAGCGAGCAGAGAAAAATCACCGGCCGCGCCGGGATCGTCGCCGTCGGGACACTGCTCAGTCGCTTGCTCGGGCTCGGTCGCGATCAAGCGATCGCGGCGATGTTCCCGCGCCCGGTCACGGACGCTTTCTTCGTCGCGTTCTTGATTCCGAACGTGCTCCGGCAATTGCTTGCCGAGGGCGCCGTGCAGAACGCCGTCTTGCCGGTGCTCGCGCAAATCCGCGAGCGCGACGGTGACGACGCCGCAAAGCGCTTCTTTCGCGCCGCGCGCGGCCTCTCGCTGTCCGTGCTCTTGCTCGTGAGCGTGCTCGGCGTGATCTTCGCGCCCCAGCTCGTGGCCCTCTTCGCCGACGGCTACAAAGACTATCCCGGCGAATTCGAGCGCACGGTGACGCTGACTCGCTGGGTGTTTCCGTACATCTTCTTCATGGGCACCGCGGCGCTCGGCGTCGCTGCGCTCAACACGTATCAGCGCTTCGTCGCGACCTCGTTCGCGCCCGCGCTCTTGAACGTGTCGTTCATCGCGCTCGGGCTGGGCCTCCCCGGCTTCCTCGGCGCGCACGGCTACGATCCGGCGCTCGCGCTCGCGCTCGCGGTTTTGCTCGGCGGCGTGATGCAAGTCGTCGCGCAGTGGCCGAGCCTGCGGCAAATCGGCTTCTTCGAGCCGCCGACACTCGAGCTCGGTCACGCGGGCGTGCGCGAAGCCTTGCGCCGCATGGGCCCGGTGTTGATCGGCATGGGCGTTTACTACATCGACGTCGTGCTCGCGCGTCGCTTCCTGTCCGAGCTGCCTCCCGGCTCGCAGAGTTACTTCGGTTGGGCGCTGCGTCTGTGCGATTTTCCGCAAGGGATCTTCGTGATGGCGCTGCAGACCGCAGCGCTGCCGAGCCTCTCGCGCTTGGCCGCGCGCGGCGATCGCGCAGAGCTCGCGCGCACGTTCGCGTTCGGCATGCGCCTCACGCTCTTCGTCGCGCTCACGGCGACCGCGCTGCTCGTCGGGCTCGCGGAACCGATTGTGATCGTGCTCTTCCAACGCGGGCAGTTCGACGCGGAGTCGGTGCGCGGCACGGCGCGCGCGCTGATGGCGCAAGGGCTCGGCATCTGGCTGGTCGCCGCGGTACGCCAGCTCGTGAGCGTGTATTACGCGCTCGGCGACACGCGCACTCCGGTGATCGTCGCCGCGACCGATCTGTGCGTGTTCGTGATCCTCGCGCTGCTCTTGCGCGGCCCGCTCGGGCACGTCGGAGTCGGGCTCGCCGTCACGGGCTCGAGCGCGGTGCAGATGCTCATGCTCTGGCTCAGCCTGCGCAAGAAGCTCGGCACGCTGCACATGCGGGAAATCCTCGGCTCGGCCGCGCGCACGCTCTTCGCGAGCGTGTGCGGCGTCGCGGTCGGCGCGGGAGTCGCGCACCTCTTGCGGCCCCACGGTCCGGCGCGCGCGCTCGCTCGAGCGCTCCCCGGTGTCGCCGGCTCAGCCGCATTCATGGCGATTTTCTTGGGGGTTGCCTGGCTCGTGCGGAGCCCGGAGCTGGTGTCGCTCTTGGCGGCGGCGCGCGCGCGCCGTGCACGGCGCTGACTTTTCGGCTACGCCTCCGTCCTCCATGAGCGAAGCCAAAACTGCCCCTGCCCCGCGCGCGAGCACGCCGCCACGAGAAGAAGCGTCGCGCATCGTGAACGCGGAGTTCGCGGCAGCCGCCAAATCGCAAGCCGAGCTGCCGCCGCCGCTGCAGATCGAAATCGCGTTTGCCGGTCGCTCGAACGTGGGCAAGAGCAGCTTGCTCAACAAGCTGATGAATCGGCGCAACCTCGCGCGCACGAGCTCCACGCCGGGCTGCACGCGACAGATCAATTTCTTCAGCGTGCGCACCTCGCTCGGCATGCACCTGAGCCTCGTGGATCTACCGGGCTACGGCTACGCCAAGCGCTCCAAGGAAGAACGCAAGCTGTGGGCCGAGATGATCGACGGCTATCTGCTCGAGCGCCCGACGTTGCGCGCCGTCGCGCTGCTCGTGGACGTGCGCCGCGGTCTCGAACCCGATGATCTCGATTTGCTCGAGATGCTCGCGACCGGCAGCGCAAAGTCGCGCGGCGAGCCCGCGATCCTGATCGTGGCCACCAAGCTCGATAAGATCCGCGCCGGCGAGCGCAAGGCCGCGCTGTTCAAGATCAAAGCCCCGGGCACGAGCGTGCACGGTTTTTCCACCGAGCTCGCCGAGAGCGCGAGCTCGCTCTGGCAAAGCCTCGAGCGGCGCGCCGGATTGACTCGCGAAAATCCCGAAGAAAACGCCTAGAATCCGACGTTCAGCGCGTCGTGACCGTCGAGCTCGCGCTTGCAGTCGCCGTACAGCGTGAAGCGCGTCGTGCCGCCGCTATCGAAGCGCCACGCGGGTCCGGCGCTGGCGCGGTAGTACTCGATGTGCGCGACCTTGTCTTTGCTCACGCCGTGGCTGATCGCGTACGCCCAAACGTCGGCCATCGTGCAGCGCGGCTCGGGCAATGGATCGTTCGGATGCGGCGCACAGCTCGACTCGGCGTTGTCGGTCTCGGCGGCAGCACCGAGTTTGTTGATCGTCACGGTTTGGCGACCACAGTACTGACGGCGCGCGAGCGTGCCGGGCTCTCGGTGTGGTTGCGGGCCCTGCCCGGCTGCGCTCTGGAACGTGTACTTCACGCGCCCGTTCGTCGTTACGTCGACGAGGCCGTTCGTGTCGACCCAGTCCGCCGAAATGCCGCGGAGCAGGTTGCGTGGCGTGAGCGAGCGCGCGAGCCCGAGCGACTTCACGGCGTCGACCACCTTCGGATACCCGGCGATCCCCACGGTCGTCGGCGGTGCTGGCGGCGCGCTCACCTCGGGCGAAGCGCGGCGCTTGGCCCACAGCGAAAGCAAGAGACAGAGCACGAAGGTCAAGCCCACGATGACCAGCCCGCGCACGCGGTCGGCACGGCGGAAATCAGGGGTTTTTGCCGGGGATGGATACACGCTCATCAGCCAGGTTCCGTGAAAGTCGCTTCCTATATCATCATTCGGGCGCTCATCCCGGCTTTCGCCTGGCGCCGGTCGGCGCGCGCGCGGAATTTCGAGCGCGTGGCAAGAGTGGTTGCAAGAGTCCGGCGAGCGCGCTAAGAAGGCCCCCGCATTTCGGGCGCATAACTCAGCGGTAGAGTGCGTCCTTCACACGGACGAAGTCGCAGGTTCAATCCCTGCTGCGCCCACCCGAAATCCCGGTTCTTCGACGTTCAGAGCGCGCCGGCGAGGAACATGGCAGGGCGAAACCCAGGACGCAGCGTCGCTCTCGGCTGGAGCCTAGCGACGGTTTGCATCGTGCTCGGCTGCGCTCCGGCGCGCCCGGCGGCCGAACCGGTGCGCGAGCACTGGGTGCCCGGCTACGCATTCGGGATTTGGGGCAGAAGTGAGCTCGATTTACGTGATGATTGCCCGACCACGGGCGCCGCGCGCGTACGCATCGGCCCGACTTGGTCGACGCTGCTCGTGAGCGTGCTCACGCTCGGGATCTACACGCCGCGCGAGGTCATCGTGCACTGCCGAGCGCTGCCATGAAGCAACGCGCACGCACGCTCGCGATCGCGCTTTCACTCGCCGCGAGCAGTTGCGCCGCCACCACCGTGCGCTCGGGGCTTCCACCCGGCAGCGCAGCGCGCGGCTTCGACGAACGCTGGCACCCCGCGTTCCTGTTCGGCGTGATCCCCGGCACCGAGCCCTATGATTTGGCGCGCATCTGCCCGCAGGGATGGGCCCAGGTGACGGTGAATCGCGACCCGTTTACGCTGCTCGCTGGCTTGATCACGCTCTTCATTTATTCGCCGTCGCGAGTCACCGTGGTGTGCGGTGTGCGCGGCGCCACCGGCTTGCCGCCGTACGAAGGCTACGCGCCGACGACGAGCACGAGCGAAGCGCCGCACATGCCGGCCCCACCCGAAAGCGACTGAATCATGCGCTACTTCGTGCAACTCGCCGGAGCGACAGCGACGCTCGAGGTCGAGAAATTGAAGAACGGCGCGTACCGCGTGCGTGATGAGCACGGGCGTGAGTCGACCGCGGAGCTCGTGACCACACGCGCCGGCGCGCTGGTGCTCTCGCTCGCGGGGCAGCTCGTGGAAGCACAGCCGAGCGAGCAGGAAGTGCGGCTCGGCGGACAGCGCTTCACGGCCAGCGCCGAGAGCGAACGCGATCGCGCCAGCGCTGCGGCCAAAGGCAGCGACGCGCGCGGCTCGAACGAGCTCGTCGCGCCGATGCCGGGCCGCATCGTGCGCGTGGCCTGCGCGGTGGGCGAAGCCGTGCAGAAAGGTTCACCGCTGATCGTGATCGAAGCCATGAAGATGCAAAATGAGCTCTACGCCAAGCAGGACGCGACCGTGCGCGCGGTGCACGTGAAGAACGGCGATACGGTCGAGCGCGGCGCGGTGCTCGTCGAGCTCGAGTGAGCTCACTCCGGCTTCACGTACACTTCGTGCAGCGTGCGGCGGAAGGCCTTGAATTTGGCGACAATCGGCTCGGCCTTGGCCGGGTCGTCGAGTAAGTCCTTCGTCTCGCCGGGATCGGCGTCGAGATCGTACAAGCTCAGCGGCCGTCCGCCGCTCGCGACGAGCTTCTCGTCACCGTCGATCAACGCTTGGCGATCTTGATTGTTGGGGCCTGCGGCCATGTCGATGAAGACCGGGCGCGCGGGCGGCTCGACGCCGCTGGGCAAGAGCAAATCCGGAACGAGCGAGCTCCCGCTCAAGAAATCACTCGCGCTCGGTGCCGGCGGCGGCACGCCGCACAGATCCAAAATCGTCGGCGCGAGATCGATGGCGCTGCGCCGCGCGTGCACGCGCTTGCCGGCCACGCCCGGCACGCGCACGATCAGCGGCACGTGCACGAGCTCCTCCCACAGCTCGAAGCCGTGTCGAATCATGCCGTGCTCGGCGAACGCTTCGCCGTGATCGCTCGTGATGATCACGACGGTCCGATCGTAAAACAGCGTCTTTTCTAGCGCATCCAGCACACGCCCGACGTGATGATCGACGAACGCGACTTCTCCGTCGTAGCGCTGGCGGCTGCTCGAGCCGAAGTCGAAGCCTTCGTGCGGCACGTACTCGGAGTGCGGATCCACATAGTGAATCCACATGAAAAACGGCTGCTGCAAGAGCTCCGGTTTCGCGATCTCGGCGAGCGCCTGGTCGCTGACTTTGTCACCGTTGGTGTTGCTGTCCCCGTCGACGGTGACGAGCGCGGGCGCCGCGGTCTTGTTGATCACGTCGAAGCCGCGCTCGAGCCCCGTGTTCATGAAGAAGTACCAGTAGCCTTGCACGCTCACGGTGTGGATGCCGGCTTGCTGCAGGCGCTGCGCGACGAACACGTCTTTCGGGGTGAAGCGATTGAAGTGACTCCAATCACGATGCGTCTCGCTGCTGTATTTGCCCATCAAAAATGGGCCGACGCTCTTCGCCGTGTACGAAGCGAGCGAATATGCGCGCTCGAACACGACGCTGTCTTGCGCGAGCTTGTCGAGGTTCGGCGTCACCGGGCGCGCGTAGCCCGCCGAGCCCATGTCGCCGCGGAGCGTGTCGATGCTGATGAGCACGACGTTCAAATGCTCGGGCAACGCCTTGCGCGCGTTCTGCACTTGCTCCGAGGGCGGCGACAGCGCGACGACTTCGGGCACGGGTTCGTCGCTGCCGGAGCAATCTTCGTCGATCCCGTTGCCGGGGATGTCGGTCGCGCCGGGATTTCGACGCGGATCGTGGTCATCGCAGTCGCCGCCGCCGAACGCTTGGGCGTAGCCGTCGTGATCGCGGTCACTGCGTTTGCGCAGCGCCGCGAGCGCGATTTTTCCGAGCGGCGCTGCGCGCTCGATCGAGAGCGCGACCGCGCGTTGATCGAGCCCGTGCTCGGCGGCTCGCACGGTGAGCGCGAGCGGCAGCAATCCGGCGGCGAGCGCGAGGAACGCGAACGCGCGACGCTTGGGATGCGGCAGCAAATATCCGCTCGCCGCGAGCACGAGCAGAAGCCCGGGCGCGCGCAAATCCAGCTCGGGGCGCTTGAACACTCCGAACAAAGCGAGCGCGCCACCTGCCCCGCTCGGCGTGCCGCTCGCAATCGCGCAGCCGAACAGCAGCGCGGCGAGGCTCACGCCGAGCGCGACCGCGATGACCGGATCGAGCTCGCGTAGCTGTCGCAACTCGGCGAGCACGCGAGCCAGCGCGAGGGTCACCTGACTCATGATCCAAAACAGCGCCAGCGCGCCGAGCGCGATCGCTGCGCCGGCAGCGCTCGCCGGAACATCGGATCCGAGCAGACGTGTCGCGACACTCGCCGCCGCGATCAACCAGAGCACGAGCGCGAGCGGCGCAACGAGCCAGAGTGCCGAGCTCTCTGTGCGCGCGCCGACTTCGGCGGCGCGCACACGCGTGAGCGCGGACCACGGACGCGGCGCTTCGCCCGCGTGAAAGAACCAACGAGCCGCGGCGACGCCCACGGCTACGAGCAGCGCGAGCGGCGCGAGCAACCCGACGTCGGCGAGGAAGCGCGCGCCGAACTTTCCGGCGTGGCCGTAGGCGCAATCGAGCGCTGCCGTCAGGCACAGCCCGAGCGTGCAGCCGAGCACGGCGCCGGAAGCGGCTTTGAGAACTTGGTCGAAGAAGCTGGGTTGGTGACTAGCGGGAAGACCCATCACGACGCTTGGGCGACTGTCCCTGACTGCGTGCCAGGGGGTGCGCCCGGTCGTATACCGCGAGCAGCTGGTCGAGCGACACGTGCGTGTAGCGCTGGGTCGTCGAAAGGCTGCTGTGGCCCAGCATTTCCTGGATTGCGCGCAGATCCGCGCCCCCCTCGAGCATGTGCGTGGCGCAGGAATGCCGCAGCGCGTGCGGGTGCAAGTCGGCGCGCCCAGCGCCGAGCGCGCCGTACCGCTGCACGAGGGTCTGGAGCCAGCGCACGCCGAGCCGCTTGCCCAGCCGCCCGAGCAAGAGCGCCCGTGGATCGAGCTGCCCGGTCCGCGGATGACGGAGCTCCCCGCGCCGCGCGAGGTAAGCATCGAGCGCGGCGAGCGCTTTGGACCCGAGCGGGACGATGCGTTCCTTCTTGCCTTTGCCCAGCACGCGCACTTCCGCGGCCTCGAGCGCGAGCTGCTCCAAATCGAGCGAAGCGAGCTCACTGACGCGGAGCCCGGAGCCGTAGAGCAGCTCGAGCGCCGCCGCGTCGCGCAGGTGCTCGACCTCGCGGCCACTCGCTCGTTCGAGCGGCGCGGCCATCACCTCGGCGGCCGCTTCGGCGGGCAAGAAGCGCGGCAGCTTGCGCCGCAACTTCGGGCTCGCGAGCGTGGCGCTCGGGTTCGTGCGCAACTGGCCCGAGCGCGTCAGGTAATCGCACAGCGCGCGCACGCTCGAGATTTTGCGCGCGATCGTCGGCGGCTCGACATTTTTCGCGATCTCGCCGAGCCAAGCGCGCAGCGTGAACTTGTCGAGCGCGGCGAGCTTGGCCGTGCCTTTGCCGCGCGCGCGCATGAACTCGGCGAGCGATCTCAAATCACGCCCGTACGCTGCCACCGTGTGCGACGAAGCGCGCCGCTCGTGCGCGAGAAAGCCCAGGAAACGCGCGAGCACTTCCGCGAATTCGTCCGGCTCTGGCTCGGGTCGTTCAGCGCTCGAGGTCATGGGCTTCGCGCGAGACCGCGCTCGGTGAGCTTACGCTTTGTACGCCGCGAAGGCCCAACAAGCCGCGCCGAGCACGAACAACGCGACGCCGAGCTGCGCCCGCCGCGGCGAAACGTGCCCCGCGCGGTCCACACCCTGAAACGAAAACAAGCCGAGCCCGCCGAGCGCGAGCAAGAACCCCGCGCCGAGCACCGCGATCCACGCCGGGTCTGGCGCATTGTCGTCCGCCAAGCGACCTTGAGCTTGCTGCTCGAGCTTGCCGGATTCGGCGTCGGTCGCGCCGCGCGCCGAAACCTCGAGCCGGGCCAGATTTTGGTTCGCGCGCTCGAGCTCGCTCGTGTGCGCGATCCAAAGATGGCGCGATTCGAGCGCAGCGCTGCGCTCCGCTTGCCAGGCGAGGAACGCGAGCTTGGGTTGGCCGGAGGCCTCCGCGCCGAGCGCGATCGCCGTCAAGCGCTCGTAGGCGCGGTCGACGTGCGGCGCGCCCGGCGCGTACAACGTCGCGCTGCGGCGCGCGTGCTCGAGGGCCGGCCGCAAATCACCACTGTCGAAAGACGCATCGCTCTTCGCGAGCTCCGCTTGCCCTTCGAGCACGACGCGCGCCGTGAGCGCCGCGCCGACCGCGACGACGCCGAGCAGAAACAGCGCCACGCGGCGGAGCAGCCGCGCGAAGCTCGAGCCGTCTTCCGACGTACTCATCACAAGAAATCGCGCCGGCGAAAGAGCAGGCTCGCGAGCGTGAGCAACAACACCGCCCAAGCCAGCGCGTGCACGACCGCCATGCCCAAGTAGCTGCCGAGCGGAGGCCCCGAAGCTTCACCCGTGAGGAGCGGCCGGGGCGGGACGTAGAGCATCAAATTCGGCACGATTTTGGCGATGCCGGCACACAGCGAAGCGATCTCCTGCGTGACCACGCGCGGCGGCAGACGCGCGAGCGTGTCCGCGCTGCGCCCGACCAACCAGACGCCGAACGTGAGCAGGGCCGTCAAAAACGGCGAGGAAAATGCCGCAAACACCGTAGCGAGCGCCGTGACGATCGAAACCTCGGCGAGCGTGAGCAGCGCCGAGCCGAGCACGACGCGGCGATCGTCGGTCGCC
>FTCX01000406.1_pt1 | contig 15915 bp, 12 predicted proteins | sample 1639831 | NCBI WGS metagenome assembly FTCX01 (sample SAMEA3914869, study PRJEB12502) | metagenome | biome: forest; material: soil | place: USA | collected 2012-03-12 | depth 0.1 m
GACTTGCTCGCTATCCGCCTTTGCGTACGACAAGCGCTCGCGCTCGAGCAACCGTTCGATGGCGGCCACGTCGTCGCGGGAGGTACCGCGGCCGTCGAACAACAAGATCGATGGCAGTTCGCCCGCTCCAGGCGTCGCACGCCGACACGCGCCGAGGCCGACGCCGAGCACGACAACGACGATCTCGAAGATTCGTCGCGCGCGCCCGGTGCCCATGTTTGCTCCGAGTTAAGCCGTGCCTGCGTCGAGCGTTTTCGGCGGGGTGACGCGCTGCGCGCGGCCCACGTCGTCGATTTCGACGCGGCCGTCACGCATGCGCACGACGCGCGGCATGCTCTCCGCGAACGCGGGATTGTGCGTCACGACGATGATCGTGGTGCCGTGCTCTTTGTTGATCTGGAAAAACAGATCGTGAATCGCGTCACTCGTCGCGCTGTCGAGATTGCCAGTCGGTTCGTCCGCGAGCACGAGCTTCGGATCCAGCGCGAGCGCGCGCGCGACGGCCACGCGCTGCTGCTCGCCGCCCGAGAGCTCACCGGGGCGATGCGACGCGCGATTCGAGAGCCCGACTTCCTCGAGCAGCGCCTCGGCGCGCTTTTGCATGTCACGCCGCGGCCGGCCCTGAATCAGCCCCGGAACCATGATGTTTTCGATCGCCGTGAACTCGGGCAACAAATGATGAAACTGGAACACGAACCCAATGTCGCGGTTGCGCACGGCCGCGAGGCGCGAGCCGCTCATCGTGGTGAGCTCTTCACCGCCCAAGCGAATCCGACCGGAGCTCGGTAAATCGAGCGTGCCGATGCAGTGGAGCAGCGTGCTCTTGCCCGCGCCGGATTGCCCGACGATGGCCAAGATCTGCCCCGCGTAGATGTTGAGGTCGATGCCCTTCAGCACATCGAGCGTCCGCCCCATGTGCTGGAAGCTCTTTTTCAGGTCTTCGATGATGACTAGTGCTTCGGCCACGCTGCCTCACTCGTAACGGATGCCGTCGACCGGGCGCAAGCGGCTGGCGGCGGCGGCCGGGTAGATAGTTGCCAGAGTCGTGATCAAAAACGCGGCCAGGGCGACCAGCGTGAAGTCCGACCACTCGATGTTGATCGGCAGTTTATCGACGTAATACACGTCCGGATCGAGCCGCACGCCGAACCACTTGAGGCCGGAGGTGACGGTCAGCCCCGTCGTGACGCCGAAGATCGTGCCGATTCCGCCGATCATCACGCCTTCGGCCATGAAGATCTTGAGGATCGCGTTGTCGCTCGCGCCGAGCGATTTCAAAATCGCGATTTCCTTGCTCTTCTCCGTCACCATCAAGAGCAGGGTGCAGATGATGCAGAAGCTCGCGACCAAAATCGCGAGTGAGAGGATGATGAAGGTCGCGACTTTTTCGAGCGCGAGCGCGCTGAACAAGTTCTTGTTCAGCTCCTTCCAATCACGCACCCGCAAATCATCGCGATCCTTGACCAAGGCTTCCACGCCCGGCCGGATGTCGGACACGCGCTCGGCATCATCGATCTTGATCTCGAGGCCAGTGACGTTCTGCTTCAGATCGAAGAAATCCTGCGCGGCGTCGAGCTTCACGTAGGCGTGGCTCGCGTCGTACTCGTACATGCCGCTGTAGAAGATGGCAGCGACGCGGAATTTTCGGCTGCGCGGCAAGACGCCCATCGGCCCCAAATCCCCGAGCGGCGAGATCAACGTGAGGTCGTCACCGACGTACACGTGCAGAGATTTGGCGAGCTCGCGGCCGATCACGATGCCGGGATACGTGTCGGGCGGCGCGACGGCGTCGTTCACGTCCGGGTCGAGCTTCGAGAGGTACGGCTTGATGTCCGGGCCCTTGAGGTAGAACTCGCCGCCGCTGCCGATGCCGATCGGCTCGTCGGGCGGCAAATTCGCGAGTTTTTGCGGGTCATCGAGGTATGCGAATTTGCCGACCTCGATGTTCTGCAAGAGATCGATCACCGTGCCAATGGTGACGGTGTCGATACCGCGCAGCATCACGCCCGCGGTGTTCGAAGAGCTCGACGCCATCGCCTCGCCGCCGGCGACCGGAGTCGCGGCGTGCACGCCTTTGACGAGCCGCACTTGCTCGAGCAAATCACCCCAGTGTTGGTAGCCGCCGACGTGCGTGGCTTCGATCTTGATGTGCGCGTTGTTGCCGAGGATCTTGTGCTTCAGATCTGCGCCGAAGCCGCCCATGATCGCGACCACGGCGCAGAGCGCGAACGAGCTCACGCCCACGCCAGCGATCGAGAGGATGGAGATCACCGTCAAAAAGCCGCTCTTTTGCGCGCGCACGTGGCGCGCCGCGACGAGCGAGACGAAGCCCTGGCCTTCGAACGCGTCCATCAACCAAGGCACGGCCAAGATCATGAAACAGACGACGAACGCCGTTCCGCTGATCGCCGCGCTGACGCGCACGACTTGGTGCCACAGGATGAACGAGCTGCCGCGCGGCTCTGGCAGGTGCGAAACCTCGATCGCAAAGCCGATGAACGAAAGCAGGCTCAAGCCGGTGAGCCAACGCAGGAGCGTGCCGTTGCCCTTGCGATACGCGAGCCGCCCGAGCAGCCAGATGCGCCAAATGAGAAAGAGCGCGACGACGGCGATGATCGCGATGCGGCCGCCGAGCCCCGCCTGGTACCAAATTCGCGTCAGCGCGCCGAGAGTGGAGCGCAGGAACGTCGACGGCGCCGCGAGCATCATGCCGACTCGGGCCGCAAGAGCGGGAAGATGATCACGTCCCGAATCGACGGTTGATCGGTGAGTGCCATCGCCAACCGATCCACGCCCAAGCCGAAGCCGGCTGCCGGCGGCATGCCGTGCTCGAGCGCGAGCACGTAGTCTTCGTCGTAATCCATGGTCTCTTCCGCGCCGCGCGCCTTGGCCTCGACTTGCGCGCGAAAGCGAGCGGCTTGGTCGTCCGGGTCGTTCAGCTCGCTGAAGGCGTTGCACAGCTCGCGGCCGTGTACGAACAGCTCGAAGCGATCGACCAGCGACGGCTCGGAGTCTTTCTTGCGCGCGAGCGGCGAGACCTCGAACGGGTAGTCCGTGATGAACACCGGCAAGCTCTTTTCACCGTTCGCAGTGCGGTAATCCTCGGGCAAAAACGGCTCGGCGAGGTACTCGTACGCGACGAACAGACGCTCACCGTCGCTCGAGCAGTGCGTGAGCGCGCGGCGCAGGTTGCCCCAATCGATCGATTTTGCGCGATCCGAGCGCGCTTTCCAACCTTCGACTTCGGCATCCAATTCCGGCGTCGGCAATTTCTTGTTGTCCGGGCCGAGTACGAACGCAATCTCACCAAGACGCAGCAAAACACTCTGCTCGGGCAAGCCGGCGCGAGTGAGTGCGGACGCAACGGCTTCTTTCATGGGCACGCGCGCGAACGGTTCGTTCAGCGCGAACGGGCGCGCGCCGAGCCAGCGCTCGTAATGCACGCCGAGTCCGAGCTGCTCGAGCCGCTCGCGCAAAAACTCGTCTACGTGCCGGAACAGTTTTTCGGCTTGGTCCATCAACGTCTCGTACGTGGCGTACGCTTGATAGAACTCGAGCATCGTGAACTCGGGGTTGTGGCGCGTGCTCAGGCCTTCGTTGCGGTAGCAACGCCCGATTTCGTACACGCGCTCGAGCCCGCCCACGAGCAGCCGCTTCAAGTACAGCTCGGGCGCGATCCGCAGAAACAGCTCTAAATCGAGCGCATTGTGATGCGTTTTGAACGGCCGCGCCGCAGCGCCACCGACGATCGAGTGGAGCGTCGGCGTCTCGACTTCGAGGAAGCCCTGCGTATCGAGGAAATTGCGCAGGGCTTGCACGATGATCGAACGCGCGCGCACGGCCACCGCGACGTCCGGATTCGCGACCAGATCGACGTAACGCCGGCGATAGCGAATATCGACGTCCGAGAGCCCGTGCCACTTGTCGGGCAGTGGGCGGAGCGCCTTGGTGAGCAAGCGCAGTGACGACACCTGCAGGCTGAGCTCGCCCGTCTTCGTCACCATCGCGCGGCCGCGCGCTTCCACGTGATCGGCGATGTCAATGTCGTCGAGCGCGGCGAAGCCTTCGCCCATGATGTCTTGCTTGGCGAAGAGCTGCAGCTCGTCACTCATGTCGCGCAGGCGCAAGAAGGAGGCTTTGCCGAAGCCGCGGCGTGAGACCAAGCGACCGAGCACGTGAAATTCACTGCCCGCGCCGATGCTCTCCACCTTCTCGGCGTCGTAACGTTGCTCGCTCGCGGGACCGATCAGCGCCGGCGCGAACTGCAAACGGAGCTCGCGCAGGAGGCTGCGATCGCCTTGAGCGGCGTCGTTCGCGAACGGGTTCTGGCCGCGAGCGCGCAGGTGCTCGGCTTTGCCGCGCCGCGCGTCGACGAGCGCGTCTTCACCACTCTTTTCCATGATTGATCGGATCGGCGTGTAGCGCGGCTACTCGAGCGCGTCTACTTGTGACCGGACCGAGCCGACCTGTTCAGGACAGCGCTGCGGGCGGCGTGCCTTGGCCGTGCGAAGCGTCCGCGCTCTTCAACAAATAGGCCTCGATGAAGCCGTCCAAATCACCGTCGAGCACGCCTTGTGTGTCCGAGGTCTCGTGCTCGGTGCGCAGATCCTTCACCAGCTGATAAGGCTGCAGCACGTAGCTTCGGATCTGACTGCCCCAGGCGATTTGGCCCTTCGCAGCTTCGTAGCGATCTTGCGCCGCTTCGCGCTTCGCTTGCTCCATCTCGTACAAGCGCGCTTTGAGCATCTTCAGCGCCATCGCGCGGTTCTGATGTTGGCTGCGCTCCGCGCGACACACGACGACGATGCCGGACGGCAAATGCTTCATGCGCACCGCCGTCTCGACCTTGTTCACGTTCTGACCGCCCTTGCCGCCGGCGCGCATGGTCGTCGTCTCGAGATCGTTGTCGTTCACTTCGATATCGATCTCGTCCTCGATGTCCGGCGTGACTTCGATCGCGGCGAAGCTGGTTTGACGGCGCGCGTTGCTGTCGAACGGGCTGATGCGCACCAGGCGGTGCACGCCCATCTCGGCGCGCAAGTAACCGTACGCGTTCGGGCCGCTCACGGTGAACGAAGCGCCATCGATGCCCGCTTCGTCACCGGGCTGAAAATCGATCATCTCCGTCTTGTACCCGCGGCGTTCGCACCAACGGAGGTACATGCGCATCAACATCTCGCCCCAGTCTTTCGACTCGGTGCCGCCCGCGCCGGGATGCACGCTCACGATCGCGTTGGCGTGATCGACGGGGCCGGAGAGCATGCGTTGCAGCTCGGTCTTTCGCACTCGTTCGACGAGCGCGGGCACTTGGGCCTCGACCTCGCTCACGATGTCTTCGTCGCCGTCAGCCGCGCCGAGCTCGAGCAGCTCGACCGCGTCAGTCACATCCTTGGAGAGTGACTCGATCAGCGTCACTTTTTCCACGGCGGAAGCGCGCTTCCGCATCGTGGCTTGGGCTTTTTCCTGATTGTCCCAGAATTTCGGGGCCGCAGACAGTTCGTCGAGCTCTTCGATTTCCCGCTTCAGTTGCGGGACGTCAAAGAGACCCCCTTAGCGCATCGACGCGCCTTTGAAGGTCCGACAGGGAATTTCTGGCATCAGCAAGCATGGCGAGCGGTATCTACCTCGGGTTTTCGCTTTTTGCCACTGGGGCGGGCGGCGGTGGCGGCGTTTCCGCGATCACCTGGGAAAACCAGCCGTCCGTGAGCACGTCCAGCTCGACGGCGGCACCCAGCGCCTCCAGCTCCGCGGTCTCGCGCACGTCCGGCTCGTTGTCTTCGTCGGCGGCGCGCACGAGGCTGCGCTGCCAAATCGTGAGCCGCTCGAGCACGTGCTCGATCAGCTTGCGCTCGGCCAAATCCCGCTCGGTTTGCAGCCGTTCGAGCGCGACCTCTTCATCCGCGAAGACGAGCCGATCCAAGTGCCAAGTCAGCCGCGCTTCGAAGAGCAGCTCGGAAGTGCCGCCTTGCGTGTACGCGTACGGGTTATCGAGCGTGGGTGTGAGCCGCAAATTTTCGCCCGTGCTCCGCAGCGTGCGAAAGCGCAACTCCGGAAGCACCGCCGATGAGCGCGCGCGGCCCGCCGCATTCGTAAGCCGCCCGCGCGCGCCGAAGTAGCCCGCGGCGGCGAGCGCGTGCTGCACCGCGCCGCGCGCCAAACGCGGCGTGAGCACTGGCGCGAGCGGCTCTTTTTTCGGAGCAGCCGCTGGCGGAGCGGACTGGGTTTCGTTTTCTTTTTTGGGGGGTGGCTCTGCCACGCCCTGCTCGACGTTGGGAGCTCGCGGCGCGCTCGCGCGTGGCGCCGCAAAGCGCTCGAGCGGAACATTCAAAATCACGAGCCCCACGTAGTCCCGCTCGAACGTGCTCGTCCGATACTCGCCGCTCAGCGAAACCCAAAAGCCGTTGGGATTCGGCGAGGCATGCGCCGACGGAGTGGCCAGAATCACGCCTGACAACGTAGCCCCCAACAAAAAAACAGCTCGGCCCCACATGTGAGGAGATTCGGGCGGGTCGCGGAAGAGTTGCGCGCAAACGGCGAGCCACGCGCTTGTGGCGTCGCTCTCCGCGCGTCGTTCGCTCGGTTGAATTCTCAACTCGCTCGCTCAGTTGAATTTTCAACTGAGTTTTTTGCTCGAGCGAGCAGTCGCGCGGCGGCTGAGCGCGGACTAACCGACCTGTTTGAGATGCGCGAGCGCGCGTTGCTCGGCTTCCGTCGAAGCGCCGCCGACGAGCGCATGCGGCCGAAATCTCGCGGATTTCGTGCTCGGACGCGCTTCGGTGCCGAGATCGGAGGCGAGCACGAACGGCGTGAAGCGGCCTTGTTCTTCCCAACCGAGCGCCGCGCGGACGACTGCCGTCGCGGCGAGGCCGGGCAGCGTGCTCGACCCGATTTCGGTGTGCGGCGTGATGTCGAGCGAGTGGCGTTCGACCTTGCTGCCGCGCGCGTCGAAACTGACGACGCGCAAGACGGCGCGGCCTTCGGGCGAGCGCGCGCGCAGCGGCTGCCACGCGGACTCCGGCATTTCCCAATACACCTGGCGACGGCCGGCGAACGCCAGCGTGAGCAAGCACGGCTCGTGCGGCTGCACCGGCGCGGGCTCGACGTGCGCCGCCACGATTTCTTCCGCAGCCGCTTCGACGGTGTCCGGCTCGGCGTGGCCGAGCATCGCCGCCGCGATCTCGGCGGGCGATTCGGCGGGCGCGGGTTCGTGCGCGCCGAACTCGAATTCCGGCTCTTTTTGCGCGCTCTCGGACGAGAGTGCCTGCGAAATCGCGGACGAAGCGATCGTCGGCGGCGACGCTTCCACGACGAGCTCGGGCTCCGGCGCTGCGTGCTCGAGATCGCTGTCCGGATCCGGCGCGGTGGACTCTGGCGGCGGCTCGGCCAAATTGATTTTGACGCGCCGGCGCGGCGAGCTGCCCGCGCCTTCGCCCGCGGCCAAGCGGTCACGCAGGGCGCGCGCCGGATCGTGATCGGGTTCTTTGGCGATCACTTCATCCAGCATGCGGAGCGCGCGCTCGAGGTGCCCTTGCGCGGCGTAGATTTCGGCGAGCGTCACCGTCGCGACGGGCGCGGGCCCCTTCCAATCTTCGCGCGAGCCGTCACCGCGGATAACGGCCGCCGCGTCCGGCAAATTCAAACCGGCTTCGACCACGCTCGCGACCAAGTCACGCGCGACGCCGAGGAAGCCGCGCGCGCGCTTTTGCTGCACCGGATCCGGCTCCGAGCGGCGCACGATTTCGTCGCGCAACTCGACGCGCGTCATCAGTTCCGCGCGCTCGACACCGAGCACGCGCGCTTTCAAAATCAGCTGCTCGCGGCTCAGGCGTTCGAGATCGTCGCTCGGGTCGGACATGAGGCGCGTATTATTGGTCTGCAGCGCGCTTTGGGGTCAAGCAGTCGCGTGAGCTTGCCCAGCATTCGGCTGTTGAGCTCAGAACCAGGCGCCGTTTGCGTTCGGATCGGGCTGGCTCGAAGCGAGCGCGGCGCGCGCTTCGGCGCTGTCTTTTTCGATTTGTGCTTTGAGCTCGGGGAGGCCGGAGAACTTGCGCTCTTCGCGCAAGCGCGCGGCGAGGTGCACGCGCAAGGTCTTGCCGTACAGGTCGCCCGCGAAATCGAACAAATGCACTTCGACGCTGAAGCCCGCGCTGACCGTGGGACGAAGCCCGATGTTCGCCACGCCCGAAGCGAGCGATTTCGCGACGCCGTCTTCGAGCAGATCGACGAGCACTGCGTACACGCCGTACGGCGGCAGCGCTTCGAGCACGCCGCCGAGGTTCGCCGTGGGCACGCCGATCGTGCGACCGCGCTGCGCGCCCTGCACGACCTCACCCGAGATCGAGTGCGGTCGACCGAGCACGCGTGCGACGCCCGCGAGATCTCCCGCCGCGAGCGCCGCGCGAGCGCGCGTGCTCGAGTACGGCCCTTCGGCATCACCGCTCAGCGAAGAGGCGCGCGCCTCGAACCCGAGCTCTTTGCCGAGCTCGCCGAGCGTCCGCAAATCACCCGAACGCGAGTGCCCGAAGCGAAAATTTTCGCCCACGATCACGACCTTCGCGGCGAGCAGCCCGACGATGAAGTCGCGCGCGAACTCGGCGGGCGAGAGCTTCGACAGCTCGCGCGTGAACGGCTCGACCACGACCCCGACTTCGGGTCCGAGCCGCTCGATCAGCTCCAACTTGCGAGCGAGCACCGTGAGCGGCGGGCGCGTGCTGCCGCCGAGCACTTCCGCGGGATGCGGGTCGAAGGTGAGCACGACGGGAGTCAGCGCGTGCGTGCGTGCTTCCGCGATCGCGGATTCGATCACCGCGCGATGCCCGAGGTGCACGCCGTCGAAATTGCCGATCGCGACGAGCGAGCCGCGCTCGTGTGCTCGGGTGTGGAAGTCTGCCGCGCGCGTTCGCACCGGCGGACTCTTACTACAGGCCAAATGCCGCGTCCCGAGAATCGGCGAGAAAGTAGCGGATTTCGCGAGTCTGCGCGGCGCGCCGCTGCGGCTTGCGGCGAGCGCGCTGCTCCGCAATGCTTCGAGCCCGCGCGATGACCCCCGATCAAGCCATTCGTGAAGCCAAAGAGCAGAAGCTGCGGCCGGTGTATCTGCTCATCGGCGAAGAACGCCAGCTCGAGACGAGCGTCGTACAAGCGCTGCGCGCCGCGACGATGGCGGGCGGCGTGCCGGGCTTGAACGAGGACCAATTCCAAGCGCAAGAGGCGGACGTCGATACCGCGCTTTCGGCCGCGCGTACTTTACCGATGATGGCAAAGCGGCGTTTCGTGCTCGTGCGCGGGCTCGAACATTGGGAAGGTCGCGAGAGCGAGAACAGCAAATCGCTCGCGCCGCTCGACAAGCTGGTCGAGTACGCAGAAAAGCCCGCGCCCTCCACGGTGCTCGTGCTGCTCGGCGGAGGGCTCGATAAACGCCGCAAGCTGGTGAACGCCGCGCGCAAAGACGGTTATCTCGTGAGCTGTGACGTGCTCGCGCGCGCGGATTTGCCGGGCTACATCGAGCGCGCCGCGCGCGAACGCGGCAATTCGCTCGCGCCGGGCGTCGCGGATTTGATCGCGGAGCTTTCGGGCCCCGAGCTCGGCCCCGTGACGGATGCGCTCGAGCGCTGCTGCTTGTACGCCGGCCAGGGGCAAGCAGTGAGTGAAGACGTCGTCGGCGAATGCGTCGTGCGTTTGCGCACGAAAACCGTCTGGGAGTTGGTCGCGGCCGTGAGCCGGCGCGAGCCGGGCGCCGCCCTCGCCGCGCTCGCCGAGGTTTACGATCCCCAAGACAAAGGCCTGCGTCTCGTCGGTTTACTGGCCTGGTCTACGCGCCAGCTGCTCCGTTTCGAAGCGGCGATCGCGGACGGCCTTTCGCCGAACGATGCCGCGGTCAAAGCCGGCGCGCCGCCGTTCAAAGCGCGTGAGCTCGCGGATCAAGTCAAACGCATCGCGCGCGCGGATCTCGAGCGCTGGCTCGTGACGCTCTCGGAGCTCGATTACGCGCTAAAAGGTGGCTCGCGCAGGCCGGCGAAATCGGTGCTGGAACACGGCATTTTGAGGCTGTGTCGAAGCTCGGACGGCCGCAATCCGGCGCGCTCTGCGGAGCGCAGAGCTTGACCTCGCAGACACCTCGCCCCACATTGATGAGGGAAAGCGCACGTATGGAGACTTTGCCGCGGGCTGATGTTGCCCCTCCTCGGCTCGAGCAATTGGCTCAGGCCCCCCTGCCCACCCGTCACGGCATGTTCCAGCTGCACGTGTTCAGCTGGGATGATCCGAGCGCGCACCCGGCGCTCAGCCGCGAGCATTGCGCGCTGATCATGGGAGATGTGCGCGGGCGCCGAAACGTGCCTGTGCGCGTCCACTCGGAGTGCCTCACCGGTGAGGTGTTTCACTCCCTGAAATGTGATTGCCGCGAGCAGTTCGATCACGCACAGGCGTTGATCGCCAAGCAGGGTTTGGGCGTGATTCTGTATCTCCGTCAAGAAGGCCGCGGCATCGGCCTGGCCAACAAAGTGCGCGCCTACGCGCTCCAAGCCATGGGCGCGGACACGGTGGAAGCGAACGAGCTCCTCCACTTACCGGTCGATGCCCGCACTTACGACGTCGCCGCCGCCATGCTGCGGGATTTGGGGGTCGAATCGGTCGAGCTGATGACCAATAATCCCGCCAAAGTCGGGGAGCTGCAGGCGCTCGGCATCGCGGTCGAAAAGCGCTTGCCGGTGCTGATTCCGGCCAATCCGTTCTCGGCTTCGTATTTGGAAGTGAAGCGTCGCCGCATGCAGCACGAGCTGCCGAGCTCGCCGCAAGCCGCGCCGGATTCGGGCGTCGAAACGGCCGTCAATCTCGGCGTCGGTGCCGCCAAGAACGGCCGCCGCGCCGCCCCCTAACGCACCGAGTTCGACGCCGAGATCTGGCGTTTTTACCGGACAAATGCGAGCACTGGGCCATGTCGCTCAGTGCCCTCGTGCTCGCTGCTGGTCTCGGAACGCGGATGAAGAGCCGCTTGCCCAAAGTGCTGCACCCGATCGCGGGGCGGCCGCTCGTGCACTACGCCGTGCGCGCGGCGTTCGCGGCCGGCGTGTCGCGCGTGGTCGTCGTCACGAGCGGGCAGCCGGAAATCGCGGCCGGCCTTGCGCGTGAATTCGGCGAGCAGGTCGAGTGCGTGACGCAAGATCCGCCGCGCGGCACCGGAGACGCGGCGCGCATCGGCATCGCGCGCGTGCACAGTGAACGGCTCTTGATCCTGTACGGCGACACGCCGCTCGTACGCGCGGAAGAGCTGAGCGCGCTCGTGACGGCGCTCGATCGCCCGGGCGCGGGTGAGCTCAGCTTCCTGACTTGCTCGCTCGCCGAGCCGCACGGCTACGGTCGCGTGCTGCGCGACGAAAACGGGCGCGTGCTCGAGATCCGCGAGCAGCGCGATTTGAAGACGCCGGCAGAGCACGCCACGCGCGAGGTCAACTCCGGCGTGTACGCGGGGCAAACGGCGGCGATTCGCCGCGCGCTCGCCGAGCTCACGCCGAACAACGCGCAAGGCGAATATTACCTCACGGACATCGTCGCGCTGCTCGCGCGCACGAGCAGCGTGAGCGGGATCGTCGGGCACGCGGACGCGCTCGTCGGCGTGAACGATCGCAGCCAGCTCGCCCAAGCCGAAGAGATTTTGCTGCGCCGCATTCGCACGCGCCACGCCAAGAACGGCGTCACCGTGCGCGGCGAGCCGCGCATCGACGACAGCGTGGAAATCGGCGAAGACGCGCGGATCGAGGCCGGCGTTTGCTTGCGCGGAAATACGCGCATCGGCGCGGGCACCGTCGTCGATACCGGCTGCGTGCTCGAAGACGCGGTCGTGGGCGAGCGCGCGCTGCTCAAGCCGTACACCATCGTCACGTCGAGCCGCGTCGGTGACGGCGCGCAGCTCGGTCCGTTCGCGAATTTGCGGCCGGAGTCGGACGTCGAAGCCGACGCGCACGTCGGCAATTTCGTAGAGCTGAAGAAGACGCGCCTGCGCCGCGGCGCGAAAGCCAATCACCTCGCCTACCTCGGCGACGGGGATGTCGGCGAGCGCGCGAACATCGGCGCCGGCACCATCTTCTGCAACTACGACGGCTTCAACAAACACAAAACCGTGATCGGCGAGGGCGCTTTCATCGGCAGTGATTCGCACCTCGTCGCGCCGGTCACCGTCGGCAAGAATGCGTTCGTCGCGACCGGCACCACCGTGAGCCGTGACGTCCCCGACGACGCGCTCGCGATCGGTCGCATCAAGCAGGAGAACAAGGAAGGCTATGCGCCGAAGCTGCGCGCGCGATTTGCGGCGCAGAAGGAAGCCGCGAAAAAAGCCGCCAAAGATCAGGCCTGAGCCACAAGCGCGCGAGCAGGCATTTACGTCGCCGTCGCGGCGCGCAAAGCGTCCAGCGCGGCGCGGATGTGGCTCGTGAATTTGCGCTGCTTCTTGTCCTCGACCCAGCGCTCGAACGCGATCTTGAACACGGCGATGCCCGTCTCCGCGACCAAGCTCGCAGCCGGTTCTTTCACGCCGCGGTCGCGCAAGACTTCGCTGATCACGGCCGCGAGAGAAGCGAGCTTGATCAGCTCGCGCTCGCGCAGCTCGGCGTGCGCGCTGACCACGGCGTGACGCTTTCGCGCTCGCGCCAAACCGGTGTGCTCTTCGAGTGACGCAGCCGCGACCTCGAGCGTGGACACGACTGCCTCGAGCGGCGCCGCCGAAGCCGGCACCGCGCGCAACGTATCGACGATGAGGGTCCGCAGCGATTCGGAGCCGTAGAACAACACCTCGCGCTTGTCGGCGAAGTAGCGAAAAAACGTGCGCTCGGTCAGCCCCGCGCGCGCAGCGATCTCGGCGACCGTCGTCTGGTCGTAGCCGTGCTCGCCGTAGAGCTCGAGCGCCGCCTGGGCGAGCCGGCCGAGCGCGTCGGGTTGCCAGCGGCTCATGACGCTCGCTCGAGGCCTCCGCCGATCGCGCTGACAGACATCCTTCTCTTTATCATGTCAGTCATTGACATCAACCGAAGCGCCGCTTTTCCGCGTATTTTCCGAGCTGACTCAGTTCGCGGAGGGCGCAGACGAAACGCCGTTCGCGACCGGCGCGTCCGAGATGTCGGGCTCGGCCGTTTCAATCGCGGGCTCACGCGGCTCGGTGTCTTTGCCGAGCGCGGGCGCGAGCGGCGCGAGCGTGCCGGTCGCCGCGACGTCGAGCTCCGGCTCGCCTTTGCGCTGCGTGACGGAGCGCGCGCGGTCCACGTACACGACGATGGCTTCACCCGCCTTGAGCTTGTCGGTGCGCGAGCGGTGGTTCACGCGCTCCACGCTGCCCACGGTCATGCCGTAGCGCTTGCCGATCGTCGCGAGCGTGTCGTTGTCCTTCGCGTTCACGACCACGCGCTTGCGCCCGTTCTGACCTTCGAAATACTCGTAAAAATCGGGCGTTCCCGCGACGAGCACCCGCGTTTGCGCGGACGAAATTGTGCGCGCGGTGAACGTCTTACCCTTGTCGACGAAGAGCTGGAGCGCCATGCCCGGCTGCAAGCGCGCGCTCTCGTCGAGCGCGTTCCACAGGCCGATGTCGGCCATGCTCACGCCGAACACGCTCGCCACGCGGCTCAACGTGTCGCTCGGCAGCACGCGATAAAACACCCGCGCGCGATCGGCATAGGCGAACTCGCGCGGCGGCACGACCACGACGTCGTCAGTCTGCTCCGGCGCGCTATTTCGGCTCCCGCGCGGCACGAGCAAGACCGTGCCCGCGGCGAGCACTTCTTTCGGCTCCACGTGATTGAGCGCGCGGATCCGCGCTTCGCTCGCGCCGTGCGCCGTCGCGATCGACTCCACCGTGTCCCCGAATTTACTCACGTACGTCTCGAGCGAATCGTCCGTGACGCTCGTGCGCGCGAGCGTCGCGGTGCACGCGGCGCCTTTGCCGGCCGGCACGTGCACGCGAAAGCTCAGCTTCGGAGTGCCCGGCACCCACGGCGGCGTGCGCCCTGCGAGGTACGCGGGATTCATGTCTTGGAGTGTGCTCGCGGCGACGCCCGCCGCCCGCGCGACGTCTTCGAGCGCCACGCTCGGCCCGACTTGCACGACATCGAACGACTCGGGCGGATCGCTCGGCACCGCGTCGAGCCCGAACGCCTTCTTGTTGTTCATCACGATCGCGAGCGCGAAAATCTTGGGCACGTACAGCGTCGTTTCCCAGGGAATTCCGGCTTCGTAACGCACGAGCTCCCAGAAATCATTGCTGTTGTACTTGCGGATCGATTTGCTGAGCCCGCCGTAGCCCATGTTGTACGAAGCGATCGCGAGCTCCCAGCTGCCGAAGCGGCGATACAGATCGCTCAAGTAACGACTCGCGGCTTCCGTCGAGCGCTCGGGATCGAGCCGTTCATCGACCCAGCGATCGACCGTGAGCCCGTACGTGCGCCCGGCGTCGGGCATGAATTGCCAGAGCCCGGCGGCGCCCGCCGGCGAAGTGATCGTCGGGTTGTGCCCGCTCTCGATCATCGAGAGCCACACGAGATCCGTCGGCACGCCCGCGCGCGCGAGCTCGTTTTTGATCGACACGGTGTACTTGCCGCTCTTCTTCGCCCACACGCGGCCGATCGATTTGCCAGCCGCGCTGTCGCGATAAAAGCGCAGGTACTTGATCACGAACTCGTCGAGCACGACGGGCAAGTTCGGCAGCGCGAGGCTCTTGAGCCACGCGGCGTCCGGCGCGCCGTCGAGCGGATCACGACGCGCGTCGTTCGGCGCGAGCAACGGCGTGGCCTCGGTGATCACTTGCGGCCCGCTCGGTGCGATCGCGCTCGGCAAATCCCAAGACCAGCCGGGCTCGATGCCCGCGAGCGGCCGCGGAAACAGCACGCGCTCGGCGGCGCGCAGCGAACGCAGCTCGGGATCGTCCTTGCCGGCGCGCAGATCTTCGTCCGTCAAACCGTCGGCGATTTTTTGGCGCGCGGCGCGATCCGGCTGCGCGCGCGGCGCGTCGGGCGGCAACGTGGCCGAAGGCTTGTGCGGCGGCTTGCCCTTTTGATGCGGCGCATGAGCCGCGACTTTCTCCGGCTTCTCTGATTTTTGGGGTTTGCCTGGCTCGACAGCGACCGGCGCAGGCTCGGGCGTTTCCGCGGCGGGCAGCGCGCCCACCGAACGCGTACCGACGCCGCGTTGCGGATCCGTCGCCGGTCCGGACTTGGTGCTCGTGTCCGGCTCGGGCTTCGGGTCCGCTGACTTTGCTTCCGCCGGCTTGGCCGAGTCCGCGGCTTTCGGCGCGGCTTTGCTCTTGTCCGATTTCGCCGCGTGCTTTTCGCTCGCTTTCGGCTTCGACTCGGCGGGCTTCGGCTTCGCCGCGTCCGCGGTGCTCGCGTCCGGCGCTGCACGCGCGGACAGCGGTGCGAGACCGAAGAGCGCAGCAAGCGTGCCCACGCGGAGCGCGCGGACGGCCGAGCGTACTTCTGCCATGACGAGCTTCGTAAGCTCACCCGCAAATTTGGTCAAATCCACGCCAAATTTCGCGCGGATCTTGATCCTGGCGCGAGGTTTGTGCACCCCTCGCGCATGACGACGAACAGCACGCGCACCGAGCTCGACACCTTCGGCCCGATCGAAGTCCCGAACGATCGCTTGTGGGGCGCGCAGACGCAGCGGAGCCTGCAGAACTTTGCGATTTCCGGCGAGCGCATGCCGGCGCAGCTGCTGCGCGCGCTCGCGATCGTGAAGAAAGCGGCGGCGCTCGTGAACATGGATTTGAAAGCCGTCGACGCGAAGATCGGCCACGCCATCGTCGCCGCCGCGGATGAAGTCATCGCCGGCAAGCACGACGGCGAGTTCCCGCTCGTCGTGTGGCAGACGGGCAGCGGCACGCAGAGCAACATGAACATGAACGAGGTGCTCGCCAATCGCGCGAGCGAA